>Ga0208246_1000037_pt1 | contig 149951 bp, 119 predicted proteins | sample RifOxyD2_FD_184039 | JGI IMG/M metagenome (GOLD analysis project Ga0208246, IMG submission 184039) | Soil microbial communities from Rifle, Colorado - Rifle Oxygen_injection D2 (SPAdes) | ecosystem: Environmental > Terrestrial > Deep subsurface > Rock core/Sediment | place: Rifle, Colorado... | reverse complement strand
TGGTGTAAAAAATGGTCACCCCGTATTTCTCCACCATCTGCCAGAGTCGGTCTGGATAGGGGTAGTTCGGCGCGCCTTCATAAAGCAGGACCGTCGAGCCGTTGATTAAAGGACCATAGACAATATAGCTGTGCCCGGTGATCCAGCCCGGATCGGCGGCGCACCAATAGGTATCTTCCGGCTTAATATCAAAAACCATGCGGTGGGTGGTGCCCGTATAGACCTGATACCCGCCGTGGGTGTGCATCAAGCCCTTCGGCTTGCCTGTACTGCCCGAGGTATAAAGCAAAAACAGCATGTCTTCCGCGTCCATTACTTCCGTGTCGCACTTGGCCGAGGCGATCGGGAGCTTGTAGAGTTCGTGGTACCAATAGTCGCGCCCGTCCTCCATAAAACAGGGGGCCCCGGTGCGCTGCACGGTGATACAAACCTCAATCGAGGGGCAATGTTTTAAAGCGTCGTTGACAATGGCTTTGAGGTCGGTTGGTTTACCCCGGCGGAAGCCGCCGTCGGCGGTGACCAACACCCGGCTTTGGGCGTCCCGAATCCGGTCGGCCAAGGCGTCCGCGCTAAAACCGCCGTAAACCACCGAATGGGCCGCGCCAATCTTGGCGCAGGCGAGCATGGCGATGACTAGTTCGGGGAGTTGGGGCATATAAATAGTGACAATCTCCCCCTTTTTGACACCCATCGATTTTAAGATATTGGCAAACTTGGAGACCTCGCGGTTCAAGGCGTGATAACTAAAGGAGCGCACCTCGCCTGGCTCGCCCTCCCAGATAAAGGCTAGCTTGTTGCGGTTGGCGGTGGTCAGGTGCCGGTCGATGGCGTTAAGAATAATGTTGGTTTTAGCCCCAGTAAACCACTTGAAAAAAGGTTTGTTGCTTTCGTCTAGGACCTTGTCCCAGGTTTTATACCAAGCAAAATTCCCAGCTTGCTCTGCCCAAAAACCTTCTCGGTCTTCGATGCTCCGTTTATACATGGCATCATATTCCTTGATGGTCGCCTGTTCGATGACCGATTGAGCGGGGTAATAAAATTTTTCAGTATCAGCCATGGTTTTCCTAAGGTTGGCGTTTGCCGGGAAGTAGCTTTTGAACCTGTAGGTTTTTAGCACAGCAAACTTATCGGGGCAACGGTTGCCCTTAAATTACATGAAATACTTGCCATGGTTGCTGATTTAATTATATAGATATTGGAATTTTACAGATTGCTTTCCCATTCCCAGGAAAATCGATGAAAAGCCTACTCGCCCTCCTTGCTCTGGCGCTTTTAGTACCGGCGCTTTTAGCAGCACCACTCAAGCCCTTTACCGCAGCCCAACTACCCACCCAAAAAAACCTAGACGAAGCCTCGTTGGCCGTGGAATCCGCCATGACCAACGGGGGATTTGAAAAGGTCGGCGAATACAGCCCCTACCCAACCACCCAGATTTTGGTGTTTACCAATGAAACCCTAAAGGACCTAGCTACAGCCAGTGAAAAGGGCGGATTTGGGGCCATGTTACGGGTGAGTGTGACCGATCACGAAGGGGCTATTCAAATCGCCTACACCACCCCCGAATATTGGTACAACGCCTACCACCTGCAAGGGGATTTGACCTCGGTTACCGAGGCCATCACCAAGGCCTTAGGTAAGGGGCAAGCCTTTGGTCCGAAAAACGGATTAGAGCCGGAAGAACTGCGCGAATACCACTATAAATTTGGTATGCCCTATTTTAGCGATACCCTTCTTTTAGCAGATCATGAAGACTACCAGACCGCCCTAAATACGGTAGAGAAAGGGCTTCAAAACAAGGCTGGTGGAGTCTCGAAGGTTTACCGGATCGACCTACCTGACAAAGAGGAAACCGTTTTTGGAGTCGCCATGACCCAAAAGGTGTCGAGTGATGTTTTTATTATGAAAGAGGTGGATTTTAAGGAGATGCGGTCCTCTGCCCACCTTCCCTATGAAATCTTGGTTTCAAAGGGTAAAGTATATACCCTGCCCGCCGAATTTCGCATTGCCATTAGCTTTCCCGATCTTTCAATGATGGGGGCCAACAGTTTTATGAACATTATGTCGGCTCCTGGTGATATCGCTGATGCACTCAAGGCAGTAGCCAAGGGCAAATAGAAGGGACTTGACCCACTTGGGGCCTATGCCCCAAGATTCCCTTTTTGGCGAACGCGCCGTTTATAAATCTCTAACAGACCTTGGGGATGAAAAAAGGGATTTTGTGGATAGTTTTAGGATTGGCATTTTGCCCAACCGCTTGGGCCAGGAGCCCTTATCTTGCGCAGATGCAGCATTGGGGTGAGGCCATGAGCCGATTGCAAACAGCCATGTTTATCAACGATTTTAAGGGAATGGCTGAAGCTTCCTGGGCGATTAACCGAGCGCCTGAAGTGGATAAAGATTCGCTAGCTCGTTTAGAAAAAGCGCTAGATTCAAAAGAATACCGTGACCTTCGGCGCTTTGAACGCTACTTACGCGAGACCAGCGAAAACATGGCTAAAAAGGCAGGAGAAAAGGATATTCGGGGAGTCTTGGTGGAGCAAGGCAAAGTTGTGGCTGCTTGTGTACAGTGTCACGACCTGTTTCAGGTCAAAATATTAATGACTCTCAAATAACCTGCCGTTTACCGAGCATAACGAACTAGCTGCCCTAAAGGCTCAAACCCAAGGGCACGCAGATTCGAAATTGCTGGAGAATCAATGGCCGTTTCAGCCAAAGCAAAATCACAGCCGAGGCTACGCGCCGCTTCAATACGGGTTTTAAGAAGTTCTAAGTGTAACCCTTGTTTGCGATATCGCGGGATAACACCTGCCGCAAAAAAAAGGGCGGTGCGCTTAAAAACAAACATCCCCGCAGCCCCCGCCGCGCGTCCTTCCATCAACGCTAAAAACAACCGGGTTGAGGGCATTTGGGCATAGGCGTCAAAGGTGTGGGTTTGATCGAATTCCACGCCAAATGCCGCTTCCAACACCCGGACCCAAACACTCGCTTGCTCCCTGCCCGCAGGCCAAGCCTCGCCTTCGCCTCTAATAATCAACTCATTTTGCTCATCTAAGGGCAGCCCCCACAAACAAATCTCGCCCCGCCGCCGGTATCGGCGCGATTCCAAGAGAGCATAGGCGTCTAAAGGGGCTTGGGGGGAAAGTTCTAATTGAAACGGGCTTAATCGGGGCCAATAAAAGGCTTCTGCCTGCCCCAGTTCTTCTGAAAGATTGATGGTAAGGCCAAAATTGAGGGCGATGTTATGAGGGGAGCGGCTTCCGCCATATACACATAGGCCCCCGCCCTGCCTTTGGGCTAGGCTTCCACATTCGGGGTCCATCGTAGCCCGCGCCAAAGCAAACTCTTGCGCGAATTCCAACCGGCTAACCAGACTGGCATTGGAGACCAAGAAAATCGGTTCAACGATGGCAGACATGGCAGGTTGGCTATTCTTTTTGCTGACGTTCTTTGTCTTTTTCGTACTGCTTCATCTTTTCTTCGTGTTCGACCATTTTTTCCCATCGGCCAACCAATGCATGAAGCTCTTCGGTTTTTTTAAGACCCTTATAAATACCCGCTAATTGCAAAAAGACGTTTTTATCTACCTTCATGCGTAAGGCCGACTCTAAAGAGCTAGCGGCTTTGAGGTAGTTCTTTTGGGCCATAAAGGTTTTGGCCTCGCGAATGATGTTCTGACGCTCAACCTCTTGGCCCTTTTCCTTTTCGATTTGCATCAGCTTTTGGTACTCATCGAGCAGTTCTTCTTCTAAGTCAGACTGCTTGAGTTGACCATAAACAATAGCGGCGGTTTTGACCGTTTCGGGCAAACGCAAGACCCCTAAAGCCTTGCGGAAATAGTCAGACGCGGGCTTAAATTTACGGTCATCCAAAAGCTGCTTACCCATGGCGAAGTAATAGTCATGGATCTCTTTGAGTTTTAGGAAGCCCGTCTCCGAATCTGGCTCCATCTCTTGCAGCTTTCGAAAAGCAGCGACAGCATCGTCGTATTTTTTCATCTGCGCATACAAAGTTCCCAACCTTTCCCAAAGGCGGGCGTCTGGGATTTCAGTAGAGGCGATTTGATAGAAATTTAGCGCCTTTTTGAATTGTCCCTCATCGTAAGCAGCATGAGCCTGCCGAACCAATTCTTTCATCGAATAAATCCCGCCCGATTTTTCTAAGAGGCTGGCGGTCTTAATCAGATACTTTGCGGCCAAAAACTTCTTGCCTTGGAACCGGTAAAACAGGCCCAGGTTTACGTTGTAAATACGGTTAAACTCGTTTTCGCCCAAAAGGTTTTCAAGGTGTTTGATCGCGGCATCTTGGTCGCCTTTTTTAAAGGTCAATATGGCCTTAAGCACCTCTAAATACTCAAAATCGGAAACTGAAAGTTGACCGAAGCACTGGTCAGCTACCTCTAATTTTCGGTTTTGCAGCGCGTAGATCCCCATGTTGTAAAGGTGATCTTTTTTATGCCCAGCATCTACATCTGCCCGTTTCTGGAATTCAGCGATCACATCTTCAGGCTGGACCCCTTTGGGCATGTCGTTGATCTTTCGAATCTCAAACTGAAGTTCCGAGGCCTCGACCGAATGACCGGCTTGATCTTTTTGTTCTTTTAATATTTTTAATTCGTTGAGCCGCGACGCGCGAGCAGCACCGAGGCTATCGGCGAGATTTTGACAGAGGTTTTCAATAAAACCAGTACCACCACCCACAAAATCGGGATAAATAAAGTCTTCAATCCCGTCAAAAACGGTGATACTAGACATGGCGGCGTCGTCGTATTTATCGACCCGCGCCATGGTGGCAGCAAGGTTGTAAAAGGCTTGGGGAAAGTTTTTGTTGACCTTTAGGGCCATTTTATAAAGCCCTTCCGCCTGTTTAAAGTTGCCCAATTCGCGGGCATAGTTGCCCAGTTTGTTGGCCAATTCGAAGTCTTGGTTATTGTCTTTGATTAGGTTCATCCCCAAGGACAAAGCGGCATCGAGTTGACCAGAACTTGCGGCTGCGTCTAGTTCGGCTTTGATCCGGGGATAGACATTGTTCCGATCTAGGTCCATGGCCTTGTCGAATTCGATCATGGCCTTGTTATAAAACTTCTCTCCGAGTGCCTTTAGGCCTTCGGACATACATTCCTCGACCTTCTCCTTCAGCTTATCTTCTTGGCTTCTTAAAAGGCCCTTTAACATTAAATACTCCGAATTGGGCTAAAAAAAGCGGTGGCTTTATGCCCCAGTGAGCAAGTCCCAAGCCACCGCCAAGGCCACATCATAAGGCAAATGTTCAAGAATTACAACCGGTCTTCAAAGGTCCATTTTATTTAACTGTTTTTTTGGACCAATATATTGAATTTTTTGATCTTGTCCTGAAGGGTTTTTCGATTAATCCCTAAAAGTTCTGCGGCTAAACTCAAATTCCATCCCTTTTTCTTTAAAGCCAATTCGATAAATCGACTCTCAAAATGCCCTAAGGCCTCTTCCAGCTTTTCAGGCAGGTCTGGCGAGATTCCGGCCTCCCCCATTCGCACCACAGGTGGCACGTTGGCTAACTCAATCACAGGCCCTTTGACCATGATCACCATTCGCTCCACAATATTTTTTAGCTCGCGAATGTTGCCCGGCCATTGATAACTAATCATGGATTCGAGGGCATGGGGCGACAAGGTTTTTTTGGCAAAGTCCCCAGAAAGGGTCAGCTGATCGATAAAATAATTGATTAATAAGGGAATGTCTTCAACCCGCTCCCTTAAAGGCGGAATTTCAATGGGGATCACGTTAAGTCGGTAATAGAGATCGTCGCGAAACTTCCCTGCTTCAATCTCTAGGGACAAGTTTTTATTGCTGGCCGCAATAATCCTAATATCGACCCGGTGGGTTTCTTCCCCACCCACCCGCTCAAACTGCCGCTCTTGCAAAACTCGCAGGATTTTTGCTTGAGTTTTTAGACTCATATCCCCGATCTCGTCTAAAAACAGGGTCCCACCGTTGGCTTGATCAAATTTGCCTAACTTACGTTTTTTCGCCCCCTGAAAGGCCCCCTTTTCGTAGCCAAAGAGTTCCGACTCGATCATGTCGTCGGGAATGGCGGCGCAATTAAGCGCCACAAAAGGCTGGAGTTTGCGGGGGCTCGAAAGGTGGATCTGCTTGGCCGCCAACTCTTTGCCCGTACCGTTTTCCCCTTGGATCAAAACCCAGCCTTCGGTAGGGGCGGCGGTGGCGATTTGCTCAAACACCTGTTTAATCGCCACCGACTCACCCACAATTACCGCTCCAGCCATGTCTGGACGGCGCTTTAATTCATCATTTTCTCGCCTTAGCTTTTCCTCGCCCATGGCGTGCCTAAGGGTTAGCAGCACCTTTTCTAACGAGAGGGGTTTTTCTATAAAATCATACGCCCCTTTTTTAGTCGCCTTGACCGCGGTTTCGATGTTGCCGTGGCCACTCATCATGATCACCGGAAAAGGCATCTCATGCTCTTTGATCCAGTCGAGCAGGGCTAAACCGTCCATGCCCGGCATCCAGATATCTAAGAGTGCTGCATGAAAAAAGTCATCGGCCTCTTCGTTTAAGACTTCCAGGGCTTCCTTGGCAGAACGCGCCAAGGTGCAAACAAACCCTTCATCACTTAAAATCCCTGCCAGGGCAGTGAGGATACTTTTTTCGTCATCGACGATTAAGACGTTTTCTGACATAGCCATTTTGGAGGTTAAACAGGCAGTTCAATGCTGAATCTAGTCCCCTTTTCTATATTTTCTAAGCGAATAAATCCACCATGATCTGTAATGATCTGCTGAACAATTGCCAACCCCAAGCCGGTTCCCTCGGCTTTTGTGGTTACATAAGGGTCAAAAATCCGGGGGGTCATCTCTTCGGGAATACCAGAACCGTTGTCAGAGACCACCACCTTTACAATCTTCAAGTCGGCTCCAAAGCTACTGATCACCTCGATCAATCCATCCTCGCGCCCTTCTAATGCGGCTAAGGCATTGTCTAACAAATTGGTAAAGACCCTTTTAATCTGCTCTTGATCGAGTAAAATGGAAGGCAATTTTTCCGATTTAACCAAGTTTATTTCCACCCCCTTAGGTAAACCATGGCTAAAGAGCGCCACTACCTCGTCTAAAATTCGGTTCAGGTCTCCTGGGCTGCGGTTGACCTCGGGAATGCGGGCAAACTTGGAAAACTCGTTTACCATGTTTTTTAGTTGATTAACCTCGTTGATAATCGTTGCGGTGCAAGCATCTAGGACCTCTGAATCAACCATTTCCTCCAAATACTTTTTGCGAATTCGTTGGGCCGAGAGTTGAATGGGTGTTAATGGGTTTTTGATCTCGTGGGCAATACGCCTTGCCACCTCTTGCCAAGCCTTGGCTCTGGTACTGCGGTCGATTTCGGTAAGGTCGTCCACGACTAAAAGTCGCCCCAAAGGTTCCCCCTTGGTGGTCCGCAGGGCAAAAAGTTCTAAATCCAAGTGGATCGCTTTCTTATCCTGCATCAAATGCACTTCAGACTTAACCCGCGCCTCGCCGCTTTGTTCTAGTTGGCTGGTCATCGATTCATACAGGGATGCCTGCTCTTTGGATAAAACCCCCATATAGTGTTTACCTAAGGGTTTGCTTACTTTAATCTGGTACAGTCTGATCATAAAGGGATTGATCCCCTTGATATAACCCGAATTATCCACCAGAAACACCCCATTTTGGATGTTTTGGACCACCATTTCCACAAAGATATTGCGCTCTTCCAATTCTAAGTTGGTCCCCACCAAGGCTTCCCGAGACAAGGCTAATTTGCGCCGATTTTGTAAAAGCTCTTTGGTCATGTCGTTAAAACTATCGAGCAAAAGACCGATCTCATCCTCTTCTTGGAGGTCGATCTGAAAATCAAGGTCCCCTTTGGCAATCCGCCTCGTGCCCTCTACCAGGGTTTGTAAAGGCTCGACAATACTTCGGGCGAGATAATAACCAAACCAGATCCCCCCAAAAATAATCAACATCGTAAAAAACAAAAGGTAAGTGGTAAAACTAGTGCGTAGGGGGTCTTCGAGGCTTAAAAGTTGGCGGTGTTCTTCTAGATTGTTTTGCAGCCTGGTTAAGTCACTGTAAAAACTGCCATGTAAGATCTCAGCTACCTCTAAAACCTTGGACTGCCCAGCTATCTCAAAGGGGATCAATACCCGCCTGATTTGAGCTTGATCCAGCTGGGTGCTTAGACTGGGTAACTTAGCATCCCCCAGCTTCACCACCCCCGAAGGCAGGGGTTGCCACAGTTCAGCACTAGGGCGAAGAATCCACTTATCTTCAAAGACAAAACCCTTGCCATAAAGCGCCAAGCCATCCAGCTGATACCGCTCCAAAGCTTTTCTAAACCACAATTGGCGCTCTAGGCCAACCTTAAACAACTTCGAATCGTTTTGGGACTTATAGTCCTCAATGATGATTTTGCCGAGGTTGTATAGTTCCCGGTCCCGCTTTTCTAAAAAGCCTTGCACAACCAAACTGGTATTGGAAAAAGCGCGCGAATATTCACCCTTAAACCAAACATCAAGGCTGTTTTTGAGGAGGCCATTGGCAATAAAGAAAAACAACGCAATCGGCAAAGAGGAAACTAAAATAAAACCCAAAGTCAGTTTCGACTTGAGTTTAAACCCCATCTTTTTTCGGCGGCGCTCGTAAAGCAGTTTGATTAGGTTACGCAGCACCAAAAAGATCACCAACAACAAGAGTACCGCGTTGAGGTTAATCAACAAAAGTACATCTAGGTTGGATTCAAGGGACTTCCAGTCTTGGAATTCTTGGTAGTAAAAATTGAGCGAAAGCAGCGCCATGGCCACTAGCCCCAACACGACCACTAGCCCCACCCGGTTACGGATCAGTCGTTGGTGTTCGGGGTTAGAGACAAAGCGCTCTCGCTTAGCCATGCCTTAGAGCTCGAAGTTTTTGGGCAATACCGCAATGCCGTCCGAGAAAAAGAAAAATTTCGCCTCTTCTTTAGGGTTGACCCCTACCTTGATTCCGTCGCCCAAGGTAACCTTGTCGTCTAAAATCGCCTTTTTAATAATACAATTTTTGCCAACTCGACAATTAGAGGTGACAATCGAATCCTCGATCACTGTGCCTTCGCCAATATGGACGTTTCGCCCTATTAAACTATTAGTGATCTTTGCCCGAAAAACGGTCGAACCGGAACCTACGGTGGAATTGTGGATTTCGGCGTCAGTAAAATAGGCAGAAGGCATCTGTTCGCCTAAGGTCCGAATCCTCCACTGGGGCTTAATTAAATCGTCCACCCCTTTAAGATTTAAAAACTCCATGTTCGCTTCGTAATAAGAGGCAATCGTGCCCACGTCGCGCCAATAGGTGCCAAAGCGGCTTAGTTTAAAGTCAAACCCCGCGACAATGGAATTGTTTAACATATCAGGAATGATGTTTTTGCCAAAATCGTGGGCGGTAGCTTCCCGGGCATCTTTGGCCAATTCGCGAACCAACGTATCGGTTTTAAAGATATAAATCCCCATGTTTACATAACAAATATCCCCTTCCCCCTTGATCAAGGCGGGGTCTTGGGGTTTTTCGATAAAACTATCTACCATGCCTTGCTCGTTTAACGTAACCACTCCAAATTCGTGAGCTTCGGACTTGTTTATCTCCATCGCCGAGATCGTCAGGTCGGCCCCGGTGTCGATATGGCGCTTAAACATCTCGGAGAAGTCCATATTATAAATATGATCCCCCGAAAGGATCACCACGTGGTCAGGCCGGTGGTCTTCCAAAAGATGTAGATTTTGGAAAATCGCATCTGCGGTGCCTGAATACCACTGTTCGCTAATACGTTGCTGTGCAGGTACCGCCTGGACAAACTCACCCAATTCATTGGCTAAAAAGTTCCAGCCGTAACGCAAATGTTTTTCAAGCGATAGACTTTTAAATTGGGTCAAAACATAAATCTGGCGCAATCCTGAGTTTATGGCAGAAGACAAGACCCAGTCGATAATACGAAACCTAGCGGCAAAATGAACTGCTGGTTTAGAGCGGTCACGGGTCAAGGGATAAAGCCTTGTACCCTTTCCTCCCGCCAAGAGGAAGGTTAAAACGTTCTCGCTGGTTAGGGCCATATTTGCTCCTGTATTCGGGATAGCGGTTTGGAATCAGTCTTCTTTGTTGGCTAAAATCTCTTTGGCTTTAGCGGTCAACTCGGTCAAGTCGCCTGATTTAACGACATAACTAGTGGCGCTCCAGGTCAAATAGTTGTCTTTATAATGGGAGTAGGCAGAATGTATAATCACCGGCAGGCCCCTTTGGGTGCTAATGATTTTTTCTAAGGCCTCAATCCCATCCATCCCCGGCATTTTAATGTCGAGAATTACCAAGTCCATCTTGTGATCCTTAAGAACCTGCAACCCATTAAAGGCACTGTTGGCCGTCATCACTTCAAATCCAAGATCCAAAAACTCCAGTTTTAAGAGTTCGCGGACATTTTCTTCGTCGTCGATAACCAATATTTTCTTGCTTATTTCGCTCATGTTTCCTCTTGTTTATTGACTGTAGGGAGTGAGAAAGTAAAGGTGGTCCCTTTGCCAGGGAGGGAGTGGACGGTTAGCATCCCGCGATGCTCTTCAACCAGTTTTTGCACCACCACTAGGCCCAACCCAGTCCCATGTTCCTTAGTGGTATAGTAAGGTGAAAAAATCTTGGCTTCTTCTGCTTGGGAAATACCGGGTCCCGTGTCTTGAATGGTGATTACCACCATGTTGCCCAGTTCGTTAGCAAGGATCAATAATAACCCATCCTTGCCAATCGCTTCAATGGCATTTTTGACTAGGTTGTGTGTAATTTCGAAGAGGTGATGTTCCTTAATCTGGATATTAGGTAAATCCCCCTTAATATTGATATTTACCGAAATCCGGCGGTTGTGGATCTCTTCTTCTAACAGGGAGACCACGCGATTGATGGTTTTAGCAGCGTCACAGTCTTCGGCCATGTCTTGAGCCTTGGGCCCTTGGTCCAAGATATCTGCCAAGACTAACTCCAAGGTGGCTACGGTCTCTACGATCCGGTCCACCGGGTCGTAGTTAATATCAGCGGGGGTCATGCGTTTATGCACACGGCGAGCGAAGCCGCCAATAATAGCCATAGGTCCCCTGATCTCATGCGCCATTTGGGCGATTAGCTGGGCTTGGGTAGCCAACTTTTCTTGGTGCATCAATTGGGCTTGGGACTCTTTGATTTTAACGTTGGTGGCCTTAATATAGGTGATCGACTCCTCTAACTTAGAAAGCAATTTAACCGTCTCGATAACTTCAGTCGCGGTTTTAGCGAAGTCAGTTAACGCCTTGATATTAATATCAGTAATCGCATGACCGGTAACCGCATTATCGGCGATCAAGATACCGACTGACTGTCCATGCCAGATCAAGGGAACCAAGAGACATTCATGAATCGAAAAGGTTTTACGCAACCAATTAAAACTTGGGAGGCTAACCAGGGTAGAAGTATCGTTTACTAATTGATATTTTTGGTTAAAAAGGGTTTGGATTAGGATATGATCCACCTCAGAAAGGTTGACCCGGATGTTGCGAACTAATTGATTGATCCAACTGTCTGAACCTTGCCCAGCGGCTTTATAGAGATCAATCATCTTGGTTAAGGTCGGCGGCGAAGCAGAAAGCTCCTGATAAATCCGCCCGGCCTCCTCTTTCGAGGCTGGACCAATCGCCTGCACCCCTTTTAATTCCTGATCATCTTGATCAACCAGTAATAAAAAGCAACGATTAAACTTAAGTCCCTGCCCAGAGGTCACCGCCACTAAGATAGCATCAAAAATCTCGTGCATCTGAGGGGTTAAATCTTTGCCATGAAAAAAATGGAACCGCTCGACCAATTCCATCATTTTGTTGTTCACAAAATGTTGCAATTCCGTGGTTTCGGTGACGTTGGCGAAGGTGATTAATTTAAAAATCTGGTGATTGTGAAGCAAGTGTATTGAAAGCACCACGTCCATGATCACCCCACTTCTTTGCACCATTTGGGTGCGGTGGTTAATCAAAGATCCATTATGGCAATCGAGCTCAAGCAAGGCTATGTACTGCTCCCGATTATGAGTGTGCTCAGGTAGTAGCATCGAAAAAGGCCTACCCTCTACATCATTAGAGCTATAACCAAAGTGCTGCTCCGCGGGAGCAGACCACTGCACAATGTTGTTTTCTCCGTCGAGTAGCATCCAGGCATGGAGAACTTTGTCCATGTTGGAAAACAGCAACTCCTTAAAATCGGAGGAAGTGGAATTGACGTTCATCTAAGTTGCCTTCGGCGCTGCGATGGTTTATGGATAACCTAACTTTTTCAAAGTCCTTTGTCACCCTCTTTACACAAGTGCTTGCTGGCCCCCTATGATCAATCTCACTCCCTTGACCGAAGACCATCCCCGTTTGATCTTGGCTAACAAGTACAACAAACTAAAAAATCAAACCCGTCCTAGTGGCTGGGAAGAGTGCCATTCTGAAGAAGAGTGGTTGGTAAAGTTGCATTTTTTAAGGCGACTCTTTTTAGATAAACGAATCACGCCAGAGAAGTTCCAACTGATGGAACGCGCTCTGGTGCTGGGTTGGTTGTCCCACTAAGAGGCCTATGAAAATCAAAAATTGGCTTCCTCTGCTCGTGTTTATTTTAGGGCTAGGGTTTATTTATGGGCAATATTACCAGCAGTTGGCTCAGCGGGACAATATGGTCCAAAAAGGGGCTCAAGAACAGCTGGCGCTAGGAGCCGCCCGTTTCGAGACCGGCCTAAAGGCGCTTAATCAAAGCTTGCATATCAATGTGCGCTTAGCTGAAAATACTCAATCTGCGTTGGACGCTGAGGGTTTATTTAAGGAACTTAAAGCAAACGGCCTCGCGGTTGAGCAAGTGCTTTGGGTGGAGCGCTGGGAAGAGGCTGACCGAGCCAAACAGTTAAAAGAGCTTACCAAAATAAACAAAGACTTTGCCCTTCGACTCTCCCCTGAACAACTCAAAAATCGGGAGTTTTATCTCCCGGTGACCGGGTCCTATCCCAATATCAGCGAACAAGGCCGAGATCTCGCCTTGTTAGAGCCGCTGGTGGCGCTGCTAGAGCGGGTCCAACTAGAAGGCCAACCCAAACTCTATGACAAGGATTTTAAAGACGCTTTTGGTGCCGGGCTGTGGATGGCGGTTCCGCAAAGCCAAAAAAAGCATTGGTTTTTAATCAAACTAGACGCCAAGGAGCTATCCAAAACCCTCTCCCAAGGACATCCTGAGGGGATGGGGTATCGGCTTGGGCTCAAGGGAGATCGACTCTGGACCGCGCAGTCGGCTTTGGGTCAAGGGCATCTAGTGGAACTGGGTTTAGAGACCCCTTTATTAGGGCAACAGGTCTCTTTATTGTTCACCGCCTACCAGCAACCAGTCCCAACCTTGGGCAACGAGGTCGATATTGCTTTGTTGATCTTTGGGTTCCTCTGGACCTTAGGGGCGGCCTTCTCGATTCGTTATTTTGCGGATGGGCTAGAAAAAGCGCTGGCCCAAAGTGAGGCCAGAAAAAGGCGCTTAGAATTTTACCAAACTGGACTAGAAAAAGTGCAGGCCAAAGCGGGAATAGAAAACGCTTTACGCGCAGCGCTTTCAGCTATCTCTACCTACGCAAATTGGCCCTTAGCCCATACTGCATTACCCGATGAATCTGGCCATAAGGTGGAAACCGCCTTTTGGCACCAAACTGAACCTGGAAGTTTTTCCAGTTTTATTGAAGCTGCCGAATCTAAAAACTTCCAATCTGGCGAGGGTTTAGTAGATCGTGTTTTAGCCAATGAAAAACTGGTATGGATCGAGGATATTAGCGCGGACGCTAGCTTTTCAAGAACCAAAATTCACTATGACTTTGGGGTCAAAACGGCGGTGGGATTCCCGGTTTTTTCAGGCGGTGAGATTGTCACGGTTTTAGAGTTTTTTTCCGCCGATCAACAAGCCTGGGATCAAGAGCGTATCGACGCTATTGCTCCTTTAATCACCCAATTAGGGGCGGCCTTAGAGGGTCACTGGGCCGATTCGCGCCAAGAGACCTTACGCGCTCGCTTGGGCGCGTTGATCAGCCAGTTAGATCAGCCCTTGTTGTTGTTTGACCAAAACGGGCAAATGATTGAAGGAAACCCGGCAGCAGAGCAGTTTTTTGGTTATAAAACCAAAGAATTGCGTGGCCGCCCCTTGACCCTTTTAATCGCCGATCAAGACCAACTTAAAGAACAGTTAGTGCAGATCATTATTGGGGAACCTCGCTGGCCCCAAACCAAGGCTATCAAGGCGCGTCGTAAAGACGGACGGGCTGAATCGGCAAATGTCCTTTTCGGACGCCTGGAGTCTGGCCCCGCAGGTCTATATTTCGCGCGTTTTTCGTTGGACCAGGCCCCTATGGAGGCCCGCCCTACGGTAGCCCAGACTATTTCGAAAGGGTATGAAGAGCAAGAGCGGAGCGCCCGCCAAAACCGGCTGGGCACAGACTATTTTTCCTCGCTCGGCCAATCTTTAAAGTTGCCTGCCACTGCCTTAGTAAACTTGGCTAGAAACTTGGCCCAAGAAACAGGGGCTCCAGAACAGGCCCAGATTTTAAACACCCTAGTCAAAACCAGTCAGAGTTTAGAAAAAACCCTAAGTCGGGCCATTGAACTAGCTCGGGCCGAATCAGGCCGGTTAGTCTTGCGCCAGCAACCATTTGATTTACGCAAACTGGTAGAGCGGGTTTTAGAGGCCTATTTTCATAAAGCTACCACCAAAGGGCTGGAGTTGGTCAGTTACATAGGCACCGAGGTACCGGTGGCCTTGATTGGAGACCCAGACCGCCTGTTCCGCTTGTTGTCCATTTTAGTTGAAAACGCGGTTGATTATACCTCTCGGGGAGAGGTGGTCTTGGAATTATCGGCGATCAGCCAGTCAGTCGAGATAGTAGAGCTTAGTTTCAAGGTCCGAGATTCAGGCTTGGGCCTTTCTGAAGCCAAACAAACAGAATTGGCCAACCAGCTTTCCGGCCTGATCAAAGGTGGAAAAGAAGGGGCCCAACACGCCCTTGGAGTGCGTCTTGCTGGGGCCTTGGCCGGTCTAATGGGCGGAGGCTTGCGATTCTCTGGGATTGAGGGGCAAGGTTCCTCCTTTGGTTTTTCTGCCAGATTAGGGCGTCAGCCTGAACCTCGCGAGACGGGTATGCGCGCCGTGCGTAACCTTTCAGGAGTGCGGGTTTTGTTAATCGAACCTAACCTTTCTTTAGGTCAGGTTCTACAAAAGTACCTGCTTTATTGGGGGGCACAACCCTCTTTATGCGCCAGCCTTGCAGAGGCGCAAAAGTTAGTTGGCGGACGACGAAACCCCACGGACTTGATTATTTTAGATCAATCCTTTGGCCATGACCGCCTAGACCAACTACGCGAATTAAGAAAAACCCTGCCTGGGCTGCCGGTTATCTTGACCAGCAACCTGGATGGCTCGATGGTGATCCCAGAAAACGAAGACCTCGAACCCATAGCCCGCCTTAATAAACCCATTAAAAGTTTAGAACTTTACCCCTTGATGTTGCGACTCTTAGGGCGCAACGATGAAGCCGCCGGAGCCCGTGAGCCCAAAGCTAAGGTGCTATTAGTCGAAGACAAAAAAGAAGAGGTGCAACTTCTAGTACAGGCCCTGAAGGCTGCTTCGTGGCAGGTAACCTTGGCCCAGAGCGCCAAAGAAGCCATGGAGGCTAGAGCCAACAACGAGTTTCGCTTAACCCTGGTAGATTTAAGTCTGCCAGGTACCGATGGCTTGGAGTTGATTACCATGTTACGCCGCTGGGAAGAGGAAAACTTAGGTTATCTCTTGCCGTTAATCGCGCTGGCCGATCGAGGGGAGGGAGGCCGCAAACAAGCCGCCTATCAAGCCGGAGCCGATCTAGCCCTTTCTAAACCGGTTGATCCTTTATATTTAATTGAATTGTTAAAGAGTTATTTTTACCTCTAAACATAAATATAGCCTCCCAAGGTTGGCCAAGAGGTTTGAGGTTCGGGCCATAGATTTTGCCTTGTTCCTCACGCCCTCGGGATTTGTTATGAGGTGCAGTTTTAGCCCAATCTTATTGTTTGAGCGCCTTTCCTAAAACCTTTTCCAACTTTTCGGTTTTAGCCCTCAAACGCTCCGATTTTCCTTGGCGGGCATCAATTTTAATTTGCGTGGTGATCCGCCCGCAATCACTTGACATCTTTTGATAACAGGCAGTAACCACCGCCATCACCTCGTCCCACTCGCCCTCAATAACTGTTCCCATAGGATTAAGCTTATAGGGCAAGCCCGATTGATCAATGATCTCTAAGCTGCGCGCGACGTAACTAGAAACCGACTCCCCTTTGTCCAAAGGTGTCATCGAAAATTCTAAAAGCACGGACATTTAGTTCCCTTTAGCAAGGTAATTTTGCACATAATCTTTCACCCCGTCTTCTAAGCGGGTGAAGGATTTTTTATACCCAGTGGCCTTTAGCTTGGACATGTCAGCTTGGGTAAAATACTGATAACGCCCACGCAAATGCTCAGGCATGTCGAAATATTCGATATGTGCCGGTTTACCCATGGCACTAAACGTTGCCAAAACCAAGTCTTTAAAACTCCGCGCCTCACCAGTGCCGAGGTTATAAATCCCTCCCAGGTCTGGCTGGTCCATAAAATACAACATCACTTCAACGACATCGGCAACATATACAAAATCACGCAACTGTTCACCGTCTTTAAAACCCTCTTTATGGCTTTTAAAGAGCCGCACTTGGCCGCTTTGTACGATCTGGTCATAAGACTTAGAGATAACCGAGCGCATGTCCCCTTTATGTCGCTCATTGGGACCGTAAACATTGAAAAATTTGAGGCCTACCTGTTCTTCTAAATAACCTTGAGCCTCGGCCCAAAGGTCGAAGGCGTATTTAGAAAACCCGTAGGGATTTAAGGGCTTATATTTGAGCAAATCTCCCTGGTCTGAATAACCCTCGTCCCCATCACCATAAGTGGCCGCCGAACTGGCGTAAATAAACCGAATCTGGTTTTCTGCGGCGTAGCGCGAGAGGAGTTGCGAGTAGCGGTAATTGTTGTCCATCAAAAAGGCCGCGTCCAGTTCGGTAGTGGCAGAGCAAGCACCCAAATGAAAAATCGCCTCGATCTCGGACTCGATCTGTTCGCCGTCCAAAGCCTCAATAAACTCTTGCCGGTCCAGGTAGTCGTTGTACACAAGACCAATCAGGTTTTTGTATTTATCGTTTTTGCCTAAATGATCGACAACTAAAATATCCGTAATCCCGCGGGCATTTAGTCCGTGAATCAGGCGACTACCAATAAACCCGGCCCCTCCGGTAACAATAATCATCTTTATCCTCGTAAATGGGCTTGGGCCCGGTTTTTAAAGGCTTCGTCGGCAGTTCCAGATTCGGCCAAAAGGGAAAATTGATCTCTAATTTCCGGGTCCGTTTCAGGGTGGGCCAGGATCAAGCTTGCTTTATAATAACGCCAATCCCCATCGGCCAAATCACCCAAATCGGTCTGTCTTTTGCCCTGGGGAACCTTACCCTCAAACCAACTTTGTGAATCGGACACAAAATCTTGAAGATGGCAACTGCAATCAGGGCAATGGGGCAGAGTTGGCGGGGTTTTTTCCAAAAAAAAGGGACCATATTTTTTCCCTTCGTCTAAGAGGCAAACCAACGGGGTGGTTTTGGCAAGGGAGGTGGTTAAAAGCTGTCCCCGCATGGTGGATGGCCGAGAGCGTTGGGGGCCTGGTTTTCGGTTCCGGCGTCCCCGGAGCGCCATAAAAACCACAAATCCACCAAAAAGCAACCAAAAGTAAGGGTTGTAAATTTCCATTGTTTTTAGTTCTCCTGAAGGCCCAATCTACCTAAACCCAACGAACTTGGCAATTACACCCGAATCTTGCGGACAACTAAATCGTATTTCTGGATACGGTAGCGAAGTTGGCGCAAACTGATTCCTAAAGCCTTGGCCGCCTTTACTTGAACCCCTCTCGACTCAGCCAGGGCGCGTTTAATAGCGGCCATTTCCTCTGCATCCAGGTTGGCCACCTCTTCTAAAGCAACTACCGGTTGGGCCACTGTCACACTGGGCTTGGGCTGTCTTGAACGAAGAATCTTAGGCAGTGTAAACCAACCCTCCTTTTCCATCAAAAAACCCGATTGCACTAGGTTTTCTAATTCGCGTACATTTCCCGGCCAATCAAGGTGGGCTAAATATTCAATATCCTCCTCGCGAATATTGATATTTTTTTTGTCTTGGTGGTTAAATTGATTCATAAAGTGCCTTACCAAAATTGGCACATCGTCGCGGCGCTCCCTCAGGGGGGGGATATCCAGCCCGATTACGTTAAGCCGGTAATAAAGGTCCTCGCGAAAGGTCCCTTTAGTAATAGCCGCCTCTAAATCGACGTTAGTCGCGCATAAAATCCGTACATCTACATGTTTGGTTTCAGTGCCCCCCAACCGCTCGAACTCGCCTTCTTGCAAAACCCGCAAGATTTTTGCCTGGAAACCTAAGCTAGTGTCGCCGATCTCGTCTAAAAAAAGGGTGCCCCCATCGGCCAATTCAAAGCGGCCTTTACGGGTTTGAGTAGCCCCGGTAAAACTGCCCTTTTCATGACCAAAAAGCTCTGACTCCAACAGGTTGTCTGAAAGTGCGGCGCAGTTAACCCCAATAAACGGGGCCTTTTTGTGCAAACTATAATCATGTATCGCTCGGGCAAATAGTTCCTTGCCTGTCCCCGATTCCCCCCGGATTAAAACCGTTGCCTTGGAAGCCGCCACCTTCCTTACTACTTGCGCCACCTCTTTTAACGACTCCGACTGGCCAATGATACCGTCTAAAATCATAGGCAGATCCTCGCGCTCTGGCCGAGCTTCGTTGATTTCGGGTACCGGAAACCCCTTGGCTACCATCGACAGCGCCAAAAAATCGGACAAAAATTTGAACACCTTTTGCGCCAGCCGAACCTGTTCAAAATCGGTTATCTGAGCAGACAAGATACCTAAAGGAAGGTTTTGGTGCCGGTAGATAACCGGTTGGATCAGATGCACCCTGGGCTTATTTACCAAGTCCTTGGGCATAGGGAGTTCTAAAAAGTCGTCGTCGCCGGGATAAAGCAAGGCCTCGTGTTGCATTCTAAGGCTGGCGGCACTTTCGGTTTTCCGATTGCCTTGGTTCCAGCGATTTTTATCGGCCTCGTCTAATTCGGGAGCGATATCAATAAAAAACCGATTGATTACGTTGTCGCGAATTAACAACATCGGGTTGCGCACGGCCAAGTAATCTTGCAACATCATCAAAACAATGTTGACCGAACGGATCAGGTCCGAGTTCGAGTTAAGGACCTTTGCGATTTGGTTTACTAGATCAAGCGACATACGGCCTTTATTGGGGTTCGGCCTAGACCCTAGGGTTGATTGTCAATTTTGTCAAGATGGATCGGCTTGATCCTTTTGCTTAGAACCGTTAAGGGTAAGGCCGAAACCAAGGAGCCCATGTTTTTCAACAAAAAGAAAAGAGAAGATAAAAAACGCCTTGCCGCAGAAATCCGCCAGTCCAAGGATAAGGCAACCGGACTAGCTCAAGAGTTTGAGGCCAAGAGGCAGGAATTAGCCCAGAACCAAGGTCCATTAAGTAAGGAACTCAAGGGCACCCAAAGCACCCCAACGGGGCTTTTGGCCGGGTTAAAAAAAGGACTCGCTAAAACCCGTTCCATTTTTTCAGGTTCCATTTTGGCCCTGGCTTCGGGCGAATTGGTTGATAATGAATTTTTAGAAGAACTCGAAGAACGGTTGCTTTCGGCAGACCTAGGAGTGGCTACCAGCCTTAAAGTGATCGATCACTTAAAGGGCCAACTTAAACTGGGCCAGATCAAAACCCAAGCAGAGGCTATCACCTCGCTTAAGGCTCTAGTAGCCGGGATCTTAGACCTGGGAGATCCGCACCTGCCTCTGGCCCAAAGTGGGCCCACGGTTTATTTATTTGTCGGGGTCAATGGGGTGGGTAAAACCACTAGTATTGGTAAATTGGCCGCCCAACTCAAAGGCCAAGGCAAAAAAGTATTGGTCGCCGCCGGGGACACCTTCCGGGCCGCTGCCATTGAACAACTGGCGCACTGGTGCGAAAAGGTCGGGGTGGACTGCTTGGCAAAACCCCAAAATTCCGATCCCTCAGCGGTGTTGTACGAAGCGGCACAAAAAGCTCAAAACGAGGGTTATGACGTTTTACTCTGCGACACCAGCGGACGGCTTCACAACAAAAAAAACCTGATGGACGAATTGGCCAAGATGGAGCGCAGCCTGCAAAAGGTCTTGCCCGAAGCCCCACACGCGGCACTTTTGGTCCTCGACGCAAACACCGGGCAAAATGCCATTATGCAAGCCAAGGAATTCCGCGAGGTGGTTGCTTTGACGGGTTTGGTGGTCACCAAGCTGGACGGCACCGCCAAGGGTGGGGTGATTATTGGGATCGTTAACGAATTCGAGTTACCTGTCTATTTTATCGGGGTAGGTGAGCGGGTCGAGGATTTACAACCCTTTGTTCCCCACCTCTTTGCCGAATCGCTGCTTAGCTAAGGAGCCCAGCGGTTTTCTAACAGGAGCTGAAAGGTGGCTTGATCGATGGAGAGCAGTTGGCGCTCCATCTTCGCTTGGGCCTCCTCTGGCAGCGTCTCCCCGTTGGGGTCTATTGATTCTAACCGGTTGGCTAGACTGTGCCGGAAATAACCCTGCTTATTAACCAGCATCATTATCGGTCCCTGCCGCATATAAGCAAAGCCAAGCCCCCCTTCTCCTAAAGGCCTACCAATGGCGGCATAGTCGCCTTGTAAGCCCAGCCAGTCGATCAGGCTAGGTAAAATATCGATCTGGCTTCCCAAGGTAGGATCCATCCCCGGCTCGATCCCCGGTCCGTAAACAATCAGGGGGATCTGAAAGCGTTTTAAATAATCCCCATCCCAAAAATTGCCCATCGCATGGTCCGCAGTGAGTACAATCAGGGTATTTTCAAACCAAGGCTTGGTCTTAGCTTGTTCAATAAACTGCCCTAACGCCCAATCCGTATAAGCCAAGGTGTTTAAAAACCCAGACTCGGCATTGGGGTCTCTTGGGTATTTTTCAAATTCTGGCGGAAGCGGCGGAAAGGGGGTATGGGTAGTCGAAGAAACAATAAAGGAAACAAACGGTTTCTCTAACTCATCCATTTTTTGCAAAGCAAACTGGAAGGTTTCATGGTCCCAGCCAAAAGGGGCGGCCTCAGGGTCTGGATAATCGAGCAACCTTGGAATGTCTTCTGAGCCGTAAAAATGCTTAAAGCCTGTCGCCCCGGCCACCGCTTCCCCTCGGAAACTTTGCCTCTTCATCGCCTGCACAAACAATCCTTGATAACCATTCGCCTGCCCAATATTACCTAGAGAGGAATAACGCGCTTGAAATCCCTCGCCCAAGGTAGGCAGTCCGATCACGGAAGGCAGTCCAGTAAGCACAATCTGCACCCCTTCTAAACTCCGCTGCCCACTTGCGTAAAACCGGGTATAAACCTTTGATTCCTGAACCAGTTTATCCAGATTAGGGGTCACCCCGTAATTCTTATGGCCGAGTTGATCAATATAATCGTAACTCAAAGACTCAATAAGAAAAAAGACCAGATTCAAACCCTTTTTAGGTCCAGGGTTATGCCGCAACATTGGGAAGGGGGCTTCAGGATCCCCGCCAGCCCAGCGAACGGCGTCTTTGGGCTCATAATACAAATGGTCCGGGCCGTCTGCTAATAATAGGGCGTGGCTGCCCGTAAATACACCGTTAAGAAGGAGGTTGGCTAGTTGATCGTTGCCTTGGGCGTAAGCATCTATCACTGAAACTGGCTTGGCAGAAAACCCACCACGCGCCAAAGCCACTATTAACAGAAATAACCACACAAACGAGCCCAAGCCCAGCCCTGGCCGTTGGTTTCGGCCTAAAATCGACCAAAACCAAAGCCACAAAATCGAAAACCCAGCAAAGCCTAATAAAACCCCTTTGTAGCCTCCCCAAGCCATCTTAACCATCAATCCCCAATCCCCTTGGGCGGCGGAGAGTTCGTAGCTTAAATGGCGTTTGACATAAGCAAAATAAACTAGATCAATCACTAACAACGCCAAGATAACGAGGCTGATCCCCCCTATCCCTAGATGCCAAAACCGCCGCCAAGAAAGGGAGCGAACCAAGGGTAAAAAACTTAAAAGGATAGGGAGGCCCAGCAAGGTGCTCATCGAGGAAAGATCAAACCTAAGCCCACCTAGGAAACCCATAAAGACGTCGGCACTACTAAGCCCTTCGAACTGGTCTGAATAATGGAGCCATAGGATTAGTCGCGCCAAACAAAAGGGGAGGGTTAAAAAAAACAGGTACCCCAAAACCAAGGCCCAAGTCCCTTTAAGCTTTGACGGCTGCCGACGAGCCGACTTTGAAATCCAACCTTTCAAGGGGCCTCTGGGGGCCAAAGGCGGTTTTCTTGTAAAATCCAGCTTTGGGCTTGATTCCAGGATAAACCAATCTCTTTAAAATGCTCGGCTAAATCAGCAGGGGTGTTTTCGGTTTGGGTTAAATCTTGGTCCCTTTCCATAAACACGCCCCCCTTTTGGCTCATCACCGCCCAATAACTCCCGGGTCGATTGGTCATTGCTATGCCTTCGCTAAGCGACAAAAGGCTCTGCCCTGCAAAAGGCGCAACGTATGGACGACGCAGTAGGTCCATGACCGTTGGTGCCAAATCCAATTGGTCGTGAAATTGATTCACTTCAAAGTTTCCCTTAAGGGCTCCGCCAAGAATTAACAAGGGGATCTGCGAATTGACCTTTACAACTGTTTCAAAGTCTTTGGGCTCGATTTGGGTCGGTTGGTAGTTAGAGGTGTCCGCGAATACAAAAATCAGGGTATCCCCCCACCAAGACTGGGTTTTGGCCTTTTGGATAAACTCGTATAACATTTGATCTGTGTATCTCATTGATTCAAAATACCGATGTTGGTCGTCGATTGCGTCATAAAAACGAAATCCTTCGGGTACCTCAAAAGGGTGGTGGTTGGTGATCGTAAGCATCGCAGAAAAAAAGGGGGGTTCTTGATGGCTGAGGTGGTCTAACCAGCGGTTAAAAACCGCCTTATCTGAAACCCCCCAACCTAACCTTTGTACCTCTTTATCAAAGATTGAGGCATCTAAAACTTCAGAAAAACCCATCTTGGGTAACAGCTTGTCTTGATTATCAAATACCGAATTGGTACCAAACATAATCGAGGTTTTATACCCAGCCTCTTTAAGCAACGCCGGTAAACAACGATAACGGTTGTTTACATATTCACGCATCGCCGCCGGTCCATAGTTGGGGACCATCGAGCAAAAGCTAGCCACCTCACCGTTGCGGATCTGGAAACCATTGGCATAGAAATTTCGAAATAAGACCCCTTCCTTGGAGAGTTGCGAAAAGCGCGGGGTAAGATTTAGGGGGCTATTAAAATTAGAAAGGTCGGCGGCCCGAAAGGATTCTAAAAGGATAAATAAAACATTGGGCTTAGTTTTTCCGCAAAGCGCACTCGCCAAAGGCCCCCCACCTCGGCAACCTTGTGCTGATTGTTTTCTGGCCAGCGGATAGTCTTTCCAATCTTCCCCCTCGGGTAACTCGCCAGAAAGCTGGCCCGCGACCACGGCCAAGGCTTGGTCTGGGCGGGAAATGGGTTGAGGGTGGGTAAAACTCTTGGACCAGTAGAAATAGATCCAACCGTTTGAGGTTAAAGGGTCATTGAGGTTTTTATCAACCATCGAATTAGACCTAGCCCCAGCAACTGCAGCCAAGACCAGCCAAAACAATAAATCCACCCCGGCCCGCTTTAGGCGGAACCATTGGGGCTTTATCCTCCGTAACCCATACAAAGCCCCAAACCAAACCAAAAGCGGTAACACAAACAACAGCCAAAAACCGATTTCGCTTAAAGCCGCCCCAATGGTACTGCTAAACTCCCCTGCTTGCCCAAGATATTCGGTACTCGAAAAAGGCAGGTGGGTGCCAAACTGGGTCACATAAACATAATCTGCAAACAATAAAAAGAAAAAACCCGCCATCACTAAAGACGGCCAACGGCCAACGGCCTTTGACCGGGAACCCCAAGGAGCGGCCAAAAATAGCAGCAGTCCTGCCAGTAACGCTCCATGCATTAGGTCGTAACCCAGCCCCAGCTTAAGCTGTTCTATTCGTTTGGGTTCTGCACCTAAAAAAACAAAAATAAGCCCGTGTTGCAGGGTGCCTGCCCCTACCAAAAAAAAGGCGAACAAAAAACCCAAGGGCTGGAGTCGAGGCAGACGCATTGTCTTTTTAAATTAGAAGGTTGGGGTTAAAGGCCTGATTTGAGGCTTTATCTACGCGCCAGAAACGGCTAGGCTACCCCCAAGTGGTCAAATTAATCCTTTTAATCTGCTCTGAAAAGGCCTCATGCGTTTTCGTCCCTGTATTGATCTGCACCAAGGCAAGGTTAAACAGATTGTTGGCTCTAGTTTAGGTGGGGAGCTAAAAACCAATTTTGTTTCTGAACGAAGCGCAAAGTGGTATGCCAGCCAGTATCAAAAGGACGGGCTTTTGGGGGGCCACGTGATCCAGTTGGGGCCAGGAAATTTAGAAGCTGCCCAAGAGGCCTTGAGCGCGTTTCCTCAAGGGCTACAATTAGGCGGCGGGGTCACTGAAGACAACGCCTCCTTATGGCTCGACCAGGGGGCGCAGGCAGTGATTGTAACTAGCTATGTTTTTACTCAAGGGCAACTTGACCAAACGAGACTTTCCCGTTTGAACCAAAAAATTGGCAAAAAACACTTGGTTCTTGACCTTAGCTGCCGGAAAAAAGACGGCAAATACTGGGTTGTCTCCGACCTTTGGCAAAAATTCACCAACTTAGAGGTTTGCCCTATGACCCTAGATCAGCTAGCAGGACAGTGCGACGAATTTTTAATCCATGCGGTGGATGTCGAAGGTAAGGGGTTGGGGATTGATGAGGATTTACTCAACATTTTAGGCAGTTGGTCCGGCCTCAAAATGACCTACGCTGGCGGGGTCAGAAATTGGGACGATATCGGAAAAATCAAAACTCTAGGTCAATCGGCAATTGATTTTACGGTGGGTAGCGCCCTCGACCTTTTTGGCGGGGAGGGGCTTAAATATGCGGACTTGGTCGCCCGCCAGGGGAGCGGGTTTTGAGTTTTACAATCACCCTTTTAGAACCCGAAATCCCCCCTAACACTGGCAACATTGCGCGTCTTTGCGCCGCCACCGGGGCGAGCTTAGAACTGGTGGGAAGGTTAGGGTTTAAGATTGACGATAAAGCAGTAAGGCGGGCGGGGCTCGACTATTGGGACCAAGTGGATCTAATACGGGTCGAGGCGCTTGACAGCTTAATGGAGAACCTGGACCCAGATCGGATCCACCTCTTCACCACCAAAACCACAAAGCGTTATTGGGAGGCCCGCTATAACCCAGGGGACCGGCTCATTTTCGGCCCCGAAACTAGGGGTATCGACGAAATCTGGTTAAACCGCTACAAAGGGCGACTCGTAACGGTGCCACAGTGGCCGGGGCGAGTTAGAAGCCTTAATTTATCGAATGTAGCCGCGTTAGGTCTATACGAGGCCCTCAGGCAAAACCAAGGACTGATTCCATGATTGTCGATATCCACCCGGAAACCCCCCAAGCGCGCAAGATAGCGCAGGTGGTGGAGCTACTTAAAAATGACGGGTTAATCATCATGCCCACAGGCACCTCTTATGTTTTTGGATGTGCCATTAGTTCTAAACAAGCGATGAAGCGGATATACCAAATCAAGGAGATGGAAAAAAACCAGCCCCTGACCTTTATTTGCTCGGATACCCGCCAATTCGAGCAGTACACTAAAGGTATCCCAAACCCGGTCTTTCGAAAGATACGCTCCCTTCTTCCAGGGCCTTATACCTTTATCTTCCAAGCAAGCAAGTTAATCCCCAAAACCCTGCTCAGCCCCCGCGCGACCATTGGGGTCAAGATGCCCAATTCGCCGATTGCCTTAAGCCTTGCCGAAGCTATGAACGAGCCGATTGTCACCAGCAGTGTCCCCCTTGACCCAGAGCAAGAGTATTTTATTCCTTGGTATTTAGAGGAGGAATATGGCAATCAGGTTGACCTCATTGTTGACGGCGGCGAGGTTTTTATTTCAGAGTCCAGCATTGTTGATTTTTCCCATGAGTCGCCACAAATTATCCGCCAAGGGACGGGCAACTTGGATTGGTTAGAATGAGTGCGCCCGAGTTAACTAAAAAGCCCCTAACCGTGGCCGAAATCTTTTCGAAAGTCGCCCAGGGAATCGTAGAACACCCAGAAAAAGTGACCCAGGTCAACGCGGTTTACCTGTTCAAAATAAGCGGGCCAGAGGGCGGGATTTTTCATATAAACCTAAAAGACAATCCCCAAGTGACTTTCGAGGAAGGGCCAGCAGACTGTGTTTTAGAGATCAAAGACCGAGACTTTATTAAGTTATACAAAGGGGTGCTGCCGGGATACAAGGCGGCATTAACAGGCAAACTTAAAATCAAGGGAGAGTTGATTTTGGCGACCAAGCTTTCAGAGGTGTTTTTTGCAGCTAAAAAAGAGGAGTGACCGGGGCGCATCGACGCAGACCTGTATAAGGAAAGGCGAGCAACCCCGACAAAGGGAGTTCGGCAAAGACCTACTAAAACCGAGTCGCGTCCATACTGAAGTTCCCACCCATCAAAAACTCATCTACTGACCGTTCATCCTTGTGGCTTAGGAACTCGTCCAGATTGGTATCTGTGGCGGTAATTTGCTGAATATGTCCACCGTGGTCAACAAATTCAGCGATAGCTTTGCTTAACTCTTCGTGACCGGGATTAAAAGACCGGGATTTTTTCTTTCTACTTGCCATTCGGTTTTTCATCTTAGCCTCCCTTTTTGGTATCGATGTAGTTACCCTATCTGCAACCGGCGTGCCTAATTTGCAATAATATTATTTCAGTTAGTTAACCCAAAGCCTAGGGCCTTTACGTTCGACCAATTTGACGAGTTGGCCAAAGTGGCCGAATTTTCCTCGACCATTTTGTCGAAGCTGATTCAAAAAACCCTTGACAGGCCCTTAGCATCCCCCTTGACAGGGCAACGGCTCCGGTCCACAATTGCTGACTATCGCACATCTACCGAGCCACCTATGAACAAGCTGACCATTGAGGACATCGAGGTTAAGGGAAAAAGGGTTTTTTTAAGGGTCGATTTTAACGTGCCCTTAAAACAGGGTCGAGTCACCGATGACACCCGGATTACTGCTGCCCTGCCAACCATCCGCTACCTCTTGGCACAAGGTGCCAAATTGATTTTGGTTTCCCACTTAGGACGACCAAAAGACCAACGCTCTGAAGAACTTAGCCTCCGTCCCGTAGCAGAACGTTTAGAAAGTCTTTTGGGCAAGCCAGTCAGCTTCTGTCCTGATATTTTGGGCCCAGTGGCCGAATCGGCCGTAGATTGCCTCAAAGAGGGACATGCGTTGCTTTTAGAAAACATCCGCTTCTTCCCCGAAGAGGTTGCTAATGACCCCCAGTTCTCCAAAGATTTGGCCGGGCTGGCTGATAAATTTGTGATGGACGCCTTTGGCACCTGCCACCGCGCCCACGCCTCCACCTATGGGGTAGCCAAGCACTTTAAAGACGCCGCCTGTGGTTACCTGATGCAAAAGGAACTAGAATACCTAGGCAAACTCCTTCAAGACCCACCACGCCCGTTTGTGACCATTACAGGCGGGGCTAAGGTTTCAGACAAAGTAGAACTCCTCTCTAATATGCTGGATTTGGCCGATCATATTTGTATAGGCGGGGCCATGGCCTATAGTTTTTTAAAGGTAAAAGGGGTCAAGGTAGGTAGCAGCCGCGTCGAAGAAGACAAGCTCCATCTGGCAGAAGAAATTTTGGCCAAAGCAAAAAAACTCGGCAAACAGATTCACCTACCTACCGACCACCTCTGCAACCAAGCCTTTGACGCCCCTGGAGACCCAAAATATTTCGACGGCGACATTGGAGAAGGTTGGATGGGTTTAGATATCGGCCCTAACACAGCGGCCCACTTCGCCCAGATCGCTGCCCAAGCTGGCGCGATCTTCTGGAACGGACCCATGGGGGTCTTTGAAGACAAGCGTTATGCCCAAGGTACCCTGACCGTAGCCCAAGCAACTGCGGCCAACAAAGGAATTACCGTTATCGGCGGGGGCGACTCGGTCACCGCTATTAATCAGGCCGGACTGGCCGATCAAATTTCTCATATCTCCACCGGTGGCGGTGCTTCCCTCGAATTTATGCAGGGAAACAAATTGCCTGGTGTGGAAGCCCTGGCGGAGAAGTAAAATGGCTCGAAAATGTATTATTGCTGGCAACTGGAAGATGAATCTCGATCCAGACCAGGGTTTTGAACTGATCGAAGGAATCAAAGCGGGATTTAAACCAAAGGCTAATTTAGAGGTCGTGGTGATCCCCCCTATGCCCCTAGTGGCGCTAGCCGCCCATTGGGTGACCGATTCGACCCTTAGTTTGGGTGCCCAGACTAGTTCCTCGTTTCGCGACGGAGCCCACACAGGTGACACCAGCCCCGAGTTACTGCGGATTTTAGGCTGTCGTTATGCCCTAAGTGGCCACTCTGAACGCCGTGGCGACCACCATGAATCTGACGCCCAAGTGGCCGCCCAGGCCAAAGCCCAGGTTGAAGCTGGGCTTAAAACCATTGTCTGTTGCGGCGAATCGCTTCAAGAACGCGAAGCAGGCGTACATATCAATAAAATTAAAAATCAGATCGGAATCATTTACGACACCCTACCCCCTGAATATTGGGGCGAGGTGAGCATTGCCTACGAACCGATTTGGGCGATTGGCACTGGCAAAACCGCCAGCCCTGTACAGGCCCAAGAGATCCACAAAATGATCCGCGACCATATTGAATCCAAGGCCGGTGCCCAAGTGGCCCGCTCAACGGCGATCCTGTATGGCGGCAGCGTAAAAGGGTCTAATGCTAAAGAATTGTTGGGCCAGCCGGACATCGACGGCGCCCTAGTTGGCGGTGCCAGCTTAAAGGCCGATGACTTTTCCCAGATTATCCAAGCTTACGAGGTTTCATGAACGGTTTTTTGATTGCTCTACACGTATTGGTTTGTTTTTGTATTATTTTCGCCGTTTTATTACAGGTTGGCCGTGGTGCCGAACTGGGTGCGGCCTTTGGTTCAATGGGTCAAGCCAATGCTTCTCGCGGGCAAGCCAGCTTAATGGGCAAATTTACCACGGTCATCGCCTTTTTGTTTATGTTGACCAGTTTCTTTTTAACCTACCAAACCAGCAACCAGACCCGTTCTAGTGTTTTGGAAAAGGTAGAAGCTCAAGAGTCTATGCCTGCGCCAGCGCCCGTTGAGGACGCAGCCCAAAAGATGGTGCCCCAAACCGAGCCGATTGAAATGCCCCAAGGGCCGGCTCCGGTTACCGAGCCCATCCCTGGTGCCCCGCTTAATGAAACCGCTGCTCCCCTAGCGCCAACCTCCCCAGCCAGTCCGGCTCATTAGGTCTTGGTTAAGCTGATTTGTTATTGTCCGCCTGAAGCTGAAGAGTTAATTCTTCAAACTTTGGGCGACTTAGGGGTAGGTCAGTTTGGTCTTTATGACCATTGGTCACTATCTTCGGAGGTGACCGAGACTTTCCGCCCCTTAGAAGGGGCCAACCCCAGTAAGGGCAAACTAGGCCGCCTCTCTAGGGTGCAAAGCCGCCGCCTGGAATTCCAATGTGCTAAGGCCGATTATCTTAGGTTGGTAGAGGCCATCAAACAGGTCCATCCCTACCAAACCCCGGCCATTGAGGTTTGGGCACTGCTTTATCCCTGAAAAAATCTGTTTTGACTGTCTTTGGCTTGCGTAAACGAGGCCAAACGGGCTAGGTTTCAAAACCGAAGACAGGGAGGTTTTATGTGTTTCGAAATGGGCGTCTTTAACGAGCTTGAGTCTGAGCTTAAGCGGTTGATTGTTCTAACCCTAGAGCTTGAAGACCTAACCCCTGAAGAAATCAATTCAGAGGATCCTCTCTTTGGGGACGGGTTGGGTTTGGATACGATTGATGCCTTAGAACTGGGCCTAGCCCTGCAAAAGACCTATGGCCTGCGTTTGGCCCCCAACCTTGCTGGAACGGCTAGTCCCTTTTATTCGGTCGCCAAACTCGCCGAGACGGTCGCTCGGCACCAAACCTGCTGATGTCTGTGCGCCTTTGGGCGATTTTATTGCTCCTGCTTCCCCTGTTGGCTTTCGCCCAAGAACCGGTACCTGATCCCTTTAAACCGCAACCGGTGGATCTAGCTAAACCAGCCCCAGTTCTTGAAGAAGTGGTGGCGCGTTTGGTTAAAGCCAAAGCCTTTGAGGCTAACTTTCTGCTCACCCGCTATCCCAAAGACGGCTCCCGCCCCCAAAAAATTCGAGGCCGTTTGGTTTTTGATAACAACCTGGGACTTTTATGGCAGGTTCAAGAGCCCGCCCGCGAGAACTTATGGCTCTCGGTTTCAGGGCTTTATCGCCTTACTAGCCAAGGCCCAGAATTGATTGGCCCAGACCCCGGTATTTTACCCTTGCTCCAGGACCTAGCCTCCGCGCGGCTGGACAAATTGTCCCAGTCGGCCAGTCTGACCTTTGGTGAATCCAAGGAAGAATGGGAACTGACCGCTAAATCGAGTAACGGTCCGGCATACGAGCTTTTTTCCTCGGTAAAGGTAAGGGGTAACCGGGCGGTGATTTTTTGGATTCAAATAGAAAGAAAAGAGGGGGAAATCCTCTCCCTGCGCCTTTATAATCTCCAGCGATTTCCCGAAAGTATGGACAAGGCCCGTTTCTTTTTTATACAGCGCCGAGTCTTAGATTCGCTGCTTAGCCACTAAAGCCCATTGAGGGATAGCCTTGTTTCTAGGGTTTTGTTAGGATAGGCTCAACCTATTATAAGTAAACAGGATTGGAGTTTTTATGGACCCTTGGGGCTGGTTGGATCAAGTTGCCCAAGTCGCGATCGTGCTATTAGGGGGGGGCTCGATCTGGTTGATCGGGCGCAAGGAATCTTGGATGCGCTGGGGATATATTGTTGGCCTGATCAGCCAGCCCTTTTGGTTCTGGGCAGCTTGGCGGGCTGAGCAATGGGGCCTATTCTTGCTTTGTTTTTGGTATCTCTACAGTTGGAGCCAGGGAATTTGGAATTATTGGTTTAAACCAGCCTGTCCGAAGCCAGATTAGATGAAACGTTTGTTGCTTCTTTTACTTTTTTTACTATTGGCCTCGGATCTGTTTGCCCTAATCCCAGATCGGCGTAGATTATTTGAAGATCGCGAAGAAAATGTTTATATGTTGATTCCCGCTATCGCCAGCCTTCCTGGGTTGGGGTTATTTGCTGGGGTCTTAGGCAGCTTTTCTAACATAGGGGGTAGCGGGATTGACGCGGCAGTGACCGAAGCCAATACCTTCGGCTCACAATCGGATATTCACATTCGGGCCTATGCACTGCGCGAAGTGCCCCTTTTTATCAACGGTTTGACCGTCGAATATTGGTTTGGGGATATTAAATTCGCCGATTTTTACACCTATCTTCCTGGGCGCGATTCCCCTGACTTTGTGATCCCCCAAACGGGCAAGTTTAAATATTACTTCCTGCGCCCAGCCTACCGACTTTGGCAAAGGCGAATAAACCTTACTTATAATTTGGTCTTTTTTAAGGGCTTTGGGGTCAATGGCGAGGGGGAAGAGGCCTTGGCCGCTAGCCACAGCGCCTCACTCGATTTTCTGCTCGACCTGACTGACGACTGGGTGGACCCTCGGCGAGGGATTCGGATGGGATATTCCCAAAAACTACCAGCCCCCACCAAGTCGGTTTTAGGAAAAAATTCAGAAAATTCCATTCAAGGATACGATCAAGAGCTAACGTCTAAGTCATACAATCTTGGGCTATATATCCCCTTCGGCAACCAAGCGACCTTGGCTTTGTATGAAGAGCGTTTTTTGACTACCGGTGGCGAAGACTCGGGGCAGGTGGTTTCGGGGGGTAGTCTGCGTTTGCGGGGTTATCCAGCAGGTCGGTGGTCGGACCGTTTTGGGGATACTAAAATCGCGGAATTTCGCTACAATATCCCGATAAACTACCAGATCGATTCGATTTTCGCCAAGGGTCGCCTTGACGACCTTCAGTGGGCACTTTTTTATGAAGAAGGGCAGGTCTCTCCGCTAAATGACCGTCAACTTAAAGAAAATCTCCACCAAAGCAGTGGGGTTGGGCTACGAGCTCTGATTGACGCCATCGTCCTTCGTTTGGATGTAGCCACCTCTGAAGCAGGCTTTCAAACCCATCTAACCATTGACCATGCCTTTTAAAAAAATGCTTATTGCGGGATTGCTGTTCTGGCTTTTAGGCTGCGGAGCGAGCGCACCGGTTCAAGAAGAAAAGGCACCCCTAGGCTCGGGCTCAAGTAGCCCGGCGACCAGTTCTAGCCTAGTTACCCAATTGATCACCCGCACTAACGGTGAAAATCTGGGTATCTTTAGTTATGACACCCAATATTTTACCCCCATTTACCTGGCCGACTCTTCCACGGACGCGGCCTTTGTGGTATTGGTGAACGTTGACTTTAGCTTACAGGTCACGCTAAGTAGGGCACTAGGTCGCCCAGACACCCTCTGTCGCTACCTGCCCGCAGTCTTAGCGCGAGACCAAAAGTTTGAAATAGGCAAGGCTGGTTTTAAGACCAATGATCTTGGCCAGGACCTTTACCACACCTCGGCCAGTCTAGCTTCGGACTACCGCTCCTTTTACTGCGGTGAACTAGCCCCCGGCTCTGGGGTATTGATCACTGCCTTAGCCAATGATCCCATTCCCTTGGAATCTGGGCCGTTTTTTAGCCTACTTAACTCAATCGAGGCCTTTAAATGAAACCCATTTTTTTTCCCTCCCAGAACCGCGGTTATTTTGACCACCAGTGGCTACAAACCTATCACAGCTTTAGCTTTGCTGAGTGGGTTGATCCCAATCGGATGGGATGGGGGGCTTTGCGGGTACTAAACGACGATATAATACAGGCGGGCCAAGGGTTTGGCACCCACGGGCACCGCGAAATGGAGATCGTCACCATCCTTTTAGAAGGGGAATTAGAGCACCAAGACTCGGTCGGACATCGGGAGGTCTTGCAGCCAGGGATGTTGCAACACATGACTGCGGGCACTGGTATCAGGCACAGCGAATTTAACGCCAGCAGCACCAATCCCTTACGCTTATTACAGATCTGGATTTATCCAAACCAAAAAGACCTCAAGCCCGCTTATGAAACCTGCGACACCACTTGGCTAGAACCTACAGACCAACTTTTTTTGGCCGCCGCACCCGAAGGCGGGGCTTTGGGCCTACACCAGGACGGGGCTTTATGGTTAGGCTGCCTGCTAAAGGGCAGCCTCGTTTCCCACTCCTTAGCAAGTAACCGCACAGCCTATTTATTTGTGGCTGACGGAACTTTAGAGGTAGCCGGGCAGCCCCTTACCTCTGGCGATGCGATGGGATTTTTAGGCCCTGAGGAGATACAGATCAAGGTCTTGGAAAACTGCCGATTGGTCTTAAGTGATCTCCCCAAATAGGGCTAGGTTGGCCCTATTTTAAAGGGCTTCCCCTAATATCTTTTCGATTTTTTCGCCTAACGTGAAGGCGTCGAAGGGTTTGATAATATAACCCGAAATCCCCGCCTGGGCCGCTTCTAAGATATTGTCCTTTAATGCTTCAGCCGTTATCATGACCACGGGGACATGCCTCAACTTCGCCTCGGCTCTAATTTTTCTTAACAGTTCGATTCCGGTCATATTAGGCATCTGCCAATCTAACAGGACCAATTTATAACCAGGGTCCTGGCTCAACTTTTCAAACGCCTCGTTCCCATCACTTGCTTCTTCGAAATTATTAAAATGAAGATCTTGCAGCGATTTTTTAACTAAATGGCGAATGGGGGGGGAATCGTCAACAATCAAAATTTTAATGTTGCGGTCTGCTCGCATTATCCCTCCTGCTCAGATGCGCTTGACGACACGAAGGCCTTCCGACGGAAACCTTCCAACTTGGTTTTGACCAACTCTTCTCGATCCTCAAAATCCCGTTTAACCCCACCCAACATCCCAGAAAATTGACTTTTTTCCTCTTGGGTCATGGAGGCAAACTTCTCGTCTTTGAGTTTTAAAAAGAAATTTAACAGACCACCAGCGGCCATTTTGTCGCCTTTATATAGGGCAATCATGAATAACAATCTGGCAGACATCAAGGAATATCGGTTTTCCCGAGTGCTGGTTTGGAGCTTTTGGGCTAAGGCTTCGGCTTCAAACAGTATTTTTTCCGCCTCTGTGGGTTGCCCCTCGCCCATTAATATCTCGGCCAAGGTTAGTTTTAAGGAAACCGGGGCCCACTGATTTAAACCCACTGGATCGAACTGTTTGAGCGCTTCCGCCCCTTGAATCGCCACGCGATATAAGGATTTGACTTCGCTTAGGTTGGATTTTAGGGGGTCCCGTTCTTTGAGTAATCCCTCAAATGCTGTTTTGCGCCCATCAAGCCCTTTTCGCCAAAAATCTTGAAATTCACGCATCCCAAACACTTTTGGTTTAACCCCGCCCGTTTTAGGCTTAAACATTTCTTTTGCTGGACTAGCAAAGAGGCAACGAGGACAGAGGCTAATGCGGATTCGGTTAAAGTCCAAAAAATGGTCCGCCTTAGTCATGGGTTCCTTGTAATAAGGAATGCCAAAGAGGTTCGACATCGGTTTTTGGCTTTTCGGACGTAGCCGGTACACCTTGATTTCAAAGTCTTCCTCGCAAAACCAACAAGCTTGGTCCCGGTAGGTAAGACTGTTGTTAACTGGGTGATCGAGCCAGCGATCTTCACTTTTGGCCAGACTAGAGGCCCCATCGTTATCAAAGGCGGCCCCTTCGGTCATACTTTTTTTCTTTTGCCGCCAGGTGATCCCTTTTTTGAGCCAGTCAACCGCTTGATCCTCGACCCCTTGAGGCATATTGCAGACCCGAGCGTAGTCGCCAATAAAGACCAATTCTTTAGAGGAAAGCTCGTTCGTACTGATTACCCGCAATATTTCAAAAAATATCTGATAAATGGTTTCGTTATTTAGGCCAGGAGGGCTTAAGAGGCTAGGACGTAGTTTGTTTTTTACATAGCCTATAAGCCGTTGCACCTCTTTGGGATTGTCAATAAACACCATCGCGCGTTTCAAAATACGCATTTGGATTTCATCGATTAATCCATCGATCATTATCGCCGAGATCAAGGCTTCTGCGTACCAAACCTTTTGCGGACCATCCATTTCATGTAGGGGCACCCTAGAATCATCTAAAGTGATTCCCTTGGGCAAAAGGTAGCGCTGTTCCTCTTGCCACGCCATGCCTTCTTCGGCCCAGTGGATCAGTTTGGCCCGGTACATCTTGGTAAATCCGAAGATATCAGAAAGTTGCTCTAGTAATTCCTTTTCCTCTTCGGCCAGGATCCAGTCGCAAATCATGATACCCATTATCTCCTGATAAATCACTGGCAAGACCTCTTTGGGCAGGCCTTCTGGTAGCGAAACAGGCACCACTTTTCTATCTTCTAACTTTTTGACAGAAAGTTTCTTTTGTAGAGGATCGTTTAGGCAGCTAACCAAACGGCTAAAATTTTCAAATTCAGGCATGGTGATCTCACCATCTGCCCAGATTGCGGCTACCGCCAGATCGACTAGCCAAACCTGTTGCTCTTCACTAAGCCGTTGCATTAAAGCTTTCATATCCCCTCGAATCTCCAGTATTGGGTAAACCAGCTCCTGGGCAATGCACAGAGCTTACCTATTAAACAAAAAATGAGCAATCTGCTTAAAATCCTAAGGTATTCAAGCAAGGATTGTCTTCTGAGGTAGATTCTGTTAAGAATAAACCCGCGAAGATGAGGGGTTGGGATGAAGAGACTTTGGGTCTTAATGATGCTTTACGCTTGGTTAGGGTTTTCCCCCTTAGAGGCAGAGCCCTTGGTGTTAGAGCGCCAAGCCCAAGACCTGGGTCCAAGTCTGCAATATTGGGTTGACCCTTCTAACCAGGCAACCATTGATCAGGTAGCCAGCTCCTCAGGTCTCGCTAGATTTGAACCAAACCAGCGCCCAGTGCTCAGTTTGGGATACGCCGACGGAGCGGTTTGGGTGCGTTTGCCGGTTTTAAACCGCGGGCAAGGGCCTATTTGGCGAGTCTTAGAACAAGGCTTTCCAGTTATTGACCAGGTTGAGTTTTATCAACAAGTACAGGGTTCCTGGTCCAAGCGATTGGCTGGAGACCTCCTCCCTTTTAACCAAAGAGAATATCAGGTCCCGGCCCAAACTTTTTTGGTAGAATTTCCGCCTGGGGAAACCGAACTTTTTTTAAGGGTGACCAGCCGCACGCCGATCAATTTACCTCTACGCCTAGTCCCGCCTGAACACTTTTTAGAGGGATTAATGCCTGATTTGGTGCTGACCTCGCTGTTTGCGGGGTTGGTCCTAGTTATGTTTGTTTACCACATTGTGCTTTATTTTGGCGTTCGTGACATAACCTACCTTACTTACTGCTTTTTTATCTTAAGTATCGGTTTGTATATCATCGTTTACAAAGGGTATGCTTATCAATACCTATGGCCCGAGTCCCCCCTTCTAAACAATCTTGGCCCGCCGATTACGGTATCCTTATCGATTTTTTGGGGAATATTTTTTACTAAAACCTACTTACACACCAAAAACTACACCCCCTATTGGAACCGTTTTTTAAATTTTTACCTCTTTCCTGCCTTGGCCGCACCCATAGCCAGCCTGCTTCCGGGCTATTGGCAAGAATATGTTTTGTCTATTTTGGCTTTAATTATCGCGCCAGTGCCCATTATATTAGGGATCCGAATCTCTTTAAAAAAATACCAACCAGCTCTCTTTTTTTTAATCGCCTTAGGCGGCTCAATGGCTTCGGTGCTGGTAGCCACTTTGCGAGGTTTAGGATATTTAGATTTTAATTATTTTACCGAAAACGCCATGATTTTGGGCAACATTTGGGAGATTGTAATCCTCTCCTTCGCCCTGTCTTACCGTATCCGGGGCTTACTCCAAGAGCGGATGTTGGCCCAAGCTGAACTCTTAAAAAGTGCTCGGCGCGAAAAAGCTTTGGTTGAGGAAAACAACGCTACCTTAGAACTTAAAGTCACCCAGCGCACCGCCGAGATTAGGGAGCTACTCGACAATACGGGCCAAGGCTTTTTATCGTTTAATTCAGACTATAAAATCGGCAGCCAATATTCTAAGACTTGTGAGCAATTTTTTGGTGAGCCTATTGGTGGATTAGATGCGCTTAAGCTCTTGTTTGGCGAGGAAGCCCAAGAGCACCAAAAGGTGACGGACACTATCTTTATGACCCGTGGCAAGACCTATGACCTGATTGACTTTTTGCCCAAAGAGATTACCCGTGGATCTTATGTTTTAGAGCTCACTTACAAATTGGTACTCCATCCCCCGCCAGAGAAAGACCGACTCCTTTTAATGCTGACCGACGTAACCCGTGAGCGTACTCTTAAAGCCATGTTAGAGGCCGACGACGCCACTGCCCGCATGATTTTGGCCGTCGCTCGTGACCGGGACGGGTTTCTGATGGCGCTTGAAGAAGCTCGGGATTTATTAAGCTTGATCAAAGAAGAATTAGAAAGTCCCACCGAGGGTGGTGGGCAACTGATGTTGCGCTGTTTCCATACTTTAAAAGGGGAAATGGCCTGTTACGGTTTGATCGAAGTAGCGGCCTTGGCCCATGAGCTAGAAGACAAACTTGTTGGCAAAGACAAGGTAAGCCTAGAAGAGGCCGAGGATTTGACCGTTGAAGCCTTAGGTTTGGAAAACGCTCTTTTAGATGGGGAAAAAAAGTTAAAAGAAATGGTTGGGCTGGAGGAATTAGACGAGGGAGGCAGCCGCCGTTTGCGGGTTCCTACCCAAAGACTGGACCATTTAATTTCACTACTTAAAGCAGGCCGCCGCTTTGGTCGTCCCGAATGGGAGCAGGCGTTAGAAGATTTGAAAAATCAGCCCCTCCTGCCTTATTTTAAAAAACTTTCAATCGAGGCGGAGCGTTTGGCCGAGCGCTTAAATAAAAAAGTAAGCGTTCAGATTGAATCAGGCGGAATCGATGCGGACCAAATCAGACTGGCCGGACTTTTAGCCTCCTTAGTCCATCTGGTTAGAAACGCCTTAGACCACGGGATCGAGACCCCGGCCACCAGGCGGAGCTTGGGCAAGCCGGAGACAGGGCGTTTAGAGATTGGGGCAGAAAAAAATGAACAGCGGCTCTTGATTTGGATAGCAGACGATGGCCAAGGAATCGACGCGGAACTGATGGCCCGCCTCGCAGTCGTGCGGGGACTCTTAAGCCCAGAAGAAGCAGCCAAACTTTCCCCCAAACAGGCGCAAGAGTTGATCTTCCGCCCAGGATTTTCTACATCCGATAAGGTTACCCTCACCTCTGGCCGGGGCGTGGGCATGGACGCGGTCAAAAACGCCGCCCGCGCCTTAGGTGGTGAAGTCACCCTCACCAGCCACCTAGGCCAAGGCTCCCGCATCGAAATCACCCTCCCCCACCGCCCCCCCTCCCCCCTCTGGCAAGAAACCAGCTTGACCCTACACTCCGCGAGCGCGTGAGGGGGGTTTTTGAGACCTATATACTATCGTCAATTTTAGTCGGCGTGTTGTTGCTAAGTAATCCTCGTACGCCCTTATCAAAATCGGTTTCGGTGCGACGACTTAAATGTTTATCATGAGCCCCGGTCCCGATCTCGATGTATTGCGAAGACTGATCGTCAACTACAGGTCCGGTGTATTGATACTGGGTATTTTTTTGGTTATACAATATTTTATTAAATTTCTGGGTTCCTGAAGCTTGATTGTTGTGGCTATCTAGCGGGTAAGCGGTCAATTCCCAAGTAGAGGTAAGCTCCCCTGACCCAGGGGTCCCGTTGCCTGTATTTAATTGTTGGTTGCCTACTAAAACCTGGTAATACCAATATTGAGAAAGCCCCAATGCCGCTTTTAAGGGTTTTTCGAATTCATTATAATGGACTGGATTATTAAGATATCCATTTAAAGGAGAGATATTTCTAGAGTCATTGCCAGGGCCACCTAAATCGTGATTTAGCAAATGCCCCCGGATATATCCCCCTCTGCCGGTGCTGGTGCCTATGAGTTCCATCACTTCTTTTTGCACGTCCGATTGCGCTGCACTTCCTTGGGGATGTTCCCGAGTTAATGGGTGCGCTGTCATATAGGTAGCACCTACATTGTAACCTTTCAGAGTTTTAACAGGGCCATATACAATATAGGTTGAATTAGACCGAACATAGGTAATATGTGGTGCCTTTCCTTCATAAATTAGCCCGTCTAGTCCGATATAAAGCGATGGATTGATACTCAAACACAATCCCTTTTTAGGATCGTCAATGGTAAAGGACTTAATTTTATATAATTTTTGAATGTTTGGAATATTTTTCGTAAACTCCGATAGCGTCATCCCCGCTTTGATAAAGGCCTTCAAATCCTTCGCCGCGTCGGCCAAGTCCTTTTGCATTTCCTCGACCGAGCGGGGTTCGGCGTCTTCTTTTTCGCCGAAGATCCCAAAGAGGGTGACTAGGAGGCTAATCAACTCGTTTAGCTCGCCTGGAGTCGGCGGTTGGGGGGCGGGCTTGGGGGTTTTGGCGTCACCGGCGGGGGCTTTGGCTTGGGTCTCCTCGTCTTTGTTGGCGACCGCCTCTAGCTTTTGGGTGAGGCTCAAAGCGCGGGCTAACCTCGACTTCGTATCCGAAGATTTCTCTTGGGCGCGGGCATCTGCCTTAGCCGCCCAACCTTGCCATTTTTCGACCCGGCTACGCATCGGCAGGGGTTCGTCCGAGGCGACCTTAAGTTTGGGCGGGTCTCCCACAAAGTCCAGTTCATGGGCGTCCCCCTTTTTGGTTTTAAAGTGGCGTCTTTGGTTCCACCAGCCGCTTAATTTCGCTTTCGCTTTGTCCTTTAAGCTCGTCGCTCCCGCTTTGAGTTTCGCCCAGCCTTTTTTGAATACCCTCACCGTCCCCTGGATGGCCTTGGTCAGGACCAACCGGACCGGGGTGCGGAGTTTTTCGATCAACACCCCCAGCTTACTGGGTACATCCCCAAGACCAATAAAACTGGCCAAGAACCCAAAGACCAAAGGCAAGGAATCAACCATGACCTCTTCGATATGGTTGGCCGCTGCTGTCACCTGCCCCTTGGCGATCTGCCCCATACTTTGAAGCCACTTGGCCACCACCGTAATGATCTGGTTAAGCTTCTGGAAGAAAAGCTGGACCATGTTATAAATTCCTAACACCGCCTGCACAATACCCCCGCCGGGAATGATCATGGTTATGAGCTTAGTAATCGCTTTTTGCACCACCTGCCCCACCACAAAGTCGATGATCATGCCCACAAACTTTTCTTTTAGATCGGCCAACTTTTCTTTGACCAGATTCCACAGGCCCATGGGACCTTCGTTGATCAATATCTTGAAATAATCGACTACCTTAAAAATTATATCCAACGCTTGGTCCCCTAAAACCGAGCGGGCGACCTGCTCGACATAGGCGAGCGTAAACCCAAAGACCTGCCGCAAGAGCCCAAAGATACCAGGCAAATCCCACTTGGCAGGCAACTCAATCCCCGCCCCGGCAAGTCCGCCCATCAGCCAGCCCATCAGCCCTTTAAGTACATGCTGGCCGACATTTTTCATAAAATTTAGAAACCCATCTTTAACCGCCCTGCCCAAGTTAGAAAAAAAGGCGACTGGGTGGGTAATCACCTCCATAAAGTTGTCTTTTACCGATTTAAGTAACATCAAGATCGGCTCTGGGGGCACGCCTGCGACCTTGCAGGCGGTCTTAAAAGCAATCATCAAAAGTTCAGACCAGTTGCCCGTTAAAATAGCGGTTAACATAGCTAGCCCGCCTTCGGCTAAGGCCTCGGCCACGGCAAAGGCCTTGTTGACTGCCGCTTGAACTTGATCGACCGCGGCTAAAATGGCCGAGGCCACGGCGTCAATGATTTTGTTGCAGACATCGGTGAGCACCGCCACCGCCTGGTCAATTAAGGCCATGACCTTCGCTTTTAAGGCGGGGAAAAAGACCAAGAGTGCGCCCACCAAAACCTTCAAATAGGCTGCATACGCCTTGATCAAGGCGGTGACCAAGAGGCTGCAAGCCTTCATTACCGCCGATATAACCGATTTAGCCGCGTCGATGATCCCGTTAACTGCGCTTTTAAAAGCGTTCCAAATATCGGTAACAAAGCTAGTTATGGCGTCCCAAGCTCTTTTCCACCAGGGTTTACGCCGCTCTGCGGCCCGCTTTTCTGCCTCTTGGGCTTGGGCTTCTTGCTGTTTTTTGAGTGCAGCTTGTCGGGCCTTGACTAGCTCGATTTGAGATTGCGCCTCGCTATTAGCGACCCCTGATTTAACTTGGCCCAACTTTTCTTGACGCGCCTGCTCTGAATCTTGGTGGAACGATGCTACCTTGGCCTCGCCCTCGGCCAGAGCGTCTGCCTTGTGCCCATCGATCTCGGCTTTGGCCCGATTCATCTCAGACTCTTGGTCGTCGTTACCTTGTTTATTTAACTTGGCCGAGGTCGCCAGGGCCTGGGTTTGGGCCTGGACCACCTGCGCATCTCGGTCCGCAAAGGCCTGGGACACCTGGTCGTTGGGACCGGCGGTTTGCGGGGCTAGGTAATCGTGGTAGGCCTGATCGGCCCCGCTGCGAACTGGGTCGGGCAAGGGGCGGTCTAGGTAGGCTTGCATATCGCTAGTCGCTTGGTACTCGCCAGTGGGCTGGGCTGGAGCTAGGACTATGGGATGAGACTGATTTAGCGATTTTGGCTTGATTAATTCAGAACCAGGAACCGCCGCCAACTCCGCTTGCCCCTGGCCCGCCCCGGTCTGGGCCACCTTTTGCTGGGCTAATTGTTCCTGATCAATTTGAGCGGGGTTGGTCTCGGTGTCATAATGAAACCCGGTGTCCACCGCTTGGCCCTCGACATCGCCCACACCAGTCGGAAGAGGCCCTTTAGGCTCGGGTCCAGGGGGTTTGGGCTTGGGCAAAGTTGAGTTGGCTAGTGGCGGGGGCATGGGAGGGGCCGGATTAATTGCCAAGCTCAAAGGTGGTGTGGTTTGGGCGGTAACTAGCCGGTCACTTTGCTCCCCTTGGGAAAGTTGAGTGCCCAAGCCCGTCATTTGCCTGATCTTGCTCGATAAAGGGGCCTGGACAAAGTTACTGGTTATACGGGCTGCTTGGTTGGGCGGCGTGATCATTGGGGGCAGGCCTAAAGCTTTAGCTGATGTAGCCGTGGGCGCAGCTTTGGACAGATCAGGTAAAGCAGGGACTGGTGCCTTGCCCTCGACGGGCATGGGCTTAGCTTCGACTCCCGCCACCCCAGAAGCCACCTTAGCCACAGCCGTTTTGCCAGCAGGCTTGGCTTTTTTCTGGGCCGCCTTGGCGCTAGCAATTTGGGCGGCCAACCCTCTTGCCGAATCAGGGTTAGCTTTAACCGGAGGCGTGGTAGGGCTGGTGCCCAGGGCCGTGGGTTTGCTCGTCGGATTATTGGCGGTGGTTGCAGACGGGGGTTTAGCGTCTGCTGTTTTTAGTCCAGGTTGCCCCTCCAACTGCTTTGGTTCCGCTTTGGGTTCGGCCTGCTTAGCAAAGGGGCGGTTATTAGACTGAATTGGTGCGGCGATCTTAGATGGAGCCAAAGGCGGGGCGATTTTAGGTTGCAAGGTCGCCAACCCAAACCCCATACCGCTTTGCTTTGCAGCAGGTTGCTTGGTTACTTCAGCTCTGGTTAGGCTTTGCAACATCTTTATTTTTTTATCCCCCTATTTGAACCGTTGGACATCCCACCATGACGCTACCGCCATGGGCCGTTTGCGAGCCCAATTTGGCCGCTGGTTTGCCACCAATTAAAACCGTCATTGACCCCATCACTACCTTAGCCGGGGGCCCCACACAGGTGCAATTATCCCCCAACACACTGGCGGGCTTCCCCCCGATCAACACCCTCGGTACCCCTGGCCCCATTATAGGTCCGCCTACATGAGGCACCGGTGGCATTCCTGGGGTCACCATCGGGCAAACATGCAAATCTCCGACTCTGGCGGCTGGGGGCATGGGTTTCCTATTTATTTTCTAGGGTTTCTTGGCCAGTTTTTTTAACTTCGGGTTTATTTGACTTATCCCAACCGTGGGCTTCCCAGTTGATATCCCATTTGTAAGTGTACTTAAACGTTGGCTTGCTTTTATCGGTCAAATCGGGTCCTTGTAGCCCTTGACTTTTTATATCTATAAAGTAATCAACTTCGAATCCCTGATTTGCCTCAGCATTTACGGCATCTTCTACTGCCACATGTTTGGGGTCGTTATCTTTATAAGTTAATGGGCTTATGTTTTCACGCAGATTTTTTCCACCAAACCTTTTAGCTAACAAATGCCCCCGGTTGTAACTATTCGGCTGGTTGGCATTTAATAATTTTATTAAGCTATCAATGCCTCCAGCATCTTGCCCTTTTGTAAACGTCGGCCCGCCCAACCTAACCTTCATACCGGTCCCTACATCTACGGTTACTTTTTGGTTTTTACCCAAGACATAGGATATCTTCTGCGTTCCTCCAAAAACAGTCTGATTTAATGCGGTACTCTTAGAAACCGCCCAACTGGCCCTACCCAAAGAAGCGGGCGCGGAAGACGCAGCTGGGACAAGCCCCCCGGATGAAGAGGCCAAGGACGGCTGATTCGCCGGAACAAGGGTACTAGACGAACTGCCTGAGAGGGTTTCGCCTTTATGTTCATGCTCCATTATTCCCTCACGAGGCTTTGCCTTCTTTTCTAAGTTCGCGCCTGATCCCTTTGATTAAATCCTCTTGATTCACGGTGAGATTAGACTTTTGCATCGCTTGCAAACAGCAATAATACACCACATTCATAATCGCCCCACCTGATAGCTCCCAAGCTTCGGCCATTTCTTCTAAATCGATGGATTTTTCGAGTTTTACTTGGGTCCCAAAACCTTCGCGCCAAAGCCGCAATCGCTCCGCTTTTTTAGGCATTGGGAACTCGATTATACTATGAAACCGCCGTAAAAAGGCCGGGTCCAGATTGGACCTTAGATTGGTAGATAAGATAACCAACCCCTCTTGCTCTTCGACCTTTTGCAACAAATAGGCGGTGCCTTGGTTGGCGTAGCGGTCGTTGCTGCTGGAAACCTGGGTCCGCTTGGCAAACATCGAATCGGCTTCATCAAAAAAAAGCACCCAATTTTTGTGCTCAGCCAAGTTAAAGATTTGTTCCAGGTTTTTTTCAGTTTCGCCGATGTATTTAGAAACCAACGACGAAAGGTCAATACGAAAAACTCGCTTTTTGGCCCATTTTCCGATCAAACCGGCGGTGAGGCTTTTGCCGGTCCCAGGTGGGCCACAAAACAGGGCTAAATAGCCTGGGCGAACCCTTTTGCCCAATTCCCAATTGTTTAGTAAGGTATCGCCGTGGACCAGCCAAGACTTGATTTCTTCTAGTTGTTCGGTGACCTGATGAGGCAAACAGAGGTCCTCCCAATTCATCTGGCTAGTCAACTCGCGAGCGAAGGGATTAATACGTACCATCGGTTGTCTCCCTCCTAAAGTCAGATTCATTAAAACCTCTTTGGGTAGGTGTAAGGGGCGCGAGCCCAGAGGTTCAGAGGGTGCCTCACTGCTAAGCTCCAAGAGACCGCGGCGGCAAAGCTCGAAATAAACCTCTTGTGCCGCCCACCGAAGCCCCAAATCCCCGCCTGAAATCAAAAACAACGCGGTTTCCAGGGTTGGCAAAAATCCGCCGTGTGCCTTTGCCGCCAACCCGCCAAACTCGGTAAAGCCTCGGTCGGTGTGTTGGTTTTTATAGAAGAATGGGTCCAGGATTTGGGGCCGCAAATGAGGGGCGAGGGCCAAGATTAACATAAGCCGTGCCGGTTCTGCTAAATTACTCTCAAAGACCAATCGCCCCCATACTGTGCCGCGGTCAATTTCAGGTGGGGCGATCATCAGGGGTTCTGGCGGAGCGGTCTCGTCCTCGCCAGGAAACGACTTGCCAAAGCGAGCGGCCAACACCGCGCCGAACCAGGTTAATTCAGATTCCAAGGCTAAAAGATTAGGATCAGTCATGGCCAGTGGGTGATTAAAGGTTTTTTCATCCAAGAAAATTTTTGCATTCCAAATCCCCAAGTTAGCCCCGGTAAAAGTACGTCAAAAGGGGAGGTTTCGACCTGCAAAAGCCAATTATTGGCTTCTTCAACCAAACGGCCTGGACGGGCTAAAAAGCTGTTTCTTAGGGTATCAGGGCTGGTGTTTTTTAACAGGGGCCAGCGAGAAATGATCGACTTTAAAAGAAGTAACCCCTTGGCCTTTTCGAAAACAGTGATCGGCAAAAACGGGGGGACCGGCTGGCTGGGCAATAGGCCGACCAATAATTTAGGCAAGGCCCATTGCCACTCGGGCCTTGTCATTTTTGGGTCCGCTAGCCAGACAATCAAGGCCAGTGCCCGCAGTTGCGCTCCTTTATCCACAAAAGCGCCATTTTGTGTTAAATTTAAATCTTTTAACCAAGCACCAAAAAACGGACTTGCGAGGACTAATCCTGCATCCTTAATAAACCAAACCCCTTCCTTTTCTTTAGGTTCAATGAACCATTGGGTATGGGTCGGTTGCGGTTTTGAGCGGGAATAATCTTGGCGGAACTGGGCCCAGCGCTGGGCTAATGATTTTTGAGAACCCTTTGAAAATTGTCGGTCCAAAGGTTTTCCTAACGTTTGCAGCGCTTTGGGATCCAAGTGATCTTTTAAATACTCCTTTCCTAACACTTCAGCATCAGGCGCAATTGGTGAATTAGGCGATTGGGGGGTGGGCGAAGGGGTAAAAACTACTCCTTCTTGGGCAACGCTACTCATTTGTAAAGGCTCTTCGTAGGCGGGCCCTTGGGTTCCTTGCCTAGGAAGGCGCTCAGGATTACCTCCGGCTTTTTCACCTGACAGCATTTTCGAAAATGCGCTTTTTTCTGGGTTTTGGTTGGTCTGGGATGGGCTTTTTCCCTCTCCTGCCCAGGTTTCAGCCGGGGGGGTAGAATCATTAAAGCGTTTTAATAAACCCGTTAGGTCCGCTTTTGGGTCTTTGGATACCTTCTCCCCAGGTAGTTGCCAAGCTGCTGGTTTTGGCTTATCTGGCGAGGCGGAGGGGGACCTTGGGTCGTTTTTAGGCAAGTCCAATATAGACTTTTCAGTTTCAAAACCTGAAACAGGAGGAATCGCCTCAAACCCAGATTCCTCTGTTTTAGCTAGTGTATCGACAAGGACCTGTTTTAGGTCCAACCAATCCGCCCGAGTGTGCGATTCTTCAAAAGTACGGGCGGATAATCCCTTTTCGCTCGATTTAGAAGCTGAACTTACTAAGCCAAATGAGGGAATAAAATCTGTTTTTGCCTCTGCTTGGGAAGTGGCAAAATCATCTGCTGGGCTTCCTTTATCGCCCAAGGGCATGGATTTATTAAAGGGTTCCGGGGTGTTTAAAGAATGCTCCTGAGGATCGGACTTGCTTAAATGAAGTAAATTATTCTCATTTTTAATGAATATTTCCTGGTTCCCAAGGGTTAGGTTTTTGTCTAATATTTTTTGATAAATTATTTGAGCTCCCGAAAGGGACTTGTTAACCTCTTGAAGTTGCTCCCGATAGACCTCTACAGGCCGATCAAACCCAAGTGGCAAACCTTGGGATGGGGCCTTTTGAAAGGAGCTGGTGGCGGGCGGTTTTTCGGTTAAAGCCTCAAATTGCGCCAGGAGGCCTGCCTCCTTAGATGGGTTAAAATCCTGTTCTGAAACCTTTGCCTCGTCTTTAGCCCCTAAAAAATTGGAATCTACCCTTTGGGCTGAAGGCGGCTGAAGTCCGCCAGTCTTTGAAGCCTTTGCCCATTCGCTTGAGTGTTTTTCTGGCTTTAGGTTCGGTCCAATTGTGTTATTGTCTGAAACGTTAAAGTTGGTTACCTGACCAATTGGGTCGTTTTCCACCTCCTTAAAAGAGGTATTTTTTCCCCTAACCAGCTCGCTGGTGGCTAAGGAATTAGCCGAGGCAAAACCTAACAACTGGCACCACTCTTCGGGGGGAAGCCATTCAAGCGCAGGGCGATGGGCTCTAGCCTGGTGCAATGGGGCCCAGGGGACTTGGGGAAATAATTGGGTCAAAATAGCCCAAGCGGACTTCCCTAACCGGTAAAAAAAACGGCTAATGACAGACGGTTTTTGGGCCAATGTTTCCTTGAGCCAGATCCTTTCTTGGGGTAAAGCCCACCAAGTTTCAAAGGCCGTCAAAAAACCTTTTTCGTCACCAAACTCTTGATCCCAAGGGAGCTTTCCTGAATCAAAATAGGTGCGCATCGCCTCTTCTGCTTTTCGAGCCTGCCCTAACTTTTGCCAATCGGCCAGAGTTAACGCCTTATTTAAACCTTGAACCAATTTTTGGGTTATTTCGACTTCGAAATGGTTGGGGTCAATTAAGCCAAGGTCTAATTCTAACCGTTGTATCCGGCCTTCATAGTTCTCTAATGATTGTTCTAAAAGGCTCACGAGCGGCCCCTGGGCAAACCTAGAAACCCGCCGGTTCCACTCCAAGCCAGCCCCGGGATATTGCAAATTCAAGCAAAGGCTTTCGATTAGATGCTCTGCCAAATTAGACCTCCGGTCTCAAGCTACCGTAAAATTCAAGCAGATTTTTTAAACTATCCCCGCTTTCGTCTTGACGGGTTAACAACCAAGTAAGGAATAAGACTTCAAATTGTTGGAATTCCACAGATTGAAGCACAAAAAAATGGGGATAAAAATAGGCGGGAAAATGTTTGCTTACTTGTTCTCGCCATAGGGCAAACCCGGCATTTTTCAACAAATTATGGTTTATAAAAAACGAACCGGCTACTTGGAAAAAATCCGCTTCTCCCCAAGGGTTTCCTGATGCCGGAGAGCCCTCGGGCAGGTCAAGTGGGCTGTTTGGCTCCAAGTGGGTATGTTCTATAAAATATAGGGGCAAAGGTGACTTAATCGCCTTTAATCGGTTTAGGGTTTGCTCTAAGGCATTATTCCTTTGGCTGGCCCTTTTATAACAATTAGACCGGGCCAACACTTCTTGATTGGGGTTGACCAATTCAAAACTATATTCCCCCTCTTTAGGTGATTCAGAGTCGAAATCCAGATTTAAACTACTTGAAGTCATAAACCCCAAAACCTGCTGCCCCCCCCTTTGAAAATCCCTAAAAGCCGGTCTTTTTTGCATTGGCTGGCTTTCTTGAACCACCTCCTTAGTTCGATAATAGATGGCCTCCCGCCCAAAAATTACGCATTGCAAGAGCACCCACTCAAGGTCGTCTTGATTGCCAAAGGCTTGGGTCCCTTCTATCAAAGAGTCCAGGCTTTCTCCCCCCGCTTTTTGAAGAAGCGAGAAATGATATAAATAGGACCCTTTATTTTTGTCCCCTTGGGGGTCCGGCTCCAGGGTGATATAAAATTGCTGGGCTAACCCAATCAGCGGCTCTTCAACCGCACCCTCCCATAACACGCGGGTTAGGGCGGGGGGACGATTTTCTAGGGTTAGGGGGCTTTGGCCTAACCCTTGGCCTCGCCCCCGTTGTCCGCTTAGCTTGGGCCAATAAGCTAAAAAGCGTTGCATAGCTAATTTATTGCCCCCCTGGTTAGGCGGAGAGTATCCCAAGCTGGCTAATTGATGTTTGAGTAATGCCCAGCTATTTTTTTTTGCTAACGCCAAGGGTTCGGCCGAGTTTTGCAAAGAAAGCTCTAGGTCCCTTTCGCTTTCACCCCAAAGTTGATCCTCAAATTCAGACCCGATTACCTTGCCCAAGGACCGGGTATGGGTCCTAGGAGCTGTAGAAAACAGATCACGACAATGGGTGGTAAGGCGGCTTCGATCTGCCAATAGTTGGTCAAAAATTCGTAAAAAAGCCCGCAGTTGTAACGAATGGGTCTCTTGTGGCAAACGCTTCCCGTTAGCACTTAGGTTATAAAAATATTCAGGTAGGTCTGCCTGAATACTTAAAAAACTAGGGGGCGTTTGGTGACCCAGTTGAGCTTTTTGGCTGATTAGATGGTCTTTGAGGGGATCGGGCCGGTAGGCTTGATCAATTTTTTGGGCAAAGGCCTCTTTGAGCTGATGGGGATTAACCTTTATGGATTGATTACCCAGGTGGCAGCTTAATTGACAGTGTTCGAGATCGATCCACCATTGGATCTTGGGGTCAATTTGCCAGTATCCCTCTACTAAAGGAATCAATTGGCCTTCTTCATCCACCAAGGCCAACCTATTCACCGAAAGGACCCCATCTATTTTAAGCAAGGTTTGGGTCAACTGATCTAGTGAAATCCCAGTTTTTTTCTGCTCATTGTCAAGTAATTCTGGGTTCAGCCAACCCCTAGTCGCTTGGGGGCCCTGGATTATGTCTTCTACATAATAACCCGCAGCTTTAAGCTCGTAAAATCCATAAAGGTTAAGCACTGGCGAAAGCAGATTTTTAACCTGGAACAAAGCCAAGGCAAACAGCTCGATCGGGCTTTTTCCTAATTCTAAGCGAAGCTGCGCCCTTAGCCCATAACGCTTCACCAATACCTCTTTCACTTCGCCAATCTTAAGACCTAACGGGCGAATTTGATTAAGCTTAGCTTTGGCCTCTTCAAAAATATTTTGTTTAACAAGTGGGCTACACCCAAAAGCAAAACGAAGCCAGGCGTTTAAGACAGGGGCGCTTAAATGCCCACCCTCACTCACCTCCACCCAGCAATTTACCACCTGTTTGAGTTGCATTAAATAGGCGCAAAAGTCACCCAAGGTAACCGGGTCCCCAGTGAGAATAGTCTCCAACTCAAACAAATAATTCAGCGGTAAAAGCCGCTCCCCAAGATGGTGGTATCTAGTTTTAACTGGCTCCCCAATCGGGTTACCCTGCCAAGATTGCGGGTCAAGCTTGGTCTCATAATCATATAGATCTTTAATTTTTTTTTCTTCTAGGTTTCTTACCTCGACCAAGGCCCCAATCAATTGTTCCAGTAAAGCCACCCCTGGACTGCCGAGATTAAAATTGGTCCAATGTTTCTCGCCATAGAGTTCTACCCGCTCCTGGGCTTCCCTAAAAAGTTCTTGATAGTCCACCAGTTTCATTGGCTTTCCTCTATGCTTAATAGCGAGTGCCCTGGCAACACAAGGGAGGCCGGGCTGGTCGGATAAATTAGCTCTGCGCTTTCTTTGACTTTGCTCCCTTTCACCCAAAGCTCGGCGATCACTTCTTTAACCGCTATAACCCCTGGCTGGGCGCTAAAAAAATGGACTAGGTCGTTGCAATTGATGGGTTCCCCGAAACCAAGTCGCTCGGCTCCACTACGCCAAGGGGTTAACCATTGGGCTAGACCTTCTTGTATTTCTGGGACAAGATCTGGGTCAGATAACCTAAGTTTTGCCCGAATCTGTACCTGCTCAATCGCCGGATTACACACGGCAATTTTGCCCATTTCAGGCAGGTGCTTTTTTAGATACGCCTCTACTTGGCTCAAAAGACGGGGCTCAACCAAGGGCAAATCCCCAGTTGCAAGTTCACCAACCCCAGCAGAAAGCACCAAAAGTAATGTCCCTCGCTTAGGCGAAAGATCGGCCCCAAAGTGAGGGATGGCCTTTACCTGCCCCACTTCAGGAAAACGGACTAAAACCAATCGTTCAAAATCCCCTGGAGTCAGAGCGCGACCTTTGTGGTGGAGCCGCTCGGCAACTCTTTGAACAAACGATTCAGCAGACTCAGGGCCTCTCCCGCCCTTGGGCGGACCAATTAAGGTTAATCTGCCCAATTCAGGTATTTGCGCTAAATCTAGGCCTTGAGGCACCCCCTCGATTAAGGGGACCACTTGGCTGTATATGGAAGTCAGAGGGCCGATCTCTTTAGGATCAAAAGGAAGCTTAGCCCTGATCCACATACGCCCTGGCGGCATTAACCCAAGGCCTGATGAGGCCTGTTTAGGTAAAACAAACCTCAAAATTCCTTCGGCTAGCTGTGCCCAAGTTTGATTTTCGTCTTCTTCTTTGGGAAGTAATGTTTGCCAACCTGAATCGGTCAAATATTGCCATAGGGGTCTTGCGCCCCCCTCCTTGGTCCAAGGGGTTGGGGCTTTAGCAACCCCTAAGTAAAGATTGACCTCATCACCAGGGTTTTGGTTAGCCAGCCCCCAATAAAACTGACCTGCCTCATTATAATCTTGGGGCCAATAAACCGATTTATTGCAAAGTTGATAACCCCAGGGGGTAAGCTGAAAAATCTGGGCAGTTGAATTCGCCTCTATCAAGTCTTCATGAGCCGAATAATTAAGCGAACAATCAATGAATTTTGGCAGGTAGGGAGGTTTAATTTTTTCAGGGTCCGGCCCGCGCAAAAAATGTAAAATTTGTTGCCAAATCGAAGCTGTCCCTTTGCATAGTTTGGATAACAGTTTTTTAAACGCTATCCAAAGTCTCGAAATTGGACCTTTGATCCCAACGATTATTAAGGGTAAACCTAGCGTATAATCTAAGACTTTAAATAAACCAGTAATTATCGAATCCACCAGTTTTAATAATGGCTTTAAAAGCACGTCTAAAAGCTTTATAAAAGTAAGGACCGGCTCTAAAAAAAACTTAATTAGCTGATTTTTGCTAACCTCTTGGCCTGCTTGTTGAAGCAATAAAGGATAGTTCGTTTGTCCAAAAGGGTCCTCTGGCTGAGTCAATTTAACCGCCAAAAAGCCATTGGTCTGAGCGGCATCGTAGGCGGCCCCGTTTGAAAAGGTCTGCCAGCCCGCTTTTAAAAGAGGCAGAGTATCTAATTTAAATTCGGTCGTGTCGCGGCCAGCTAAAACCAAAGGCTCGCCAGCAGACTGCCATTGACCTTCAACCAACCAGTTTGCCTCTGCCGTGATCGGACCGCGAGGCGCAGCGGATTCGTATTCTTGATAATGTTTAGAAAAATCAACCGGGGCATCGGGCCATTGCCAGTTTAGAGAGGCACGGCAAAGTGGTTTGGTAAAGGTTTCCAGTGAGCCTACAATAAAGGGGTCGTTTAAACTAGGCAACGCACCAAAAGGCAAAAACGGGGACCCAGGCGCACTCACCCCAAGCGGGGTTTGCAATATCAAATCCCGTAATCCCACAACCTCCACTTTGGCTTGGCACCGGGTCATTTGGGCAGAGGCAAAAAACTGGTAAACTAATAAACCTATCTCTTCTTGGTATTCAAGGGTCAGTTGGGGGCAATTGGCTGGCGGTAAGGGATCATGTAGCCCGGCCTGCCAAGCTACTATGGCCGGCAGATCGGCCCCTATTTGGAGGCTTAGGTCTAAGTAGAGTTGGTTTGGGGAAGTGCCTCTGGACAAAACACTGGTCGGTTTTGGCAGATTAACTACTCCTTTAGGTCCTGTTGCACGGCAAATAAACAGGTTTGGATCTCCACACCAAGTCCCATTGGACTCCCCACCTAAACGTGGCGAAATTTTTGTTAAGGCTCTATTTAAGCTTTCCTTATTGGGCCAAGTCAATTCTAAACAAAGATTTATGGTGCGTTGCCCTCCAGATAGGCGAAACAAGGGAGTAGCCAGGGAAAGCCCGATCTTTGGAGTATAGCAGCCCAGACCGACCAGCAGTTTTTTTGTTTTATCTAACACCCCACTAGCAGGAATTTCTATTTTTTCGACACCAAATGCGCCCTTATTGTTGGTCAAATCCAGCACCCAAAACTGGTCGCAAACCCCTAAGTTTGCCTGAGTCTCGCGCTCCACCAAATAGGGTTTTTGTTGATTTTTTGAGTACCCTAACCCAGGTAGCAATTGAATTTTTTTTAACCCCGGGACCAATTGCACACTCAGCCATTGTTTAAAAGGGACCGCGCCACGCGGCTGCAGCCCCAACACCTGCCGCTGATAAAAATCGAGTTGACGATTCGGTAATTGGGTCACCATCGAATCGTGATTGGCCATGGTTTCCAAAAAACCAAACATCAAAGCCAGATGAGGCGGCAAGCTGCCGTCTGGTGGCCCTGATTTTTCGAAACAAGCCCCTGCTGTCTGTGCGAGGGAAAGCAACAGTCCGGCCAAATCTTGCGCGATTAATACGGGCTCATAAGACAGGTCTTCGACTTCTATGTACTGGGTTAAAGCCGAGTCAAAGTCGGAATTCCCAAGTTTTTGATACTGACTTTGAACCCTTTTTACTTGGTCCGGTTCCAGATTGAGGCCCATACTCAAGTGGTGCAGCCGAACCATAATTCGGATCAGTCCGGTTAACGGAAAATTGGGAACCTTGGACGCGGGCCAAGGACTCAGCAGGATTTTCCAGCGAACTAACTCTTCAACTTGGTTTAACAATAAATCAAAAACCTGGCGGTGATTTTTTGCCTTAAGTTGGGTCTTAACCTGTTGGACCAAATCCCCAGGCTCTTGGTACGCGAGCCCGGCTAGTATGGGCAAATAGTGACTTGTCAACAGGTCTTGCCAATTCCCTAACAGGCTGCCATTAGGGCCGTAATATTTTAGTTTTTCGGCCAATTGCCAAGCTTGCCCAACCAAGCAAAGCAGGGTTTGGTCCCCGTTTTCAAAGGGGTTGCCTCGCAAACCTTCGGCAAACCGGTCTTCTTGGGTTACCCCAGGATTATCTGGCCAGAAGTAGGGTTGATTATTCATAAATCCAACTCATTGGCTTCATCCCGGTAAAAAGGCAAAACTTGGTTTTGTCGGGTGTTGGTGTTTCTAATTAAATAAGTAATTTCAATAAAAAACTGCCCTTTTAGCTCCTCAACTTGCAGTTTGACCCCTAATAGTTTGACTCTCGGTTCAAAAAGCAAAATAGCCTGTTCAACCAATCGCTTCACCTCGGACTCACGCGCCTTACTTAAGGGATCGAATAGATATGCGCTGAGATCTGCCCCATAATCTGGCCGATAAGGGCGCTCGCCTTTGCTGCAATTAAACAAGATCGCCAAACTCTGGGCGACCGATTCCTTGCCTTCGGCCATGGCAGGCCCGCCCGCTCCTTTATGAAAGGTTATGGGGAACGCCCAGTCTCTACCTAAAAATTCGGGTTTTTCCATGTCTAATTTATCATCACCACACCACCCTTAAGAGTGAGTGTTGCTGAGCCGTCTATTTGGGTTTGAGTCCCTTGAGCTTTAAACATTGCATTCGCCTTAAATTCCACTTGGGCCCCGTTGCCGCTTATATTTCCGGTCGCCTTAATCGATACGTTGCCATTGGCCTCTAATATAATATTACCTGCACTTTTTATTTCAATGCCTCCTTCTGCCAGGGTTATTTGGTTTCCATTTTGATCCTCTAAACAAAGTGCACTTTTACTTTCGTCTAGCGAAAATTTGTTACCCGCCGGGGTACTCAATAACAAAATCTTTTGATCGTCATCAAAACGAAGCTCCATCCCACTTTGGGTTTTGATCCCTTTCAACGCATTTTTTTCGTCTCTGGCCGGATAGGGACCTGGTTGATTTTTGCTATTAAGCAGTCCTAAAATTATCGGCTCCTCTTCGTTGCCCCCAGAAAAACCCACCGTCACTTCGTCCCCAGGGTAAGGAAAAAACTGACACCCATGCCCATTTGAAGCGTAAAGACTTGAAAACCTTGCCCACACCAGCGGTTTAGGTTTTGCCTTAAACAAGGGCAACTCTACCTGTACCCGGCCCTGGCCTTTTGGGTCATTGCTGATCGCTTTGACTTTTCCAGGTTGCAAGGCAATCAGGTTGCCTGCCGGCGCAGGGGCAAAGAGGTCTTGGTCGGACAGACCAATTTGCACCGCAGTACTCCAAGCGGCTTCATGAGATTCTTGTCGAATTCCAGTAATTAACGCGGTCCCATTAAAAGCCTTACCCATACCCTTGATCTCCACCAAATCCCCTAAAACATAAGATTGGGTCCCTGGGACGGTTAGCCAGCCTTGAATCTTTGAACGGCGCCATCGGCTTAAATACCCCTCGGCCCACTCCTGGGCTTGGGCTTCGATCACTTGCGCCGGATGAGCCAATTGATAGATGGTTTTGCCACTAACCTTGGTCAGTTCAACAACGGATTGAGCGCCTTGATTGCTCATACTTGGTTCAGCGCCTTGGCATAAAACCGGGCTTTGCATTTCATAATTCCAGCCATTCACTTCGTAACCAGCCAGTTGGTAACGACCATCGGCCAAGACCTGGGCATTTAGTAGGTTTTTCCCAAATTCAAGGGTTTCTTTGCCTTTGCCATTCAGGTTAGGCTTTAAGATTTCGATCTTGGCCCCTTGGCAACTCATCACCATTCCCAGGCGTCGCGCCCGCATTAGCAAAAACTCCCAGGCGGTTTGCTCCCACAAAATTACCTGTTCCCTTTTTTTCTCCCCTAAACCACCCTCCAGACTCAACCCCTCTTCAGACAACAACTCCTTGGCCGCTGCCGATTCGGATTGATCTAAAAAAAGCCGATTTTGTTTGGCCAAGGTCAACCAAGTGGACTTTTCCTTGATCACCAATTTTAGTTGGCCCCTTCCTCGTGTAACCCGAATCTCTTGGGAAACTAAAATCCCAGAAAAAACCTTCACTGGCTTTGACAAAGGTCCCGCTTCTATTACGATCTCTTTGCCCAATTCTAAATCGGCGGACCCACTGGCAGCAAAATCCTTTTTTGCCGGGTTGCCATCATCTAACAACACGGTCGCTTGCCCAATCCGATTAAAGGCCCGTTCAGTGGTAATAGAGCGCACAAAATAGTTGGTTCCTAAAATTTTACCTTCCACTTTGATATTAAAATTAGGCTGTTCCCCTTCTCGGCTCATCACTCCTCGCCCAAGAGTTTATCAAGAGGCGGAAAAACTATTTGGGTTCCTGGCTCAATCTGGCGAATTGAATCAAAGTTGTTAAAATGGGCAACCAACGGATAATACCGCAGGTCTCCGTAAATCTGGTAGGTCATTTTAGATAAACTATCCCCTGATTCTAAAGATCGAACATGGGTCATATCAGGTGAATTCGCGGCAGCACGGGCTTGCTGAATTTTAAGTCCATCGACACAATCAAATTGCGCGTTAATCTTGGCCCGCAAGGGGGTCCCGTCTGGTTTAAATAGGCTATAGGTGGTGGTGGCAGAGCGTAAAACCGTCATTCGGCTCAACTGCCCCCAAATAAGTTTACAATATTGTGGTTGGTGGGTATCTCCACTCCACTTAGCGGTTAAAAGCATAAAAAGCTCTACCATACCTGCAACATCTGTCGGTTGGTCCGATTCGGTTTGCTGGCTAGCCCCAGTGCCATCTATTAAAAATTCAAAATTATAAACCTGTGGTTTTACTTGATTAAAGGTGTAACTGGTGGTTGCGCTTCCGGTAGCCGTTTGAGAGGTATAGTCAATTTCTATTTTTTCTTGGTAACTGGTCGGGTTAAACATCAAGTCAAAACTATCAATAAAGGCATGCCCTTCAATATCATTATAGACTGATATTTTCATTTTTTCGAGCTGCCCGGTTGACATACTAAGGCTCCGATTGGTGGCGAATAACCGATAAAACTCGCTCGGCCAACTCTTCTAAAATCTCTGGGCTTATCCTTAAGGGTACAGACTCGTTTGCACCCTCTTTAATTTTGGGCTCACGTATTTCTCCGCGAATCACTAATTCCCTAATTTCCACTGCCATTTCACAAGCTCGTAAAATATCGATAACTAAGTTCTATCTCCTCAATAACCACCTTGCCTTCGGTTGCCGAGAAAGGGGAAAGGGACCATTTAACTGGCAAGGCATTGTGACAAGCCCAACTGCGAATTGGGCTGCCAGTCTCGTCGTTAAGGTAAACCACCACGCTAGCTGGAGCAAAAATGAACTGTTCGGTGGCATTTTTGAACCAATTAATCAGAGCGGTTTGTTTGGTCCAGCCTCGCTTGAGCACTAAGTTTGAATACTTTACCCCCGTTGGCAATTGATAGGAGTAATTGTTTTCTCCGCCCGATTGCACCGATTGGTATTCAACATTCACACTCAAGCCGCTAACATCGCTAAACCTAGCATCCAAATCAGTGGCGTCAGGTAACGAAAACCAAACCTCAAAATAAAAGCCAACTGGCGGATAAAAATCAGCCATTGGCTATCACAAAGCCTTCATGAGCGAACTCAAGACTTTCGATGGCGACTTCATTGCCTGTCGCCTTAAGCCCAGGGCCTTCAACCTTAACCGGCCAGGCTTTGGTCACCGACCAACTCATCACCGGTTGATGCTCTTCGTTTAGCAAAGAGATCACCACATCCCTGCGGTCTGGCTTGTTGAGTTTAGTCGCATTGATCCACTCAAAAAATTTATTATCTTTGGGGAAAATACCTTTTTTAAGGGTAATGTTGTTAAATTTAGGGATTCCAGACATTTTCTGCGCACCATACTGTTTGGAAAGCCCGTCGCGGTATTCAATGACTTGCACCTCCATCGTCAAGCCTGAAACCTCAGAAAATCCAGCCTCCGCTCCCCCTATGGAAACAGAGAAGTGAAACGCCGGTAAGGGATATTCATCAGCCATGTTGGCCTCCTTTTAAAGGGTTTTTTAGCAGGTTAGGATTGTTGCATTTTGTGATAAAAACGCAGCACAATAAATTCGGCAGGTCTGACGACTGCCATACCAATCTGGATGATAAGCTTGCCTTCTAAAACGTCCTCAGGCGTCATGGTTTCCCCAAGACCCACCTGGACTTCAAAGGCCTGCTCCGGCGTAGCCCCGGCCAAGGCTCCTTCCTTCCATTTATCAGTAAGGTAGTTAGAAATCATGGTTTTCACCTTGATCCAAAGCCGGGCATCGTTTGGCTCAAAAACCGCCCAATAGGTGCTATGTTTGATCGACTGTTCGGCTACAATGAAAAATCGCCGGACCGGCACGTATCGCCACTCGTTGTCGTTACCCAATAAGGTTCTAGCGCCCCAAACCATAATCCCTCGCCCAGGCAAGCTGCGAATGGCGTTGATTGATTTTCCGCCCACCGTATCCACGTTGAGGGCTCCCTGCATCTCGCCTGTAATGGTCAGGTTAAGTTTTTTAACCATGTCCACACTGACGTTGGCCGGGGCTTTAAAGGAGCCACGTTGCGAATCCACCCTGGCGTAAACACCAGCAATGGCACCACTAGGCGGAATGGTTTGCAGACGTTCGGTCACTTTGACTAAGATGTTTTGATAAAGGGTTGAAGCTTGCGCCATGCTGCCATTAAGCCCATCAGACACTTGGCCAATTGCAATACGGGCGTCATTTACTATCTTGCCAATACTCGCAAACACTTGGTCCAGGCTGGCCAAATCTGCTTCACTTAAATTAGGGCTAGCTGCGCTCAGCGAAGCCGTCACGGACAGCGTCCCGTCTGCTGCAAACAAAGAGGTGGTGCCAATTTTAGCACTCTCAGTAGCTGGTTTAAGGCCAGCTAAGGCTTGAGTGTAAAATTGGGAAATTTCTTTGCCATATTTTACGGCACCGTCGGCAAAACCATTCAGCCCTGTTACCAAAGCTGATAACACTGCCACCGGATTCGCCGGAGCGACAGGAGCGGGTGGATTCAAATAGGTGTTAATCGCCTTTTTGCCTAGATCATCGGCTTTGTCCAAAGCAGCTTTAAATTCGGCATTGGAGGGTTTATCCGGCTTTTGGGCGGTCCCTCCAGCTTTATTAAAAGCGGCCAAGGCGCCCTTAAAAATTTGGTCGTCCCCATTGGTAGCTGGAGCTTTTTTGCTGGCGCGGTAATCGGCCATCACCTTTTTGCCGGGATCCCCATCATTTACCAATTGGTTTAAGTCTGTTAAAGCCTGACCTGACTGATTAATCCCCTGAATAACCGGTACTGCCGTTGCATCTAGGCTGGATAAATCGAGATGGTTGCCATCTGGGCCAACTAATTTTTCTAAAATATCGTTGGCCCCAACGGTTTTAGAAAGCCCGGTAACCAAATAAGGCGCATAAACCGCAGCATATTTTAGTCCCGTGGTTCCAATCTTCGAGCGGAAGTTTTCGGCGCTGGTGGCTAAATTGGTTGGGTCCGTTTCATTAGGAAAGTCCAAAATAGCAAAGCGGTCTCCACGACTTTCACATTGGGCCAGCATTTGTTGTTGTACTAAAACCGCATCCTCCCCCAAAGCGGCCGCATCAGGAATGGCCACTATCGTAATGTCCATAGCCTTAGCAGAAGCATCCAAACCTTTAAGCAAGGAATCTTGACTTACTGGCGTAGTATAGTCGCCGACCGAAACCACATAGCAGCGACCACCGCCGTTTAAGTAAAACATCCGAAGCGCGCTGAAGAGGTAATAATCGCGCTCCCGCACAATTGCGCCAACCTGATAAAAACCTCCTACTTCCGCAAGAGCAATTGATTTAATAAGGTTCGGCGCGAAACTGCCAAATTTTTGATTGTATTCGGTCAAGCTAGAAATAGCTGTGGGAATATTGGTTAAGTTTTCCCCTTTGTAAAAGGCTTTCTCAGTGTGACCAATAAACACGGGAATGGCACTCTCAATCTCGGCTACACTACTTGCCAAAAGGGGGATCTCTTCAATCGAAACCCCTGGGGTTCTAAAATCGTTCATCGCAGACTCGCTAGTCGGTGGTTATAGAGCAAAAAACATCGGAACACAAAAGGCCTTCAGCACTGATACTTATTGCCTTGGCACCAGGAAGGGGCAACCGATCGACTATATCAATCCATTGATCCTTCTTGCTTTGTAATTTGACCTCAGCAGAAGGCTCAAATAACAAGGGCAAAGGTGCCTTAGAGGTAAACAAGAGCGCCCCATTCGAGTTCAAACTACTACTAAAAAGGTCGCGCTTTTTATTATACCAAATCGCGTAATTAGCGGGACTAACCTTCTTCTGCCCGTTAAACGAGACATGATACCGCCAATATAACTGGCGGTTTTTAAAGACCAACGACAAAAGAGGCTGGTCCTTTAAACGGTCTAAATCCAGTTCGATCATTAATAAGGGACAAGTGCGCTCAGAGGTTAACCAAAAGGTTTCAACCCGCTTTTTTTTCTCCCATAACTCATAAACCCCTTCTTTTAAGTCTTGCAGGTTTAGATTTAGATTTTTTGGACTTTGGGAATGATAGCCGAGGCGCAAATACAAAATCCCGTTTTGATCTTTGATCAATAAATCCCCTTCTCCATCTGGGCGGGGCCACTCAATTCGGTCTCTATGAACCTTCAGTACATCTACTTTACCTGCTTGCGCCTCTTGGCTAACCCGACCACTAGGATCATTATTTTTAAATAAAAGCGTCTGTTCCACCAAATCGCTGATTCCTAGGTCCGTATAATTTAAAAAATAAGGGTCAATTGGTTGCAGGCTTAGCACCCCTTTATGACCCCTCCAGTCCTCACCCTTAGCCCCACCAAACTGGACCCCGTCCGGGCCTATAATTAATTTTACTCTAGGACAAAATCGGCTAAGGGGCCGCCATTTAACTTCAAAAAGTTGCTCTAAAGAAAGCCCGTAAAGGTGGGTTATTCCAATCGAACCAAATACCTCAGATTGATAAAACTTAATATCACCCATCGTTTAACCCACCTTCGAAATCTCGGACACCCTTGCGCCACTGGCCACAGATAGGCCTGACTCGATGGTGACTAAGCGAACCTGATACAAAATTGAAGGAATATATTTACCTCCAATCATCGACCAAATGTAATGTTGTTTTTCTAACTCCATCGAATACAAATCCAGAATTAATTTACCGATTTTGGGATCTAAACCGGGGCAGGTTTGGGGTGTTAAGACGGACTTTGCTTGAAAGCAGCGGATCAACTCCGAAATATGGCGAAGGGCGGTACTATAATCGGAAAATCGGGCAGCAAACAAGACGTGGAGGATCAGCCGAACCGGCGGGTTACTGTGGGTCAGCCCCGTGGTGGTCGAGGTGACTTTGGTGGTTTGGGGAATGCTGATTCGGTCTTGGGCGATGTTAATAAGGCTCAAGCCGACGTTCCCCATTTCGATGGCAACCTGATCCGAATCGGGGCTTAATATAGGGGCTAGTACAACCGACCCGTTTAAACCAGGTTGCTGCGCCAGATACCGCTTGGCCTCTTCTTGAATAGCAACCATGGCTTTGTCGATCATTTGTCGCCTGATTTAGCTTTAATATACCCAGTCGAAAGCAGTATAAGTCCAGGTATAGCGGTATCGACCAGGACAAAAAAAGGACATTCGAAGCGGGCACCGGACATTTTTCGGACATATTATAATCTATCTTACTGTATTATTTAATTTTTAATTTTATTCCCAACCTAATATGAAAATATTTTTTATTTTTAGTCCCCACTTGCCAAGTCCCAACCTGGGCTTTACCTCTGGTACAGTTCCCCGCAAAAGGGCTTGCCCTTGCCAGTGGGTTTGGCTAGTTTGTAGTTTAAGCAAAAATCTAAAAATCCCTGGCCCCAGAAGTCAATGCGCGCAACTCACTACCTAAATGATTACCTCCAAAAACTAGCAGGCAAAAAGGCCAATCCGGCGGCCACTGCCTATTATGCTAGTTTAGATCAAATCTCCACCGTGGCCCCCGAAGTGGCCAGGGGGATCGTTCAGGAATTGCGCGACCAGCGAAGAAATCTAAAGCTGATTGCCTCGGAAAACTATTCGAGCTTGGCAACCCAGTTGGCCATGGGCAATCTGCTCACCGACAAATACGCCGAAGGCTACCCCAACCACCGATTTTATGCCGGTTGCGACAATGTGGACGAGATTGAGGCCAGAGCCTGTGAATTGGCGAAGGAACTTTTTGGGGCGGATCACGCCTATGTCCAGCCCCATTCGGGGGCGGACGCCAACATGGTGGCTTATATCGCCATTCTTTTAGCCCGGGTTCAGACCCCAGAGCTTGAAAAAATCAAGGAAGCCAACCCCTCCAAGCTCAGTCAACCTGAATGGGAAACAGTGCGCAAGGCGATGCACTCGCAAAAACTTTTGGCCTTGGACTACTATTCTGGCGGACACCTAACCCACGGCTATCGCCACAACTTTTCGGCCCATCTTTTTGACGCTTACAGCTACTCGGTTGATCAAAAAACTGGGCTCTTAGACATGGAAAACATTGGCAAATTGGTCCGCGAGATCAAGCCGTTGATCCTACTGGCAGGCTATTCAGCCTATCCTAGGGCGATCAACTTCAAAGAGATGCGGGCCTTGGCCGACGAGGTGGGGGCGGTCTTTATGGTAGATATGGCCCACTTTGCGGGCTTAGTGGCGGGCCAGGTTTTCACCGGCGATTTTAACCCAGTCGCCCATGCCCATGTAGTTACCACTACTACTCACAAAACCCTGCGCGGGCCCCGAGGTGGGATGGTGCTTTGTAATACTGAATTTGCTGAATGGGTTGATAAGGGTTGCCCCGCTATTCTGGGCGGACCACTGCCCCATGTGATGGCCGCCAAAGCTGTGGCCTTTACTGAAGCCTTGAAGCCTGAATTTAAAGACTACGCGGCTAAAGTAGTGGCCAACAGCAAGACCTTTGCACAAGCCTGTATTGACCTAGGTATCCCTGTGGCCACGGGCGGAACCGATAACCACCTCTTTTTGGTCGATGTGGACAAAGGTTTTGGATTAACCGGAAGACAGGCGGAAACCGCACTTCGAGAATGTGGGATTACCCTAAACCGCAACAGCCTACCCTTCGACGCCAACGGCCCTTGGTACACCTCTGGGCTTCGCTTAGGCACCGCCGCCACCACTACCTTAGGTATGGGAGCCGCCGAGATGAAAGAAATCGCCGCAATCCTTTATCTGGTTCTTTCTAATATCAAACCGGCGATTATTGCAGAAGGCAAGAATCAGGGGCAGGCCTCTAAAGCCAATTATGTATTAGACCCCGCCGTCCAAGCCCAAGCCCAAGCTCGAGCCCATGCCCTTTTGGGCCGGTTTGTACTTTATCCAGAATTGGATTTGGACTTTTTATTGGCCGGTATTAAGTAACACCCAAGCCAGTACCCAAAAAACCGGGTTTAAGCCCGGTTTTTTTCGCTTTTTTTTAAGGCTACACTTCGGGCGCTTTGGCCAGCAGCGCGTCTAATGCGATCTTGGGTCCCTTTTGGACCAATCGAATGGCCGCGTCCTGGCCACTTAGGCGCTGCACGCTCCACTGCTCGGTGACCACCAACAAATTATACCAAGGCCAAAGTTCGGGCAGCGACAAAACCTGTTGGCCGAGATTGTAAAAGTTGACCTCTGCCTTTTCCAAAGCTCGCTCCGCCTCCTTCGCCTGGGTGATCAACCCAAAAGCCAAAATCACTTCGGCAAATAATCGGGATATTTTCCCAGCGCTGACCATCATCGCTTTTGGGTCGGTCGATTCACGTAGGTCCGCCACTAAGAGGAATAGCCCACCCGCATAATCCTTAAACTGCATTACCGACTCCTTTATCGAGTCGGTTTTGGCCGCCTGGGCCTCTAACTGGCCAAACTCTTCAAAAAGCGCCAAGAAAATACGGCCCTCTTCCTCGGTTACTAGCTGTTGTAACCGCAACTCTTGGTCCAGGTCTGAACCAGTTAGCCCAGCCAGATCAAAGGCTAGCCTAGCCTGCTCGGTTAGTTCAGGCGCTCGGTCGCCCCCTAGCCTTCGCGCCCCAGATTGGGCCTCCCAAAGGGCCTGATGCACAAAGGGTAAAAAAATCGCTAAATATAGGTCTAAAAGTTCGGCAAATCCCCCGCCCAGTCCTTGCTCTGCAAAGGTCAAACAGTCCTGATAAAACCCGGCTTTCAGGCTCGCCCCCAGCAGCCCAGCCGAAAGTGCCTTAAGGCCAACCAACTCTTCCGCAGCGCGCGGGTTAAAAAATAGGGGACAGGTTTTTTCAGAGTCGTCAAGATCGGGAATTTCTTGCTCTTGGGAAGCCTCGCCAGCAAGGCGCGCCGCTTCGTTAACCAAGGCGGTTTGTAGGGCCAAGAGTTCTAAACGGGCTCCACGCCAAAGGTCTGCTTGAGCATCGGCCCCAGGGGCCCAAGCGAGGAGTTCAGCAGGGGCCTGATCAAAGTCGGCTTGTATGGACCAGGTGGTTCCACACATCTGCACCCCCCGGCCCCCAACACGAAACAAAGCAATTTTGTCTCCTTCCTCGGTGGGAGAAAGCGCAAAAACCAAATACACCAGTTCTATCCCTTCTAAAGCCCCAACCAAGCGGTTTTTTCGCCCGGTCAGTTGGTAAGCGCTCCCGACTTTTTTGGCTAACAAGGTGGATTCGGTCGAACCCAACACAGGGGGGTACCAGTCAATAATCGCTTGCACCTGCCCATTTTGTAATTTTGAGACCAACGGGTCTTTGGGGGGCAACCAACGGACGGCGGTTCGGTTTTGGATCAACCGCAAGGACAATTCAGGATCTAGCTTGGCTAGCTCCATCTGGTAAAAAAGCTTTAAACTACTAGGCAGGGCCAGGGTTTCAAACTCATTGTGTTGATGGACCAATCGCCAGCGATTGGCTTTAACGGGGGTGACCTCAAAGAGTTCTTTAAGATCAAGCAATCCACCCTCAACCCACTCACCAAATTGGACTAAGGCGGTTTCCAGGTTAAAGCCGGCTAATCCCTTGGCATGCCCAAACACCTGGAGTTTTAGAATTTTTTCCAAGTGGAAGCGGGCTAGATTTGCAGGGGTCATGGATTTGCTGCGGGAGGTGGGGTTGGGGCGGGTTTTGTTGTATCTTTGGCCGCGTTATCTCCGCTAGCGTCACCACTGGCGTCAGGGGCCAAGGCCTTCTCGGCTGCTTCTGCCTCTAGCTTCATCCGTTCTTCTTCTTCGGGAGTCGGCTGGGCTTTGCCTGCTTTAAAATCTCGTTGCCGCTGTTCCCAAGCCGCCTTTTCATCCTGTATCTTTTGCAACCTGGCCGCTTCTGCTCGCTGGGAGGTCAATTCGGCATTTTTCTTTTCCGCTGCCAGATCAACAAATTTTCCATCATAAGGGGTGCGGATTAGCTTAGTCAGATCAAAGGCCCACCCCTTGCCCTCTAAAATAGCCGTAAAAATCACGTCTTTGAGCAGCACCCGCGTCGGATTAACCTTGTTTTCAAACTGCATGCGCACATGAACGGTGGCATAGTTACGGTAGAGGATCTTAACGTCTTTAATTTCTTCGATTTGGTTAGAAGGCTTCCAGGCGAGGTCCACCATTCGCTGGGCAAATTCGCCTTTGGATAACTTGATGCGGCTGGCCCTTTGGCCCAGTTCATACATGTCAAAATAGAGTTCCTCTTTCCACATGTCCGTCAATTGATTGTACGCCTTTAAGATGTCTTTGCGAATAATCCGCATCTCATAAGCGTTAGGGCCTGCGGTCACAGGGGAAGCCAACAACAAGCCAAACACCAATAGCAGTGACAAAAAGGCTTTCACTTATCCTCTTTAGTGGGGGCTATCCCCTTGGCCGATTTTTTAGGTTTTTCAGCGGTCTTTTCAGAAGCCGATTCGGGCTTTTTGGTTGCGCGTTTCCGCCCCGCCTTTTTTGGCTTTTCTTCTGGGATCACTTCAGGTTCAGGGGTTTGGGCGTAAAATTCTTCATTATTAAGAATTTTTTCGTCATACAATTTTTTGAGCCATTCCTTCTGGTTGGGCTCCATGTATTCGAAGGTATAACCGCGGTCGGTTACCTCCCAAAACTTACGTGATTTTACTGCCAGCAAAGCGTCACGATAGTTAATCAGTTTTTCGGTGGTTTCCCCCAAGAGGTCGGCGATTACCAGTTTAAGTACCCTGGTTTCGCCTTGGGAATACATATAAGTCCCCAAAATGATCTGCGCCTTACGAATCGCGTCAAAGGCCATGAAGTCTTTTTTGGGATCGACATTGTCTTCTAAAGACATAAAAATCGAGACCAACCGCTCTAGGTTTTCCATCTTTTTATCAAAAGCGGTGGCCACTAATCCGCCTAGATCAAAGGCGGCGGTTACCATCACGAACCACAGACCTTGCTGCAAGCAGGTTTCGCCATAATATTTGAAATAAAACAATATCTTGGCACTCATCTCTAAATCGTATTCATAAACCGATTCAGCAAGTAGGCGGTACTGATAAAAGAGGTTAAAAATGGCCCTAACGTTTTTATCGTTGATCGAAATACGAATATAGGTATTGTAAAATTGGACAATCAAATCAAGAACTTCATCGTCTTTATTGCGAATCGCTTCCTCACCCATTAAGCGCATGTTCCGAGCGATAACACTTACCGAATCGGGCATGGTGCGAATGGCGTTTTTGTAAATCAATTCCATATCCATAAAAGCCTTGGACTCTACCCAGAGCTTTTTTTCGCAAATCTCATTATAAAACACCTGACTAATCCCAACGAAAAATTCTTGGGGCGCATTAAACCAATCCTCTGGCAGATCTTTTTTAAGTTCTTGGTAGTCCAGCACAATCTCGCGGATTTGGTTAATCGCCATTAAACCTAAGTTCCGGTCCATCTGGTTGACTGCGGAAAGGGCCGAGTCGGTTACCTGTTCAATTGAGTCGGTCACTTCACGCTGCGCTTTGGCTATCGCAGCCCCACCCTCTAACCCGTCCGTCACCGCTTGTTTAGCCGACTTTTGGATGCTATATAACAAGTTGGTTGGGGTCAGGAATTTAAAAACGTAGAGGAAATACGGAGCGAGCAGGGCGATTTCGATTTGAGTCGCCAGCAGCAAAACAATAATCCCCACTTGTGGTAGAAAATTTTCTTTCACCCCAAAGGTCAGGTAAATCGACCACATTAGGGTCGCCACCATAAAAACAAAATAGAGGCGGTTGATCTGGTCTTCTAAGAACAAATCGATTAGACGGGTGCCATATCGTTGGGCAGCCAATTGAAGCACGATGGCAATCACCGTGATCATAATACCCAAAATCGCTACTAAAAGTTCAACAAAGGGGCTTATTGCATCGGCCACCGCATCCTTTTCAGTGGTCAAAAGCGTAAACATAAACCCACGATCCAAGGTCCAGTCGAAGTCAAAAAGACTTATGGCAAAATAGAAAACTAGGGCCAACGAAAACAAAAACCACATGGGAATAAACCAAAACCGCAGAATCACCTCTAAAGTTTCCGGTTCGACTAAGGGTTTTCGTTTAGGGCGCAGACCAATCCGGGAGTTTTTAGGAAGATGTTCAACTCGGCTTTGCTGTTCTGGATTAATCTCACTCTGCATCTTGTCTTGGGCTGAGGTTTGGCCTATGCTGAGGGCCTAGGTTTCATCGTGGGGGATGGGCTCCCAATATTTAATGGCCTGCCGGTTAACTACTTTTCCAGACTTAAGGCCCAGATGTTCTACCGTATGCCATCGAATTTGATCAATCAAGTATTCTCCGTCCAAGAAGGCAATTCGGATCGACCTTTTTTCAGCGATCAGTTTACTAAGGAGGAGCCGGTCATGGGGGACCTCGGTCTTTGGATTGGTCATGTCTGATTCTTCACTTGAGGATCGGGGCCCGCGAATTGGGTTTGACTTAGGAACCTTGACCCTCGATCTTCCTCAAAAAGCAGTTGAGGCCCTGGCCTTACCCTTTATGGTCTGGGACCCGAGGGCCGAATTATTTCGGGCGCATGGGTATTATTACCGAGAATTGATTCGGTATTTTTACAAATCCCAAAAACCTTATCAGGATCAAGCGGCTCAATATAACAGGCTAGAAATAAAACTGCAAAGCCCCCATGCCCCCAGGGACTACCAAAAGGATGCCCAGACCGCCTGGAACCGTAGCAAAAGGGGAGTTTGCGCCCTGCCGACGGGTTCAGGCAAATCCTTTTTAGCCCAGATGATTATAGCCGACTTGGGCCGCTCTGCTTTGGTCTTAGCGCCAACTATCGACTTAGTTTTGCAATGGCAAGCCAACCTTGCTGAATCCTTTGGGGTGCCCGTGGGGATGTTGGGTGGGGGCAGCCATGAAATCTTAGATATCACCGTCAGCACCTACGATTCAGCAAGACTTTACGCGGAGCAATTAGGCCCTCGGTTTTGTTTGCTGATTTTTGATGAGTGTCACCATTTGCCCGCGCCGGGCATGGCAGAGATGGCCAAGTCCTTTATCGCCCCGTATCGCTTAGGCCTAACCGCTACCCCCCCTATTGACCCCGAAAAACAAGCCTTGCTAACCGATTTAACCGGGCCCCTGGTTTATCAGCAACAGATTAGCCAACTTTCAGGCCTGCACCTGGCCCCCTACCGGGTCGAAACCATCGAGGTCGAGCTCAACCCCGACGAACGCGAGTTATACGAGCACTACCGGGGGGTTTACCTGCAATTTAGAGAGGGGTTTTCACTTTTGTTTCGGGGAAATCAACCTTGGTCGCGTTTTGTGCTGCACGCCTTTAAAAGCAAGGAAGGGCGAGAAGCTTTAAACGCCTTTCGGGTGCAAAAAGACCTTGCGATTGGGGCCCTTGCCAAATTCGAGGCGCTTGAAGAACTCTTGCTCAAACATCGAGGTTCTCGTATCCTGATCTTTACTAACGACAACAAAACCGCTTACCGGATCAGTAGCCTGTTTATCTTACCCCTGATCACCCACGAAACCAAAGCCAAAGAGCGGCGCGAGGTTTTGGCCAACTTTCGGGGGGGGCGCTGGCCAGTGCTGGTTAACAGCCGAGTGCTTAATGAAGGGGTGGACGTGCCCGAAGCAGAGGTAGCTATCATTGTTTCAGGCACCGCCACTGTGCGCGAGCATGTACAAAGATTAGGGCGGATTTTACGCAAATCAGCGGGCAAGGAAGCGGTTCTTTATGAGTTGGTTACCAGCGACACCACGGAGATTTATGCCAGCAGAAAACGTCGAGACCACCAAGCCTATGCCCCCTTCGGCTGATTCATGGCAGGGAAAACGTTATTATTCAGTGGGCCAATATTACCAAGAACGCTTTGGCAAAAAGACCTACCGGCTGGCCTTAAGTATGGGTGGCTCCTGCCCTAACCGGGATTCGGCGATTGGAGCCTGTAGTTTTTGTGATGAGTGGGGCTCGGCTGGGTTTTATGTCCGCCCGCAACTTTCTATTGCCACGCAAATTGAGCAGTACAAAACCGGTCTAATCCGAAGATTCAAACCCGAAGCCTACCTAGCCTATTTCCAACCCTACACCAATAGTTTTGGCCGCACCGAAGCCTTGGCCCCCTTGCTTGAAGAGGCCTTAGCTGCACCTGAAGTGATTGGACTGATTTTAGGCACCAGGCCTGACTGCTTAAGTTCTAGTTTGTTTCCCCTTTTAGAAGGGTTTATAGCAGCCGGGGCCTATGTCAGTATTGAACTAGGTATCCAAAGTTTTGACGAGCAGGCCTTAAAATTTCTCAACCGAGGCCACGGGGCAGCGGCTTGTCTGGAGGGGCTCAAAAAGGTGGCGGCCCACCCAAAAATTGACCTGGGGGTACATCTGATGTTTGGTCTTCCTGGCGAGACGGACCAAAAGCTGATCGAGACCGCCCATAGATTAAACGATTCTGGTGTATCCTTGGTCAAATTACACCAACTTCACGTCCTGAAAAACACCCCACTTGAGGCCTTATATCTAAAGGGTGAGTACCAACCACTCGAACTGGACGAATACGCCCGCAAGGTAACCCTTTTTTTAGAACAGCTCGATCCAAAGATTGCGTTGGGACGGCTCGCGGCCAATGCGAGTCACGTTGAAGAATTGGTGGCCCCGCTTTGGAGCGGGGAGAAAATGCGGCCCATAAACCATATCGAAAAATATTTAGAACGCCACTCTGCTCGACAGGGCCGACTAGTGGCTTGAGAACAATATGGACCTAAAGACACAACTCAAACAACTAGGTCACCGATTCCTTAGCGACTGGAATTGGGACAAGTCCATTCGAACCTTAGACCTAGGCCTACTGCTAGGCTTAGCCATCCTAGCAGGCTCGCTGGCGGCGAACCTTGCTCAGATTGGACTAGACCCGCCGATCCGCCCTAACCGGGGGTTAGCCCCCCAACCTCGGGATCCTTCTCAACCTTTCGAAACCTTTTTAGCCATAACCACCCAAAACCTCTTTGACGTAGAATTAGGGGCCGACCCCGTCGCCAATGAACAACCCAAGGCCCCGCAAGGCGACTTAGCCCCCTTTTTAGCCAAGCTCGAACTGCGCGGGGTATATCAGGGCCAGCCCAAGCTAGCGGTGCTGTACAATAAAGATACCCAACAAGAGGGGGTATTTGCCGAAGAGGAAAAGGTTTTCGACGGGCCTTTGCTTTCTAAAATCGAAGGGGAAATGGACCAGGAGCGGGTGTTATTGGTAATGGGTAGCGCCCAAGGCTGGCTGGGCCTAGCCGGAGTAGATAAACCCGTGGTCGCCCCCACCCCCATTGCAATTCGCGCTGAAAACCCAGCGGAAAAAGGGGTGGAGGAAAAAAGTCAGAGTTATTCCGAAAACGGAAAGGATTTTTTCTTACGCTCAGAAGAGGTGGACAAGGAGCTTAACAACCTGCCCACCTTACTGAATCAAGCAAGAGTGATTCCCTATTTTAAAGAGGGCCAGCACCAGGGTTTTGTGATTAAGGCGATTGATAAGGGCAGCCTATATGAAAAATTGGGCCTACAAAACAACGACATCATTAAACAAATCAATGGAGAAAAAATTGACAGCCCAGAAAAGGCCTTCTCTTTGCTTAAGATGTTGCGAAACGAACGCGAGATTACCTTAAACCTAGAACGGCAAGGTGGGGCCAAAACCATGGTTTACCACATCAACTAGGCAACGGGTTTTAAAAAATTACTCTATACCAAAACAGAAAAAAAACTTAGAACAAAAAGAAACCCTCACCTTGGCCTATATGAACGACGACAACCGCACTCTCGCGCAAGCCGAGCCCAAGGTCATCCGCGTTGACAACACGGAGGACTATATTCTGGAGGTCTTCTACCAAGACCAAGTGCAGGAGCGGATCAAATCCCAATTGCAAAAGGTGATCAAAGAAGAACTGCTTAAAATGTCTGATTTGCTACGCGAAGCGGTTCGCGATTGGGTAGAGAAGGAAAAGGCCAAGTCCAACCCCGAAGAGGAGCGGCAAAAGCAGATCCTTTTGAGTGAAAAACTGGAAAATTTCGAGGTTAATAATAAAAAGCTTGAAGAAGAAAACCGGGCGCTCAAACGCCGGATGGAGCTTAAAGAACACGAAAACCAGATGATGATGCGAGGGATCAAAAAGTTTATGGATATGAGTCGAAAGCAGTGAAATCGTTGGTGAAAGCATCGTCCCTGGTAATGATCTTTACCGGGTTAATCCTCACCCCTTGGGCTTTAGGGGAGTCAGAGATAGCGGTTTGGGTGCATCTCTTGCTTGGCTTTGGTTATAGCGTGCTTTTTTTGCTGTTTGGTTACGACCATATTAACGGGCATAAAAGCGAGTTAACTAAAAAAACCTTAAAAAATCTGACCGGCCTAACCCAGACCTTTGCAGGCGGGTTGGCCCTGTTGAGTGGGTTTGTGTTGTACCTTTACGGTTCAAAACCTATGGCTGGTTGGAGTGAGGTTCATCTGGGAGCAACCCTGGTCTTCGGGGCTGGGCTGGCCCTTCACCTTTTTGGCAAGATCAAAACATGAACCTATTAGAAACGGTTCACAATAGTTGGTTTTTGTGGATGATAGCGGCGGCAGGGCTGGTTGCTCTACTTCGATTTTTAGCCAAAACCAGGAGAACAGAGGTACAGCCCGGTATGGCCACTAAATCGGATCAGTTTTCGATGCGCACTGTTTTTTTATCCTTTCGTTCTGGCGAAGCAGGTCTGTTTTTTACGGTGCTATTAATATTAATCAACTGCCTCTTGTTTTCGGTCTCTGTGGCCCGCGAGGTGGTGGACATGTTTGGCGGCTAGGGCCAGTTGGCCAAGATTTTCAGCAGTTCATCACGGTTATTAGCCCCCTGCTCTAAAATAATCACAAAAGGCCTTAACCCCCGCTGAGTTTGGATATAGCCCGCAAAGTTGTAAACCCCAGTCAAAGTCCCTGATTTTTCAAAAACCTGCCCTAGTTTCTTGTGTTTAGAGAGAAGTTGGTGATGGTCTTTTAAAGTCAGTAACACTTCCGCCATAAAGCGGGCGGTGACCCGGTTTTGGCGACTGATACCGCTGGCTTCCTCTAATTCCCAGCGCCCATTAGCCGGGCCAAAGCGTTTAACTAGCGCTTCTTTATAGGCGTCCAACGCTTTTTGCCGGTCCGCAGGCCAACCTTTTTCCTCGCCGCCTAAGATTAATAAAAGCTGATTCGCGATGTAGTTGTTTGAATATTTGAGCAAGCCCTCTAACATCTCGGGCAGGGCGCGGCTGTTGCGGTGTTCAAAAATTAATTGATACCCCTCCAACCTCCCAAAGCTCACCGGTCCGCCAAGATTGATCCCTTCGTGTTTAAAAATGGCGGTGATTAATTCGGCGGCGTACACCAAACTTTCAGCCGGTTGATCGGTCAGATTAATCCGATCAGCAAACCCTGGCTTTAGGGCCATCGCCTTTTTTTGGGCGATTGGGGTAAGGGGGGTAACCTCTTCAGCAGAATAAGGGGTGCCGTCTTTTTTTCGCCCCACAAACAGGCTGTTAAAGTTAACTACCAAGGCTCCGTTCAGCGCATCATAGGGATTGAGGCTGCCCACCGTCCCTGGGCTTTTGGGCTCAGCTAGGAAACGGCTGGCGTCTAAGCGCAGCCCATTAAAATGCGAGTGGCCCGCTTGCTTTAACTTTTGAGCAATCAGGGCCAACTCTTCAGAAACCAAAAAAGGGTCCCCATAGCCCATCACCCCAAGTTCCCCCTTAGGCCCCAAATAAAAACCGGTGCGCCCTCGGTAATTTAGGCCTAAGCTGTCGATCATCACTTGGCTGGTTAATAGCTTAATTATCGAGGCGGGCACCCTGGCTTGGTCGGGGTTATAAGCGAGAAGTTCATTCCCCTCTTCGTCTAGTAACAACACCGCCCCAGACTGCACCAACCCCCGTATTTCAGGGGGGGCGGCAAACAAACCTAGCGGCCAAACCAGCAGGGCCAAAATAAAAATCCAGAGGGGTTTCATGGATAACTCTTTGAAGGCCCAGAATAAATGGCAGGGAAAAAACCAAAAAAACAACCCCCTCGAAGCGCGAACCTCGCGATTCTTAGGGGCCTTTTTTAGATACTGTATTGTTTTTGAGAACTATTTAGTCCCAAAAACAAAAGGGAAAGGTCTGTGAACGCCCCTTCCCAAAAAAAACTAACCGACTCAAATCAATAGGTCCGGTAGTTTGGGGCCTCTTCGGTAATGTACACATCATGCACATGACTTTCTTTGAGGCTCGCTGCCGAAATATGTACAAATTTAGGGCTGGTTCGCAGAGTGGCAATATCAGGCGAACCGGTATAACCCATTCCCGCCCGCAGCCCACCGATCAACTGGTGCAAGGTTTCTGAAAGGGGCCCCTTATAAGGCACCCGTCCTTCAATCCCTTCCGGTACCAGCTTAAGTTCCTCGGCACCCTCTTGGAAATATCGGTCCTTGCTACCGTCTTTCATCGCCCCCAGGCTACCCATGCCTCGGTACTGTTTATAACGGCGGCCTTGATAAAGCACTACTTGCCCTGGTGACTCATCAGTCCCGGCAAGCATACTGCCAATCATCACTACACTCGCCCCGCCAGCCAAAGCCTTAACTAAATCGCCAGAAAACTTGATCCCGCCATCAGCAATAATCGGGATGCCCTTTTTCTCGGCGGCTTTGACACAATTAAAGATAGCGGTCATCTGGGGCACTCCGATCCCGGCAACTACGCGAGTGGTGCAGATCGAGCCCGGTCCGATTCCCACCTTGACCGCGTCCACTCCGGCTTCGATCAAGTCGCTGGTGGCTTCGCCAGTGGCGACGTTTCCGGCGATCAACTGTACCTTGGGAAAAGCGGCACGAATCTTTTTCACTTGCGCTAAAACCCCCACCGAATGGCCATGGGCGGTGTCGATTACCAACACATCTACCCCTTGGCTGGCTAGCGCTTCGGCCCGCTCTATGGAATCTGCCCCCACTCCAATAGCCGCCCCTACCCGCAACCGTCCAATTGAATCTTTGGTCGCTCTAGGAAACTTATTGGCCTTTTCGATGTCTTTTATGGTGATCAGGCCAGTCAGCTGGTAATCTTTATTGACACGCAAGAGCTTTTCGATCCTGTGCTGGTGCAGCAATCCCTTGGCCTCTTGAGGAAGGATTCCGTCCTCGACCGTAATCAACTTCTCTTTAGGAGTCATCAAGTCGGCAACCGGCTTGGAAAGGTCTTGCTCAAAACGAATATCGCGGTTGGTCAAAATCCCCACCAGTTTGCCCTGGTCGAGGACCGGGAAACCAGAAAAGCCATAGTGAGCCATTAACTTAATCACATGACCAACTGTGTCATCAGGGGTGACTGTGATTGGGTCTGTAATCATCCCGGCCTCGCTACGCTTGACCCGGTCCACCTCTCTGGCTTGTTGTTCTGGAGGAAGATTTTTATGAATAATACCCAAGCCCCCTTCCTGGGCCATGGCTATAGCCAAAGCCGACTCGGTGACCGTGTCCATCGCCGCCGAGATAATCGGGACGTTAAGCTCAATCTCTTGAGTCAAGTGGGAGCGTATATCCACTTGATTAGGCAGGACCTCAGAGCGGGCCGGAACCAGCAAAAGGTCGTCGAAGGTCAGTCCTTTTTCAATAATACGTGGGTTATCCATACCTAAATCCTCCTTTACATCGGCGGGCCATTCCTTTTTAATGGGGCTTACCCCAGGGCGTCCCGTGCCCGATAGCTAATATTCCAGCATAAGGGCTTTTCTAAAACTCGTCAAACGATGAAGGGCACACCCAGTTTAAATTTGCGGCTCGAACCCTTAGTGGGCCAAGTTCAAAAACTTTGCCGCAGTGGCCAAGCCTTGGGCGGGGTACAGGGCAGCATGGCGGCGGCCCTAGCGGCCTGGCTCTTTGCCCAGAGTGGCAAGGATTTGTTACTCCTCCTGCCTGATTATGAAGCCGCCCTGGAACTGGCTGAAGATCTAGCCTTTTTCTTGGATACTGATAAAATTAGATTTTTCCCCCATTACGACTCCATCCCTTATGACCCCCAATCGCCAGACAAGTCGGTGCTGGCTCGTCGATTAAGTGCCTTGGGCAGCCTGACTTCAGGGATAAAAGGGATCACCGTCACCACTAGCCAAGCCCTTTCACAACGCCTTCTGCCACCAAAGGTCCTTAAAGAAGCGATTTTGGAACTAAAAAGGGGAGAGTTATATGAACGGTCCGATCTGGCCCAAAGGCTGGTCTCCCTTGGCTATCAAAGGGTCGAGCAGGTTGAAGACAAAGGGGAGTTTGCCCTAAGGGGAGAGATTTTAGACCTGTTTGCTATCCAATACGAGACCCCCTTTCGCCTGGACTTTTTTGATATTGAGTTAGAATCAATCAAGACCTTTGACCCTCAAACCCAGGCCAGTATTGCTGCGGTGGACTCCCTACTGCTCTTGCCCGCCCAGGAAGTGGTTTATTCTTCAAAGACCCGTGAGCACGCCTTATTAGAGATTAAAAACTACCGCGAAGCCACGGACCCGGCTGAGTTTGGGCGGATTTTAGAAGCAATTGAGGCCCAAGAGCCTTTTTCTGGAATTGAAAACCTATTACCCCTCTTTTACGAATCTCCTGCCGGACTGTTCGATTATCTAAGCCCAGAGGCTTTGGTCTTGGTTTTCGAGCCAGACGAAACCCGCTCCAAAGCTGAAAATCATTTTAACGAACTTGCCCAAGAATATGAGTATAGTCGGGCCCAAGGCCTGCCCACGCTTGAGCCAGAACGGCTTTATTGGTCTGAAAAAAGGCTGATTGAAGAGATCGGCAAACGCTCCCCTCTTTACTGCCAAGCCCAGGTAACAGAAGGGGGCCCAAGTCTCGATTCTTTAGGTAACTCAAACCTACCCGCTCTCGCTGCCGAGCCCGAATGGGCGCGGATGACCCCGACCCGAAAAATTCTACAACTCCTTAAAAAGTGGCATACAGAAGGGGCTAAAGTCTTAGTGGCAAGCGAATCCGCCACCCACGCCGCGCACTTGGCCGAATTATTAGCCGAGCTAGAATTAGGGATCACCACCCAATTAGATTGGGGCCCTAACGAGCATTGGGGCTATCTAAACCAGTTAATAAAGCCCGAAAACCCAAGCTTTGTGATCACCAAGGCGCATCTTAATCAGGGTTTTCGGTTGGTGGGCCCTTTAGGCCAAACCCAACTCATTCTGATCAACGACGAAGAAATCTTTGGCCCTAAACAAAAAAAGCGCAGCGCCAAAGGTGCCAACCTCAAAGCGATTTTTTCCAGCCTCGAAGATCTACAAGTGGGCGACCATGTGGTCCATGTGGAATATGGCATTGGCCGTTATGAAGGGCTCCACCGGATTGAGGCTGGCGGTAAGGGTGAGGATTTTTTAGTTTTAAGCTACGCTGGCGGCGACAAGGTTTATGTCCCCATCGAAAAGTTTGGTCTGATCCAAAAATTCACCGGCAATGAAGGTGCCTCTGCTCCGAGGGTGAACAAGCTGGGCGACAAGGTTTGGGTTAAAACTAAGTCCAAGGTTAAAGAGGAGATCGACGACATTGCCGAGGAGTTGGTCGCCCTCTACGCCCGCCGCAAAGCCCGCCAAGGTATCTCCTTCTCCCCAGACGGCCCCCTGGCGCACGAATTTGCGCTAGGTTTTGCCTATAATGAAACCGAAGACCAACTCCGGGCGATTGAGGAGGTTTCCAAAGACATGGAGTCCGAATCGCCGATGGACCGTCTGGTTTGCGGAGACGTGGGTTTTGGCAAGACCGAAGTGGCTATGCGGGCTTGCATGAAAGCGGTTTTAGACGGCTACCAAGTTGGTTTTTTGGTACCTACCACTATTCTGGCCCAGCAACATTACGAAACCTTTATAGAGCGTTTTAAAAATTTCCCTATTCGTATGGGTCTGGCCAGCCGCTTTCAGAATCCCAAGACCTTAAAAAATAGTCTTAAAGATCTGGCCGAAGGCAAGCTTGATATCATGATTGGCACCCACCGGCTGCTTTCCAAAGATGTGACCTTTAAAAATTTGGGGCTTTTGGTTATCGACGAGGAACAGCGCTTTGGGGTTAAGCATAAAGAACAAATCAAGGCTTTTAAGTCTCAAGTGGACTGCCTTGCGTTATCGGCCACGCCGATCCCCCGGACGCTGCATATGTCGCTTGTGGGGATTCGAGATATTACGGTGATCAACACCGCGCCAATGGACCGGCGGGCGATCCGCACTAGACTGATGAAATTTTCTGAATACGTGATTAGCGAGGCGGTCGGGCGGGAACTGCGCCGAGGGGGCCAAGTCTTTTTTATTCACAATCGAGTCGAATCAATCCATGAAATCGGCACGTTACTGCAATCGATTATGCCCAAGGTCAAGATTGGTATCGCCCATGGCCAGATGAATGAGCACGAGTTAGAAGAGGTGATGCACGGCTTTACTCAAAAACACTATGACCTGCTTTTGGCTACGGCTATCGTCGAATCAGGGCTCGATATTCCTAACGCCAACACCATAATTGTTAACAACGCCGATCAGTTTGGCTTGTCTCAACTCTACCAAATTCGTGGTCGCGTTGGCCGCTCAAAAGCGCAGGCATACGCTTACTTTCTGACCCCAAAAGAGAAACTGCTTTCCGACCTAGCCCGAAAACGCCTAAGTATCCTTTCTGAACTCAACCACCTGGGCGCCGGTTTTAAGATAGCAAGTTACGATCTTGAACTGCGCGGAGCAGGAAACCTTTTAGGCAGCAATCAATCAGGCCATATTCAAGCAGTAGGTTTTGACCTTTATACCCAGATGATTGAAGAGGCTATCTCCAAACTTCGCGGGGAACCGATTATTACGGACCACAAAGAGATTCAAATCCATCTGGGCCTAGAGGCTAGCTTGCCAGAAAGTTATATCCAGGGTATGAATCAAAGGCTTGAGGCTTATAAAAAAATCGCCCAAGTAGCCGATGAAGCGGGGCTTTGGGAGCTTCGGGCCAATTTAGAGGACCGTTTCGGGCCCTTGCCAAAGACCGGGATTAACCTCTTTTTGTCGATGCAGTTTCGTCTAGTCGCCGCTAGACTTGAAATTTTGCGGCTAGAATATAAAGACAGTCGGTTGGGCCTCACCTTTGGCCCCAAGTTTTCTCCTGACCCTAAGGGGCTGGTGGAATTGATGAAAGAGATGCCGCTGCGCCCCTCTCCAGACGGCAGGCTTATGGTGCAGGTCGAGGGTGGGCTCGACAAAGCCCTGGTGTTACTCAAACAATTAGAACCCAAGCTGACGCTGCTCTGCCAACCTGCATGAAAACAAAATTTTACATCTGGGCGTTTTGGACCCTACTAGTTTTTTTGGGCGGCTGCGACCAGGAGGAAAAAAATCTGGGGGGCTTAGTCCCAGAAGACGAAACCATTGGCATTGTGAACAACGAGCGGATACCCCTGCAGAAATTTCAGCTGCGTTTCCAGAGCTATATCAAATCATATCCAAACCTCATCCCTCCAGGCACCAACAATCACCAAGATATCAAAACCATTGTGATCAATCGGATGATCGAAGAGGAATTGATTCTCCAGGAGGCAAGTCGCAAAGGCATACGGGTTTCCAAAGAAGAGCTCGAAAACGCGGTAGAAGAGGCTTTGAGCCCTTATCCAAACGCCAATTTTGACCGAGAATTGGCCTCAAAAAACCTTTCTAAAGAACAATGGAAAGATCGTTTGATGGTGATGCTACTCACCACCAAACTGATAGACCAAGAGGTAAACCGCCGGATATCGATCTCCAAAAGGGAATTGGCCGCTTACTATGCGATCCACAAAAATGACCTAAAAATCCCTTTTGCGGTTAAGGTTCGTAACATCACCCTAGCCACCGAGTCCGAAGCCAAGGCGCTGCACCAACAAATTGAGCGTGGCGGAGACCTTTTAGAGTTAATCCGCCAGCACTCGACCAGCCCAGACCGGGTCAACGATGGAGACATGGGTTTTATCGAAAAAAACGAAATGCCCCCCGAGATCGAATCGGCCATTTTTGCTTTGGGACCCAACAAAAAGATCAGTCCACCTATTCATTCTCAAGACGGATATCACATCTTTGTCTGGGTCAAAACTCAACAGTCGTTTAAGCCTAGCTTGGAAGAAAGTAAGGATACTATTGCCAATATCCTTGTTGCCGAGCGCCAAGATGAGGCCTATGCGGCTTGGCTAGAGCGTTTAAAGGAAAACGCTACCATTACCATCGATCAAGACATGTTAAAGACGGAGGAGGGTTTTTGAATATCCTCTTTGTGGGCTTTATGGGTTGCGGCAAAACCGCTTTTGGCAAACGGCTGGCCACCCGCCTGGGGTATGCCTTTTTAGATACGGATAAATGGATTGAGGCGCTTGAGGGCCAGTCAATCAGCGATATTTTTGCTCAAAAAGGGGAGCCCTATTTTAGGGCCAAAGAAACCGAATGTTTAAGGGCGCTCCAAGGGGTTAATAACCATGTAGTGGCCACTGGCGGAGGGATCTTGACCACCGAAGGCAACCTAGAATTGATCCAACAAATCGGCACCAGTATCTTTATAGATGCCGATTTGGAATTGATCACCGAGCGGATCTTAAAAAAGGACCACCGCCCTTTAGTCAAAACCGAAAACCCCCAAAAAACCATTAAGGAGCTTTGGGAGAAGCGTTACCATCTCTACCAGCAGGCCGACATTTGTTTTAAGCCAGAAGGCACGCAGTTCGGCCCGATTTTAAACCAAATCATTCAGTTGCTTTAATGGCACTCTCCCAAGAATTAGAAGCCCGTGGCCTGATCGACCGGTTGACCGCCGAGGAACTCAAAGAAAAGCTCGACCAAGGGGGGCTGACCTTTTACGTTGGTTTTGACCCTACCGCTGATTCACTGCATGTGGGCCAGTTGGCGGTGTTTAATTTAATGGCCTGTTTGCAAAAGGCCGGGCACCAGCCGGTGGGCCTGATGGGCGGGGCGACCGGGATGATCGGCGACCCAGGTGGCAAGTCGGCAGAACGCAATCTATTAAGCGAAGAACAACTTAATCAAAATATTGTAGGCATCGGGGCGCAGATTCGCCGGTTTTTGTCTTTTGACGGCGGGCCAGAGGCGGTGATTGTTAATAACCACGATTGGTTTAAGGGGATCGGTTATATCGATTTTTTGCGCGAGGTGGGCAAACATTTTTCGGTTAACCAGATGATCGGGCGCGATTCAGTCAAGTCCCGGCTAGAGCGCGACGGGGCGGGGATTAGTTATACCGAATTTTCTTATATGCTGCTGCAAGCCTGGGACTTTGTGATGCTTTATGACCGCCACGGGGTGACCCTGCAGTTAGGCGGCTCGGACCAGTGGGGCAATATTGTTTCGGGCATCGACCTCGGGCGGCGCTTTGGCAAGCCGCAGTTTTACGGGCTGACCATGCCCCTGATTACGAAAGCCGATGGCACCAAGTTTGGCAAATCCGAAGCGGGCACCCTTTGGCTTTCGGGCCAAAAAACCTCTCCTTACGAATTTTACCAATTTTTCCTCAACACCGCCGACGAAGACGTGGTCCGCTTTTTAAAGCAATTGACCCAATTGCCCTTAGGCGAGATTGCCACTTTGGAACAGGCGGTGCTTGCGGCCCCGCACCAGCGGGCTGCCCAAAAAGCTCTGGCCGAAGCGGTCACCTTGCGGGTCCATGGCCCAGGGGAGCTAGAAAAGGCGCAGCGTGCCAGCCGGGTCCTCTTTGGCGAAAAGATCGAAAACCTGGACGAAGCCACCATCGCCCAAATTTTTAAAGACGTACCCTCGGTACAGCTAGAGCGGGCGCGGCTAGAGGCCGGTTTGCCCCTGATCGACGCCCTCACCGAATCGGGCGCCTGCAAATCCAAGGGCGAGGCTAGAAAGCTGATCCAAGGCGGCGGCGCCAACGTCAATAACCACAAGATAAGCGAGCTGGAGTACGTTTTAGGGGTGAAAGACTTGGCCTCCGCCTCCCATATTGTGCTAAGGACGGGGAAGAAAAATTATGTGGTGCTGGAGTTTAGGTAATGTCGTCGGTTGAACTGACTTGCCAGACTTCTACTCTTTGGAATTCCGCATTGCCAGCGTTGGCTGCATTAGGTGGGGCAATGATTGGTGGGTTTTCAACTTATTTTGTTACCAATAAATCCCTTAAAGTAGCTGCTAAAGAAGAAAAAAAGAGGCTATTGCGGATGAAAGCTGAAGAGCTTTATCTTTCGATATGCGAGTTAGAACAAAAGCTTAACATTTCAAGTTTAGAGCCTTACTTACAGCAAGCTCCTAACTACAATGGGCGCGAACCAATTGACCTATTTCCAATAACTTCTAAAGTTTCACTCTACCTTTCACTTTATTTTTATTGGTTAAAAGAGGAAAAAGCGCAATTTGAAACTCTTATTAAAAAGTCTGCCGAACTCAAAGTTAAACTGATATTAGGTAAGTTCGCAGACCAAGAGAAACAGAAAAAAGCGGCTGATGAAAATTTGGAATTTTTGCGATTAGTATCTACTTATTGCGCAGACCTTCGTGAAAAACTAAAGATTTGGGCTGAGAAATTATGATCCTTAAAATCCAACTCCTCTACCCCAACATGCCGCACCCCCAGAAGGCGCATTCGACTGATTCGGGGGTGGATTTGACTTGCATGGCGGTGGAAAGGAAGCGGGCGGGGGTGTTTATGTTGGACTGTGGGATTAGTGTCGAGCCGCCGCCGGGCTATTACACCGAACTTTTTCCCCGCTCCTCGATCTTTAAAACCGATTTTATCATGGCCAACAGCGTGGGGATTATTGATCAAGATTACCGGGGCACTATTTATATGCCCCTGCGCTGGTTGGGCGAAGGGGACGGGCTCGCCGCAGCTCAGGCCCTGGTGGGTAGCCGAGTGGGGCAGTTGATTTTAAAGCGGATCGAACCCTTTGATCTGGAAATAGTCGCCAACCTAGCTCCCACCCCCCGTGGCCAGGGCGGTTTTGGCTCGACCGGAGCCTAAAGTCCCATGTCGCCCCTAGAAGATATCGAAAATCTGGCACAACTCCAAGGACTTAGGGTGGCTATTTGCCACTATTGGCTGGTCACTTGGCGAGGGGGGGAGAAGGTGTTGGCGTCGATGTTAAAACTCTTCCCAAACGCCGATATTTACACCCTGTTTTATTCCCCCAGCGTTTGTGGGCCTCATCTGGTTGGCCATCAGGTCTATTCGTCGGTCCTCGACCGACCGGGGGTGAGGCAGTATTACCAAAAGCTCTTTCCCCTTTATCCAATGGGGATTAAGTCATTGGTCTTGCAAAAAGATTACGATCTTTTAATCAGCAGTGAATCAGGTCCGGCCAAGGGGATCGCCAACCCCAAAAAAGTCCCCCACCTCTGCTACATCCACACCCCCATGCGTTACTGCTGGGTGGACCGCCAATCCTATTTGGAGCGCGTCCCCAAACGGCTCCGGGGCCTCGCCGATCGGGAATTCGAGCGGTTAAAAAAGTGGGATTTAAAAACCGCCTCCGCCCCCGACCGCTATGTCGCCAACAGCCAAAACGTGGCCGAGCGGGTGCGCCGATTTTATCACCGCGAAGCGAGCGTCTGCTGCCCCCCAATCGCGCTCGACCTTTTCGAGGGTCCGCTGGGTTGGAATCCTGAAGGATTTTATTTGAGTTTCGGGGCGCTCACGCCTTATAAAAATATAGACTTGTTAGTCGAACAGTTCACCCGGTCTGGCGAATCCTTAAAAATCATCGGTGACGGCCCCGAACGTCCGCGCCTAGAGGCCCTAGCGGGGCCTAACATCCAATTTTTAGGCAGCCTGGAAACTAGCCAACTAGCCCAAGAAATCGCCGGGGCCAAGGCCTTGCTGTTCCCTGGGGACGAAGATTTTGGTATGATCCCCTTGGAGGTGATGGCCAGGGGCATCCCGGTCATCGCCCTGGGCAAAGGCGGGGCGTTAGAGACGGTGGTGGAAAATAAGGCGCGACCCGAATCCTCCTCAGGCGTCTTTTTTGCACAACCGACCCTGGACGATTTGAGCCAAGCCCTGGCCCAATTTGAAGCCCAGAAACATCGGTTTGATCCCGATTGGATCAGGGCGCACGCTCGAAATTTTGGAGAGGACCGGTTCCTCACCTGCTTTGGAAACGAGGTTACTTCTTTGCTTAACCGCTAATGCTTAAAAAAAAGTCGGAAATCTTTCTGACCCTCTTATTTCTGGCGGACCAATGTATCGTTTGGCTCTGTTGGTCGCTGGCCTATTATTCTCGTTTTAGTTGGTTCGATCTGCCCGCTGTGGCCATCCAACCACCCTTTATCGCCTATTTTAAGGCTAGCTGGATCGTAGTGGTCCTCAGCGCCCCCATCTTTGCCTACGCCCAACTCTACCACCCAAAACGGGTTTTTCACCTAAAAGGCGAACAGCGGGCCATCCTCAAAGGCTCGGTATTACTCTACGCCGCCCTCTTAGGGGCCAGCTTTTTTTACCGGGAATTTAGTTTTTCTCGAGTCTTTTCGGTCCACTTCTTTATTTATACCTTCTTTTTCTTATCGATGTTCCGGTTTTTGGTCCGCCAGTTTTTGGCCTATTTACGAAAAAAAGGGCGGAATTTACGGCATGTTTTGCTGCTTGGTGGGGGCAAATTGGCCCAGATGTTTGAAAGCCGGATTGCCAACAATCCTGAATTGGGCTTGGTTTTGCGAGGGTATCTAGCGCCCGAGGCGAACGATCAATTAAAGGCTACCTATTTAGGCGATTTTTCGGGTCTCCACCTCACGATTGCCAAAGGGATTGATCAGGTTTATTTAGCACTCGACTCAGATCAACAGAGCGAATTGGAGCGACTAAACCACCTCTTGGCCGAAGAGACGGTTGATGTTAACATCATCCCCGACATCTACCACAGCTTGGCGATTAACCCTGAGTTTTTGGACCTCGACGGCATGCCGATTATTGCGCTGCGCCAATCGCCAGTCGAGGGATGGAACCGGGTGCTTAAGCGGGGATTCGATCTATTGGTCGCTTGCTGTTGTATCACGGTAGTAGCGCCTTTATGGCTGATTTTGCCCCTGATAATCAAACTCACCTCCAAAGGGCCCGTCTTTTACCGCCAAACCCGCACCGGATTGGACGGCAGGGCTTTTGAGATGCTCAAATTTAGAAGTATGCGCCAGGGCGCCGAAGCCCAAACCGGGGCGGTTTGGGCAAAAAAAGGGGATGACCGCACCACCCCCATTGGGGCCTTTATGCGCCGCACTAGTCTTGACGAAATCCCCCAATTTTTCAATGTCTTGCGCGGTGATATGTCGATCATAGGCCCCCGCCCTGAGCGCCCGGTTTTTATCGAGCAATTCAAAAGCCAAGTGCCCAATTATATGTTGCGCCACAAAATCAAAACGGGCGTCACCGGCTGGGCCCAGATCAACGGCTGGCGCGGAAATACGAGCTTGGAAAAACGGATCGAATACGATATCTATTACCTGACCCACTGGTCCATCTGGTTTGATATGAAGATTTTTTTGTTGTCTATTTTTAAGGGTTTCAAGGACCCCAACGCTTATTAAAGGGGTAGTAGGTGCTTTTTCTAACGGAATAGACTACACTCAAAGAGGCTGATTTGACAGTGCACAAAGAAGTTTGGACAGAGGTTGGTAAAGCCCTTATGCAGTTGGGCAATTTTTGTATGCTCGCTATGGTATTTCAAACCATCAAGACTTTCGATTTGAACGTTGCTTTGGTCGGTTGTGGGGGATGGTTGTTTTTTTACTGCTGTGGAGGGTTTGCGGTTAACTACGCTAGGAGAGAAACATGGAACTGATGTTATTTTTTGTGGTTGGGGTAGTCATTATTTTCGGTGTCCTATTTTTATGGGATCGATTCTCCCCCAATCCTCCAAGTCATCCTAATGCACGCCAAAAACATGACTCCCACCACAAAGCAGCTTAATTGATGGCGAAATCAACAAAAAACAAATCCTCCCAGTTTTCCATTGAGATGGACTTCCGGGGGGTCCTGGTGATGGCGTTATTGGCCATTTTGACCGGTGCTACCATATTTTATTTGGGGGTGGTCTTTGGCAAAGCCAGTCGTAACCCCCAAGAAGCGCTTAAAATCGCCCAAGAGACGGGCCAAGCCCCTGAAGGGGAACCCCCCAAAGACCTCAAGATCTACGATCTGGGGACCAAAGGGGCCGGACCTTCGAGCCTGCAATCTGAATTTGAAGCCATCAAGTCTAAAACCGATTCTCTAGTAGTCTCAGAAGAGGGCGCAGTCAAACGCGAGGAAGAAAACCAAAATCAAATTCAAGCCAATCTGGCTACCCCGCCAGAATCAATTGAAGCCGCTAAAACCGAAGCCGCCCCAGCCCAGGCGGAGGCAGTCAAAGCGGAGCCCACAAAGCCAAGCGAATCAGACGGCGGCATTAGTTGGCCCGAAGTGGCCGAAGAAACCTCGGACAAGGCAGGTGACCTTTATACGGTTCAGGTTCTTAGCACCAGCCAAGCATCAAAAGCCAAAGCCATCGTCGCTCAGCTAAAAAACAAAGGGTTCGATGCATACACTGAAGAAATCAAATTAGATAACAGCCAACTATTCCGAGTACGGGTGGCCAAACTAAGCAAGGAAAAAATCCAGGCGGTTCGCGAAAAACTGACTAAGGTTGTAGATGGATTAGGGCGGTTGCAGGTGGTGAAGGTGTCAAAGTAAAGCAGCTAAGACATCTGCTGCATAAACCTGCGCCAAGCAATCGTTTGCGAGTATTGCATCTCCACATATCCCGCCTCAATCCGCCAGTCTCCCGTAAAAACCAGGGAGGCCAAACGCTCAAGCCGGTTTTTGGATAAATATCGAGAAAAAAGCACTGGGATAATGCCGGTTTTGTCGTTTTGCAAGATGTGACGAATCGCTCGGCTCAACCGAGCGTCCGCAATCTTTTGGGAGACTTGGGCAGAAAACACAATCCTTTCGGTTTCTGGGCGCGTGGAGAGCCATTTTAGCAAATAATCAAAATGCCGGTAATCAAAGTGATCCCGGCAAATCTCGGCAAACAACTGATCCGCTTGAGCAAGATCATCAGGATGAGTCAGTTCGATTTCAGTGATTTTTTGGGCAATCGCCAGTACACAAGCAGGCCTCGCCTTAACCTTTTCTCGAAAAACCGCGAAAAACTTTTCGGTTAAAAGGGTCATAAAAACCAAAGATAACTCCTTTTCCATCCCCTGCCCCACAATCTCATGATCGGTCACCGTTCGTTGAATCAAATACTGAACAAATCGGCCCTGGATCATGTTAGCCAAAAATTGGCTGGTAGGTTGGTCCAGAGCTGGGTTGCCTGGGTCTAGTCCATCCAAACAGTTTTTAATCGCTTGCGTATAGGGATTCAGTTTGGTTACTTGGTTCATCAAAGTCCTTTGATTAACTCCGTAAATACGGGCAGGCTGCGACGAATCATCTCGGTTTGGAAACAATAGGCAATCCTAAAATATCCGGCCAAACCAAACGCCCGACCAGGAACTACAAGTAGATTTAAAGCCTGCGCCTTTTCGCAAAATAAAAGGTCATCCGCTATAGGGCACTTCGGGAAAAGATAAAAGGCCCCTTGGGGTTTGACACAGTCCAGACCAAGGCTGGTTAAGTGATTATACAACAAATCCCGGTTGATCCGGTAAGGTTCGATATCCACCTTGGCCCCTTTTACCATCGGCAAAAGTCGCTGCATCAAGGCTGGAGCGTTTACAAAACCTAGGGTACGCAGCGCCAAAGGAGCCGCTTGCCCCAAGAGGGCACGGTCTTGGTGCAGAGGCGAAATTGCCAAGTATCCAATCCGCTCGCCCGGCAGGGCCAGATCTTTGGAAGAACTGGTCGCCAAGATCACGTTATTATAACTATTAAACACACAAGGGGGTTTCACCTCGTCATAAACCAAAGCCCGGTAAGGTTCATCGCTGATTAGGGTTATTACCCGGCCCAACTCAGCCGATTTTTTGGTTAATAATCCACCCAAAGCCTCAAGGGCTTTTTGATCGTAAATAACCCCAGTTGGGTTGTTGGGTGAGTTGATTAAAACCGCCTTGGTCTTAGGCCCAATAGCCGCTTCGATTGCGGCCAGATCAATCTGAAAGCCGGGCCCTGAAAGCACCGGCACCGCCTGCCCGCCGTGATTTTTAAAGTAATAATCATATTCGACAAAATAGGGACGGATTACAATCACCTCGTCACCTGGATCGAGGAGACATTTCAAGATAACGTTCAGCGCCCCACCAGCCCCCACACACATACAAATATCGCCAACTAAAAATGCTAACCCCGATTCGTCGGCCATTAGGCTGGCAATATAATCGCGGGTCTCTTTGTACCCCGCGTTGGGCATGTAGCGATGGGTTCCAGGTTGCTCGCTCTGGGTTAAGGTTTTTAAAGCCTCAACTACCGCTAAAGGCGGCTCAAAAACCGGATTGCCTAGACTAAAGTCAAAAACTTTATCAGGCCCTAGGGCAATTTTTCGTCGCTCCCCCTCTTCAAACATCGCTCGAATTAGGGATGAGCCTTGGATACTGGCCTCTAGGGCCTTTGCGATGGCCATTAGAGGAATTGCTCGGTAAGTTTTGTTTGCAATAAAGTGAAGGCCTCTTCAACCGTATCTACAATACTAAACATCTCCAAGTCCTCTGGGCTGATCACGCGCCATTCCAATAGCTTGTCAAAGTTAAACACCCCATTCCAAAACTCCTTACCGTAAAGAACAATCGGTACCTTTTTGCTCTTTTTGGTTTGGATCAGGGTCAGGAGTTCAAAGAGCTCGTCCATGGTGCCAAATCCGCCCGGGAACACAATTAAGGCTTTGGCCAAAAAGGCGAACCAAAACTTCCGTACAAAGAAATAATGGAACTCAAAGCTGAGTTGGCTGCGTTGATAGGGGTTTGGGTCTTGCTCCATAGGCAAATGGATATTAAAACCAATCGAAGTGCCCCCCGCTTCAGACGCCCCGCGATTAGCCGCCTCCATCATCCCAGGTCCACCCCCGGTGCAGATGGTGAAACGTTTTTCAGGTTGCAGAATCGAATCGCTCCAAAGGGTTAGACGTTTGGCCAGTTCACGGGCCTGTTCGTAATACCGAGCCAGCTTAAGGTCCATCTCTGCATGTACCCGAGCGTCTTTCATGCCCTCAGTCACCACTTCAACTAAGTCATTTCGACCCTCAATCGCTTCAATATCGCTCCTCACTTCGTTCATAGACTTAGAACGAGCCGAGCCAAAAAAAACAATGGTTTGGGTAATCCCTTCACGGTTTAAACGAAAACCCGGGGCTGTCAGTTCCGAAAGCACTCTAACGTGCCTAGCTTCATCAGAGGCTAAAAACTCTTCATCCAAGTAACAAAGAATTGGTTTGGATTGATCATAGGCTTTGCTCATTATTCTCCTTGAGACAGTGTCTTTTTATACTCTGCAAATTCCGCCCTGCCAAGCCTTTCTGAGGCTTGAGATAAAACGGGGTCTGTGGGATGATGAATCATCTTAAAGGAGCATACCTTGTCTAGTCAGATCGTTAAAAACAAAAAGGCTTATTTTGATTATGAGATATTAGAAACCTTTGAGGCGGGGATTGTCCTGGTGGGTACAGAGGTTAAGTCGTTGAGATTAGGGAAGGTTAAGTTGGTTGATGCCTTTTGCCAGATCAATGACAAAATGGAATTAGAACTTTTGCAGATGGAGATTGCTCCCTATAGCCACGGCAATCGCACCAATCACGAAATCAGCCGGTACCGAAAACTGTTAATGCACAAAAATCAAATCCGTCGGCTCTTTCAAACCATGCGGCTTAAAGGCCTGACCTTGGTGCCTTTGTCTATGTATTTCAAGCGGGGAAAGGTCAAGGTCGAGCTTGGCTTAGCGCGAGGCAAAAAACTGCATGATAAGCGCTCAGTTTTAAAAGAAAAGGATGCGTTGCGCGAGATTGATCGCAGCGTCAAAATAAAGGTTTAAATAAAAATTACACCCCTTTGAGCGGATTTTAAGCTTCTCTCCCCTGATTCCCCTTGTCCAATCGGGCAACTAGGCCTACAATAAGACCTAGAAAGACCCAACCGGTCTTGCCCACCTAATGGGGGTGCATTGGAATTCGACTGGGAAATGGGAAAGTAGAGTAGCAAGCCTGGGGTGATTGAAGGGCCCAGTAAAAAATCAATCGAACTGTAATTGCTAACAACAGCGAATACAACCTGAACGAAGTGGCTCTAGCCGCCTAGTTCAGTTTTTCGGACCCCGGCGTAAGTCGCGGACCGGACGGGAGTAGGCCCGATGTTCGGTAAGGCTTGTCTCCTGTAATAAAAATCGGACTGGACCTCTGCGGTGTCGATACGTAGAGGTTAAGATCAAAAACGACTGGTCACCTCTGAGCCTGTCCGGCAGCAACATGAGGGGGCGAGATGCGAAAGACGGACTAAGCTTGTAGAATCCTGCTGTACCGCTCCACAGGACGGGGGTTCGACTCCCCCCACCTCCACCATGATTGTTTTGTTTATACAGTTAGTTAACCTGTATAAATGAAAAAGGGGCCAAGGGCCTGCTCTTAATCGGGAAAATCTTTAGTTTTGTCCCAAACTTCACGACGCGGGACGTATTTGCTATGCTCTAGGCAATCCATGCTCCAGAAGTCCGTGAAGCGGCGCTGGAGAAGGCTGAAAAACATGAAGGTAAAAGAAGCCGAAAGTCGAGCAAAGCGTCTAGGAAACGCAGGCCTACAGCCAGTTTCCCAATAAACATTGGCGGCCTATCAGGACCAACATTCCGGTGGAACGGGTGTTAAAAGAAGTCAGACATTAAACCAAGGTAGTTACTTCCTAGATGGGGATTCGGCTCTAATGCTGGCAGCAACAGGGCTCAAGCCCATCACGGGAACGAAATGAGCGCCAAAGAAATATTTGATCCTACCTGCTCCAAGAACTAGAGCTTGAACAGCACCGCTCTGGTTAACCACATTGCCCAAAAAAAAGCGAAAGTTCTTTGACCCTACCGAACTGCGTGTTTTGATTCACGCCTGTTCAGCAAGCTCAAATATTGACAATATTTAAAGGCGAAATCCCGCCACTTTCTAAGGGGCAATTTTGCCAGCGTCTTGTTGGCGTTAGAGTGCTCTAGCCCAGCGCAAGGGTTGGGGGCATTAAAGGGGGAAGATAGTAGCGCCAAAGCAGTCTAAATCCTCAAGGAAGGCTTTTTAAGGTGATAAACTTACCCTGCAAAAGAGGGAAGGTTTCAGGCAGTTGCTTTAAAGATGGGCTGTCGGCCAGAGCCAGAGTTGGCGGGAACTAGAAGTAGGAGAGGTCGTCGGTTTTGTGAATTTCGTCGAACATTAAAGCTAACCAGGTTTCTTCAAGGCGTTTACCGCCTTCGTCGGCGTCATCCGCTTGGCAACCTAGGTTGGTCAAACCCCGACCATCTTGCCATTTACCTCGAACGATAATGCGCAATTCAACGTCATCTTCGGCCTGCAACTCGTCACATTCGAAGATCACTCTTAACCGTTCCCCTTTTTCAACAAAATTGGGATTTGTTAGCGTAATTTTGATGCCGTTGGCCGAAATATCCTCAATTATCGCTTTTTGGCGAATTGAGTCGTCTTCCGTTTTAAAAAGTATAGCCGGAAATTCCCGCTGAATCCTTGAATTCCGCCGTCCCTCTCCAGCATTGGTAGTTCGTTTATTCAACCCCCCTCTCCCTCAGTGTATCCGCCACCGTTTTAAACTAAACGAATTTTTCCCTCCTGCCTACCTAGGGAAACCCCTAGGGGTTAACCCAAGGGGTTGCTTTTTTGCAATGTATCACAAGGTTACATAGGGTGTAAAGCAAGCACTAGGCCCTATACCTTCTGTACTGAAGCGTTGGTAGTGACAAAGGTATGGTAGGGGAGCTTTAATACGTAGCGCATTAAATAAACAGCTGAAATCACAAAGGTTAATACGCAAGCTAAGTAGAAGCCAAAGCCATAATACCTAAAGCCCAGGTTATATGCAGCCAAGGTGAAACTGGCACTAGTTACCAAAAATATGGTTTGCAAGGTCATGTAGGCCCTACGGCAGTCAAAGTAGGAAAGAATAATATTTATAAACAAAGTTAAGGTCTGAAAAAAGCTCCCTAAAACCCCGTACCGATAAATTGAAATCTGCAAGAAGTTGATTTTAAAAAGGTTAAACATGGGGCCTGCCATCAAAATAAAGACCACCGTTAGACAGCCTTGGAACACAATAAAGTTTCGGGCGCTGGACAATATAGCTTTGATTAAAACTTCGTGATTCTCCCTGATATCTTTTAAGGTCGCCTTTTGTTGGATATCACGGTAAAATTTCAAGTAATGCTCAAAAAAGTTGGTTTCAATAGACATCACAAACATGGCCATTGAGGGTACGATCGATAAATAGGCCAAAAACATGGCGCTGTCATAGTTGGGGTAAAGCGGTAGTTTGGTGAGGCTGTGGTCCGATTCGGGAGCGTGCCACATGATCCACTTATCGACCCAAACTGCGGTGTTATAGGTCACTCCAGAGACCGCTACTCTCCAATATTTTGGGAAATAAACTAAAAATGCAAAGGGGTCCTTAAACCGGTAGGGATACTCGGCGAAGATACGCGCGACCAAAAGCGCAACTATCAAAGAAAGGCCCAGCGAAAAGCTGTTGAGGATCCCGATTAAATCGTATTCATCCACCAACAATCCGGTAGCCAGCACCCCAAACAACATCCCAAATCCAAAAGCCGCGACTACGGTTTTGTAATCTTTGAGGGCCGTCACAAAAACGCTGATCAACCAAATCTCAGAGATTAATAAAAAGTTGATCACCGCCGAGAAGGCCAACGCACTGGATATATTGGCGTAACCAAAATAGAACCAAACCGACAAGGGCACTTCATAGGCAAAGACCAATAGCGTGGACCCCACTAAGATACCTGGTGTCCGCTCGACGTTACGGTCATAAATGCTGTCCGCAAGAAAGCGGGTCACCACCATATAAACCGGGGCGGTAAACACCAACGAAAAGGAAAAATTATAGATTACCACCCGTCGAAACTCAGAGATGGTTTCGATGCTAGTAAATTTACCGGCAATAAAAGTAATCCCTCCTAAAGAGACAATCGTAAAAATCCAGGGGCCGGTTGAAATCAAGCTTGAATATACGTAGGCCTGAAACAACCCCATAAGGTTGTCTTGTCTGGAAAGTTTGCGAAGGACAAAGCCAATCCCAGCCATTATTTCTCCTCTTCCTCAGACTTATCTTTAGGTAAAGAACCCAGCGTCTGGGGTTGCTCTGAAATAAGGGCAAAGAGGCTCGCAAGGTCTTGTTCGGAAGGCTCCACCATTCTAGGTTGGGCAAGGGGTTTCTCTGGGAGGACTACTTGAGCTGGCGGCTCGAAGTGCTCGTTTTGTGGATCCTCCTCGGACCACTCTTTTTCCATTTGCTCTAAAGCAAAATCACGCAAAACCTCCAACTCTTCGGGGGTAGGTTCGCGGGGCAAGGAGGTATTTTTGGTTTCTTTGTCTAATTGAGCAATTAGTTTTTCCATGGCCGGTTGATTTCCGGCCACTTCGGCCAACCTTTTGGCTACCGCCTCGGCTGAACGGGCCAGGTCTTCCTCTTGTGCGGCTCGTTCTGCCTCGCGTTGGGCCTGGACGGCTTTGGCCTCCACCTCCCATTCGGTGGTGACAAACTCATCAAATTCCACTTCTTCAATCCCTTCGGTAGGCTTTTGAGACCGCCTTTGTAGGTGTCGGGCCAAGCTGTCCACCTCTTCGATCCTCATCATTTCATTATAGATTTCCCGGTAGGAGCGATGCTGATCTTCTTTGCGATAATAAGCCGCCACACGGGCCTTGATCGCCTTTGAGCAGGATTCGTAAAATTTGCGGTCGCTATAAAGCCGAATGATCCCTTCGGCAACTCCGGTTGGCGAAGCCAGCGGGCAAATCACCCCGCCCGGTCCCAATTTGGGTTCCTCCTCTGGGGCACCATAAAGTAGTTCAGAGCAAGCACCCACATCAGTGGCAACCGTTGGTACCCCAACTGCGCCAAGTTCCAAGATTACCAAAGGTTGGGCTTCCGAAAGACTGGTAAGCACCAAAATATCGATTTTCCCGGCGTAATCTTTAATATTAACCTTACCCAAAAACTTAATTACCTTATCCATGCCAGTAGCCTCGACCATGGCTTGGCATTCGTCGAAATAGTTTTGGTCTTCGTCAGTGGGCCCCATTATCCAGAGTTCCGCATCCGAAACCACTTGGTTCACAAAGGCAGCGGCGCGGATCAAGGTTTTAACGTCTTTAATAGGCACTACCCGGCCAATAAACCCAACTATTAAACGCCCACCCTGTTTGCGCTCAATTTTAGAATAGGTTTCGTAGTCAATCCCGTTGGGCACCACCTTTAGTTGCTCGGGCAAGGCACCGTCTTCTAGTTGTAATTCCTTGTTCCCCTCATAAAGGGTAAGGCCAATTTCCATGGTTTGATAGGTGAGCCGGGAATAACTTGTAAAACTGTCGATCCAAAAATCCCGAAGACTCCGTTGGGCCAAACGTTGATCCACGTTGAAGTTTAAGGAAGCCTGATCATCGAGCCAAGCGGCTGTGCCGATCTCTATGCGTCGCTCGTTGGTGTAGATCCCATGTTCAGTCAGCATACAAGGGCGCTTGGTTTCCAAACTCACTCTTGATAAATAAAGCCCCGCAAAGCCGGTGCACAAGGAATGGTAAACCTTGGACTTAGGAATGGGGGCGAGCAAAACTGAAAAAAGCCCACCCAACAAAGAGCGCCAAGACCAAAAATAGTCCAAAAAACTGGAGTTGGGCAAGGTCCGGTCATACATCCGGCAAAGGAGGTCAAAAGACTCCTCTGAATCGGTTAACAATTCGCCTCCAAAGGGGCGGCCCAAGGCTTTGCCAAGGTCAATAATCTCTTGCAGGTCCTCTAATTTAGCGTTGGTAGCTAATCTTAAGAGTGGTTCTTCTAAGCCTTGGCAAAACTTTGCTTTTTGCTCAAGAGTAAGTTTGGAGCGCAACCACTTAAGCTTTTGCAATTCCACATGGACAATTTCGACCACATTTTCGGGTATCTCATATTTTGGCACCAGCTTCATACCTCTGGGTGTCAAACAAATCAGCGAAAAGGTTAGATCTGGCTGTTCTTTTATTAGTTCGTGACACCAGCCCGAAACCCCCCCGGCGACATAGGGATAGGTACCTTCTAAAACCAAAGCGATGTCTGTAATCTCGGGCTTGTTTTTCTTGGTCTCGAAAACCCCAGTTTTGACCGCGTGAGGGCGCCGGAAGTGACGGATCAGATTCATATTTGATCCATCAAAAGCAGTTTAGGATCCAGCCCTTTTTGCCAAGAGGCGATGATATCGGTCGAAGATTTATTAAATTGATCTGGTGCCTCAACGGGCAATTTGTATTCTGCCAAGATTCGGTGCATTTCCCTGATTTGCCCCAGTTGAAACAAGGTTTGCAAATGCCAGATCCGAATGTTGGGCCGGTCCATACCCCCTTCCTTAATACAATGCCAAAAGTCGTCTCGTGCCGCCTCCCACATGCCTGCCTGCAATTCCAGACGAGCCATCGTAAAACGAATTTTGTAGTCGTCTGGCCTTAGCTCCAAGTAGGAGCGGTAATAACCCACCGCCAAAACCAGCATATCCTTCTTCCGGGAGTCATCCAAGATACCACTAAAAACATAGGAGTCCGCCTGCTTGGCCAGGGCTAACAATGCATCCGCGTCCTCAGGGTCATCGTCGTGTTTTTTAGTCAGCCGCATCAGGTCGGTCATATACCCTTGCTCAATTCTGGCGGTTACCGTAGCGGCTTGAACCCGAATGCTATTGGTTTCATCTTCGAGGGCGGCCCTTAAGGCGGGAGCAAATTCGCGGCGAAAGTGTTTAGCGATTTTAGTTAGGGCGTTGCGCTTTTCAGCGATGGTGCCCACAATAAATACTTCGTGAAAATTCATCATCCCGTCTTTGCGGCTGAAGTCGTCCTGGCCGGTTACAATCCGGTGGAATACCTCTTCTGATTCACTATGCTCTTCATCGGGAAACATAGTTTCAAACCATTCGGCAAAGCTCATCCGTTGGCCTATAAAATAGCGGAACGCAACAAAGGACATCACACAAATCACCGGGCCAAAAGGCCCCATTCCAAAGGTGAAAATACTAATCATTAAAAGGTATTTAATATCGTAGGTTCGCAGGTATAAAAATCGAACCAGACCAAACAACAAAGCACAAAGTAAAAGGTGTATAAAAATACAAATCGCGGGCGATAACACATCATCTACTAAACTCGAAATAACCCAATATTCCAGGGCAAAAATTACGATACAAAGGCCCAAGTGAAGGGCCCAATCTAAAAAGGTAACCCCTTCGGAAAGGTTTTTAAGCGGAACCTCTTCTTCTTCTGGTTCAGTGGCTTTATGGCCGATCCGCTCAACAGGCCGGGTCGGCTCTTCAACTTGGGGGAAGGATTCTGATTCACTAGCGGAGAAAGGCAGTGGGCGGGCCTTGATCTGGCGGTATTTGACTTTTTTGAAATCTTGGGCCCTTCCAAGAATACTTGGGCCTAACCTAGGGCGGAGCCTTGAACTTCGTTTTAGTCCTGGAGGAGCCAGATGGAAAGGATGGGGAGGCTCTAGCTTAGGGCGGGGCAGCAGGTCAAAGCTTAATTCTTTCTCCTCTAATTTAAGAACCCCTGCCGGTTTGCCAAGCCGGTGAGTGGGCTTTACCAGGGGTTGCTGGGAAGGCTCTATTCCCGCCTGTCCTTGAGGATAAAGGTCTTTAGGCTCGCTCATACCTCAGACACCTCATATTCAAACTCAAGATCAGGGTATTGTTCATGTTCTACCGCTAAAAAAGCCTGTAACATATTGGCCACTCCTTGCATCTGCTCCTTATTGGCCCCCATAGGGATCAAAGCAAACTCGGTGTGGTTTGATTTTTTTGCAAAGAGCAGCATGTCATTGGGCAGGTGCTCTTTGGTAAAACTAACTAGCCGCCGCCCAAAGCGAATGCGGTCAGACGCATCATCGTAGGTAAGGTCGTTCACCTTAACCACGAGCTGGAAAAAGGGCATTTGGTGCAGGTCGCGCACCCGGCGTAAGTAGCTGGTATAATACTTGTAAAATGCCGAAGACAACACCCCAGACTTGGTCGAATGCAACATGTTGCCATAAGCTTTTTGGAACTGGCGTGCTTGAGAAAAGGTCGCCCCTGCCCAATCAAGCATCAGCTTAAAAGTCTCTACGTTAGTGGCGTTTAGTGCCATAAAATCGAGCCGCTCAATCTTGATCATGCCAAACACCATCCCGTTGATCGGGTCAATCAGGGGGCCACACATGATACCATCGGTATCGAGCAGATCGGCGTCTTTGGGGTTGATAGCGCAAACGATCCGTTGGGCGCCGGACATCTCGACAAACAAAGCAGTTTCAGGACCGAAACCCCGGGGGTAGGAATGTTCATCCTCCCAACCGTGAGCGTCAATCAATTCAAAACCGTTGGGGCTAAAGATGTAAACCGAAAACTGCTCTGGTGCGGTGACCGTGCGCACAACCTCACTAATACCGCGAAGCAAAGCAACCGGGTTGAGCTTGTTGACGTTGCGCATGGCGTTAAAACTGTCGATCGAACTCCGCAACTGCCCTACCATCCGAGTCTCCATCCCCTCTTTGATTTCTTTGAGGTTTTTATAAGACTTGGTGATTTGCTGTTCCCGCTGTTTGACAAAGCGGTTTTCTAAAAGCAATTCGGCATTGGCTTTTTTCAGTCTTGCGGTCATCTCGCCAATAACGACAGCCGCCAAAGTCCATAGAATGGGGCGGTAAATCACTTGCACTAGATACTCGTACATCGACTGGTTGATGGACTGCGGGGGCAGATTATAAAGCAACAGATAGGCCGAGCTAAAGACAGTGGCAATAATCCCTTCGTTGGTCCCGTATTGCAAGGAGATTAGGAGGACAATGATCCAAAAAGGATGAGGGTCAATACTAATAAAACGGTCCGCACTGCCCACAAATTGGTCTATGGCGGCGCAGACTGCTGTAAAAAAGAGGATCTCGATTAAAGCCGAAAGCCGAGGGCGAGATCTCAGGCGTCTCCATAGTGTTTGTCTAGGCCATGGCGAAGAGGGAGCAGTCATTATTCGATCAAAATCTTCTTTTAGAGTGGCCATCGCATCTGAAAATAGAGTTCTTCGGTGATCAATCGGTCATAATATTGATTGTATCCGAAATGTATATCCAATGCTTTCATTGGTTTATATCCTTGGTCTAGCCCAAACAGGAGGGCATCGCCACCGAGTACATTGTGGGCAAAGCCTCCGTACCATTGACTAGACCAAACTTCACTCCATTTAACTTGCACCAACAGTCTGAAAATATAGAGGTGTTGCTCAAATAGGCTACCAAACCGGTCGTAGCTGGAGGTGTAGTCCAACGGTTTTTCATAGGTCCAATAAAACTCCCACCTAGCCAAACTGGGGGCGTTGGTCCGGTCCACCAGCCAATAAGGGTTGCGTTCAGAGTAGTAAAAATAGCCGTCAAACGCTTGGGTATCGGCCAAATTTTGCTCGCCAATCACATCGTAATGGCGCTTTGAAAGTGCGGCCATTAATTCGTATTGAGGCCCAAGGCGAAAGAGCCGCTCTAAACGGGTTTCGTCTCTACTGGTTTCACCTAACAGTCCTTCGGCCAGCCCCCAATAGGGTTCTTTCTGGTGCAAAAATAGTCTGGTTTCGCCAAATAAATCACTAGCTTTGAGGTCTAAGCCGGTCCCTTTTATCTGTTCTTGGTAATACCAATTAAATTGGGCGCTCAAATGAAAAGGCAGATCGGCCCCAACAAAGTTGACCTGCCGCTGGATATGCCCAGCCGTCTTGGCGGGCACTTCAGGGGCCAGGGGGCGCAAGCTATTGGCTAGGTAATCGTTCCATTCATGATAGGCACCGAGATAAGCAAGGTCGTAAAAACGCCAGTTAAAGCCGATCAAGCCAATATCTTGCACTAAAATACGTTTAGTCCAAAGGTGCCGGGCCGAGGCGTAAGCTTCGGTGCCCCTGACCTTGAGCAAGGCTCGACGAAAATCTCGAAACCCTTCGTTGTTAGGTTCTAACTCTATCGCTTGGTCTGCTACAAAAAGTGCTTCGGCCCAATTGCCCAGTTCTAAATGGGCCGCGGCCAAAGCCATCAATACTGAAGGGTTTCGGCGGTTGGAACGCTGGAGTTTATTTAAGAGTTCCATCGCTTGTAAGGGTCGGCCCCGCTGTAGTAAAAACTGCACCTCGACCAGTTTAAACCCTAACGCCGCGTCGTCGAGGGGAACGTCTTTTCGGTAAGGGTTAATCAGCGTGACCGTTATCCCAAACCGACTAGGCGTGGTCTTAACCTCAAGGTCGGGGTTCAATTTTAGAAAAAAAGTGTCATAACTGACGTTGATTTGGTCAGACCAATCACGCAAAACGGGCATCGCCTGGGATAAAGCAGGTAGGGTGATTCCTTTTGAAAATCGAATCAAAAGTTCTTGGTCGTCGGTAACCTCTGCGTTCACCTCTGCCTCGTCGGTCCAACTAAAGGTTAAATTTATGCGGTCACCAAGCGTCTCCCAATTGAGCTCCACCGGCATGGCGTGAACCACTTGGGTCCAAAGTAAAAAGCAAAAACAGAGCCCCAGTTTACTGTGCACGGATTAGGTCCTCAGCCTCTTTCATCCGCCCTAATTCCATCAGCCAACTGGCCAACCCCGCTTTGAAGCTAACCTGGGTAGGAAATTGGGCGATTAAATCGCGATAGATTTGGATTGCCTCTGCCGTCTCTTTGAGACGCCAATGGGCTTGAGCCATCAATACCTTGGCCTCAACATCATCTTTCCCTAAGGTCTTTAGCAAGTCTAGTGTCTTTGTGAACCATTCCTTTGCCTTAGGATCATTTTTTCGCGCTAAGAGTTCGCCGTAGAAAAAGAAGGCGCTCGGGTCCTCGTATCCCTGGCTAAAGGCCTCTGCTAAATAGGTTTCAGAGGCGGTGAATCTTCCCTGGTTAAAAGCGTTGATCCCCAACTTGGCGATGGCCTCTTTGTTCTCAGGCATAATTTTTAAAAGCTTTTGGAAAGCCGCCGCTGCCAGGGGCTGGTCACCAGCCAATTGAGCAAGCCGCTTCAAGCGGAACTGGCTTTCTTCCTTTTCAATAGCTTCGGACAACATTTTGTAAAACTTTGCTTTATCACGCTTTCCGCCTAGATGTTCTAGGTAAAGGTCCATCACGTATTCGTTTTGCCAAGGTTTGACTTGGTCCACATAGGCAACCAGCAACTCAGCCTGCCCGACTTGGATTAAACGCCGGTACCAACCGGCTTTGATCCGTCCTTCGCTATTTTGGGCGCGGTCATCAAGCCAAACAATCTTATCTTTAGTAGGTCGCATACCCCAAAGGAAAATCAACTGTTCCACTGCCGGACCTTCGGGGCCTTCCTTCTCCGCTTGGGACATAAAGATAGCCTCGGCCTCTTTTTTGTAGTTGTGTTCCAAAAAGGTAAAACCAATTTCGCTGCGCTCTTTTTCGGTGATGTTGTGTCTTGCCAGTTCCTTTTTCCAGATCTCAAGCCATTGCTCTGGCTGACCGTTTCGGTATAAGGCCTCCGCGTAGGCTGCACGCCAGTCGTTGGGGGCTTTGGCGTATAATTGGCGAAGCAGGGGCAACGCTCGTTGGTAGTTTAGGTTAAGCACTAATGCGTTCGCCAAAAACTCGTCCGCTTCTGGACTAGGCTTAAGCCGCTTATAGGTTCCGGCTCCGATTAAGGCTTCTTCAAAATGTTGATAACGAACGGCCACAAAATAAAGGTTTCTGTAGAGTTCAGGCTCTAGGGTTGGGTAGCGTTCAATCCAGGCCATCACCACGTCGATCCGCCCCATGGCACTCAAATTAAGCATCCAACCATATAGAACCGGTAACTGGACCACCAAGGGCTGACCGGCAATTTTCCGCTTCTCCATCTCAAGCATAAGATGCGCTTTTTGCGAGAGGTCATAGGCCAAATAGAGTTCCACCACCTCTGGCATGGTCAAGTATTTGATATCAGAAAAGTTATCAACTTGATTTAACTGCTGTTTGGCCAGTGCGTCTTGGTGCATATCGTGGTAAATCTTGGCCATGTAAAGTCGGCGCCATTCGGGCAGTTGGCGGCTGTTTTGTTGCGTTTGCGAAGCATCAAGCGATTCCGCCCCGCCACCAATGACCTCCAAGACCACTCCAACCATCCAATAATCGGCCCTTGCTTGCTTGGGTAGCCTTCGTTTTAGTACCAACGCATCATCGTTCAAGTGGTACTGAATCAATAATTTAGCGATTATCAGGTAGTGATCTTCATCCATAAAGCGAAGATCCGCCTTTTGTACAAACTCCGAAAGTAAAGCCGGGTCCTCTGTTTCGATAACCAAGTCCAAAAGGGTCTCAGTTAAACTAACTGGTAAGGTATTTGCGCGGAACCTTTTAAGAAGCCGTGTGAGGGCTTTGTCGTTTTCTTTTAGCGCAATCTGCACTGAAATCAAAGCCACCAACACCCCTTCTTTGAGGTTTTCTTGGGCTTCAAAGGGTTCTAATAATCTATAGGCAGTGGGCAGCGCCCCTTTTCGCTGGAAGAGGTTAGTAATCCGTTCCAGGTGACCTCCTTGTTTGGCTTCGATCACTTTGTTTGCCAGTAACAAAGCAGCGGGTTCTTGCCCGAGGTCTAACATTAGGCTTAAGGAAAAATCGATTTCCTCTGGAGTGACCTCGTTAAAACGACGTTCAAAAAGTTGGTCTAAAACCTTTAAAGCATCGTCAAAACGCCGCTGGGAAGCATAGAGGTAGGCAAGGGCGATAAAGTCTTCGTGGTCGGCCTCGAAATCGGAGATAATTAGGTGAAGGGTTTCCGCCTGCTTTTCGTAACTCTCGGTGTAGTTATAGATCTGGGCCAATTCCCGCAAAACCTTTCGACCAGGAGCGATTTTGGCAATGGCTTCTAGGTTGCTTAAATAGTCGTTAGGACGTTGCGCATATTGATAATATACAGACAACCTTTTTCGCACTTCGAGAGTGTCCGGTAATAACGGAAGGGCTTCTTCTAAAATGGCAATGGCCTTATTGACCTGGCCATATTGCAAATAGAGGTCACATAAGGGCCCCAAAAGGCCGGGGGACCTATTTCCCGCTTGGTACTCGGCCTCATAGCGGACCAACGCGCTTTTGAAATCTTTGTCTTTGAAGTTGAGATAGGCCACCTCATTGTCGTTGGGAATCATCATCAAACCGGCGATCACCCCAATCGACGCCAAGGTAAAAACGGCCCAATAAAAAAAGACGAACCGCTCTATTCGTATCGCCTGACTTCGTTGTCGATCCAGGGGATCCGCTTTGGGCGGCAATATTTTTATGCCCGTGCCCGGTGCGCTTGACCCAGCGCGTTTGCGAGCGACAACCGCGCTCATTTGATACGCACCTCGTATCTTTTCTTAAGACGACCGCTTTTTTTAAATTCCACTTCCATCACCCCTCTTGCTAATTTAATGGATAGCTCCCCTGGAGGAACTAGCAAACCTTGCTCGTTAAACCATTGATATTCCTTCTTTGAATCCACCACCCACTTCATTTTGCCCTTGCTCCAGCCCTGGGTGTTAAAGCTGAATCCTTTAAATGTACGCTCAACCCCCCAAACTGGCCAAGTGCTGAAATACAAGGACGGCTCTTGCCCAGGTTGTCCATCGAACCCGAGTTCGAAGTCCTTTAAATGTATCACCGGAGCGTTCACACTTGAATCTAAATAAACATAAAGGCTTCCTTGTAAATGCAAATGTCCAACCAACCCCGTTGAACGTCCATAATCTACCGTTTTTAAAGCATGATGGTCAAAACGGATGGTTTGCAAATCCCCGCGATTTTCGATCCGCCAGCTTTTGGAGCTTAAAGGGATCAGTTGCGCCGTAAAAAAACCTTGGGCTAATTTAGAAAACTCGCTGGCCGTGATCATGGTCAGTCTTTGGCTTCGGGCCAACTCGATATTAGAAATGAGGGCCTGAAAGCTGGCGTCCCGCTCACCAGAATACATATGGTAATAGATGTTAAAAGGCTTCACCCGAATCGGGGATTCGGTATTAAAGATGGTATTGGCCAAATAGCGAAATCCATGAAACCCACCCGTCCAGAGGTCAGTATAGGTATTTTCGTTGCTATTAGAGGAGTAAATTTGCTGTTCGTTGCCCGCTTTTCGCCCAATCGGAGAAACCCAGGCGTAAGAGGGGTATTTGCGATCCATCCTAGAATCCCCTCCGTTTATGTTCACCAGCCCCAAGTTTCGGGCTTTGACCAAGGCCGCTTCAAACGGAGTGGTATTGCCAGACCACATAATCAACTTAACCTTTTTGCCCGGTGGGGCAAGGGATTCTAAGTAACGAGCAGAGCCTTCGATCTCCTTATTAAGGTCAAAGCGTTCGTTGGCGTAAGCGCGAGGGACGGTGAAATCCTTAGAAAGCCCACTTCCTTCAAGATAGATGTTTTTGTCGTCTTCGCGGTTAAACATCCCCATCAAACGGCTTAAGGTCTTGGGCCGATCCCAGGCACCATGGCGGTAGCGGGAGAGGTAGGCCCGCTCCCGATCGGCATCGCCGTCGGCGAAAAACCCCCACTGGAAGGGGTGGGAATAGGTGTGAGTGCCCATTTCTACGTTGTCTAAGGCAAATATTTCGCGCGCAATTTGCTGGGATTTGGGTGTGCCTACCCAGGTCGGATCGACCTCTGCGGCAATGGCAGAGACACTCACTGGCATGTCAGGATAAGCCTTTAAAATCTTATCTAAAATGACTTGAGAAGATAAAATATCCTCTTTGCGTAAATCCTCCAGCAAGGTCCGGTTCAGCCAGCCGTCACCGTCAATATGGCTATAATAGATCCGATTTCCGGCTAAGGTGGTGGTGTCTGGTTTGGGTAAATCATCCGTATCGAAGGCCCGCCTAAAAAACTCGAACGGATTGATAAACCATTGGCGGATCTGGCTTTCTCCTTGATATTCAGAAAATACGGCGTAGCCATCTGCGATATAACCCCCTTTTGGGCTGATTAACACCAGGTCTGCCTTGGTGTCGTCTTGGCCCTTTCTTTGGATCGATAAAAAGGATTGGGTTTGATAATTGCCCGCTTTAAGCCGCTGGTAAGCAGGTTTTACACGGACAAAGTGGCGTTCAAAGCCAATCATATTGGGGTCTGCATCCACAAACTCATGGTCGTAAGTAAGCTGGACCCACTCCTCTAGGTCTTCGATCCCCATTTCTGCCAAAAATCGCTTTGACTTGCTGGCAATCGCTAACTCAGAGCTGCTCCCCGCCCAGAAGCCGGGGTCGCCAACAATCACAAATTTCTTGCCCGATTGGACCATACGGCGAGCCCAGTTGAGGTAGTCGCTTTTGCTGCGCAAGGTGGTCCCAGACAAAAACCAACTCAAGACTCCTCGGACCTCTTTATCCTCGCCGATTTCAGGCAAACCTTTAGAAACATCGTGGGGCCTTACGTCCAGACCCAGATGGTTTAATATCATAACTGCGAACCGGTGCGATTCGGAGTTCTCAAAGGTAGAGTTTTTGCCGTTGTAAAGGGCGATCACCACTCTAGGCAGGGGGCGTTCGGCTGCCAAGATAGGCCCAAGCCCGAATAGGCAAAGCAATAGGGTAAAGATTAAAACCATTCTCATCGACTACCTCGGCTCGGGAACGAGTTGATTTAGCTGAATGGTGGCGACATAGGGCATAAACCCATTTTTACGCTGTTCCGTATAAATCCGCTTGATTCCCTTGGGGTCTTCTGGGTTCCAATAGTCCAGGGTGTAAATCTGAAGGTGGGGAAACTGAGTCTTTGCCTTCTTTAGAATGTCAACCTGTTGTAAATAAAGCTCGGTCTTTACTAATCCGTATTTTTTAGTTTCAAAATTATAGTCTGCAAACACCGATTCGCCCAAAATCATGTCCACATATTGCCCACCATCGGGGTACAAATCGTAGGCCCGGTTCAGCATAATAGGAATGTTGGGATAGTGTTCGCGTAGGGTTCGCAGCAGATTAACCGCCGCCGCTCGCATCCCTTTAAAACGATTGGGGTTGGTGTCTTCTAAGTACCCTGGATTGTCCAAAGTGTCTAAAAAGAGGCCGTCAAACCCTTGGTGCAAAATGGCTTGCGCCAAGTCCTCGACAATCCGGCGAGCCCAGCGTTTGTCGCGTAAATCGACGAAGTAGGAACCCTTCCAGGTCTTGTTTTCCATCAACAAAATCCCCTCTTTTTTCACCTCTTTAAAATAAGATCGGTGCTCCTCCACCTCGCCAAGACTAATGTAACCTAAAATGATTTTGTCTTGCGCCTTCAGGGGCTCTAATGGAGGGTGGTAAAGGCTGTCTAAAACCAAGAGCCGGTAACTAGAAAAAGCTTCGGTGGTTTCTTTATCCGAATAATAGACGACCCAATCGGCGTGGGGCTCGGCCAGAACCTGGGCTACAGGGAGGACCCAAAGGGTCATAACAAACCAGGCGAGGGTTGATATACGAAACATTAGTTTCATTTTAGAACCCATGGTTTGCACGGATTTTTTGCATATCATAGGTCAAGGCTGACGCAGCCTGACCAGCGCCTTTGACCTGACAACGTTCTCCCATGACGATTCTAAGCCAAGGAGTCACTTTTTCGACTCGCAACATCAATTGATCAGTTTTATAAAGGTCTTGCGAGTCTTTAACCAGCCAGCCCGCCCGTAAGAAAGGATCGGCCTCCCATGGGTTTTGAAGCAGAGTTTCTTTTAAAAATTGCTCAATCGTTTCTTGGTGAAAAGTAAAAAGCCGATTGGCAATCACCCTCGCTGCTTCCGAATCGCTGCGGACAAAGGTAAGATAGAAGTCTAGGGTTCCCTGATTGGCAATAATCATCCGCTTTTGCAAAAGGAAATCTCGATGGATCTCAGGCACCATATCCAACACTTCTTTAACCAATAGGTTAAAGCAGGGGATGTTAGAAAACAAAGTGGCCAGTACAAACAAAAGTTGCATCACGTGGCCACATTTTAGGTTGTTTTCCATGACCGCGTCTTTGCCCCCGTTGAGGTAAGCTTGAGCGGCCTTGCCCACTAATACTTTATCTAGCGGATAAATAAACAACCCCGAACCTTGAAACAATTTATTGATTCGTTTTAATCCTTTTTGGCGATCTTTAACGATGTTTAGATGACGGACCATATTTAGATCATGGTTCAACTCCTTCCTAAGCCGGTGCACCTCTGGGTCTCGTTCTCCCTGAGATTGGTGGTTTAGGCGTTTAACCCGGTCCCCGTGTACTGCCAGAAAACTGGTGTACATAGCCATAAACCAATTGGCATTAAATAGGCTTAATCCCCCGTTATTTAAAGCCAAACCCATTTCTACAGTGGCCCCATGTAAAACATCGACCTTAGACAGATCGGTCGCTCCGGCTTGCATAGCGTCATTAAAGACCAAAATGGCATTTAGTCCATGCAGGTCGGCGTTGTTAGGGTGTTGCTTTAGCGCCTCTTTAACCTGGCTTCGAATGTTAGAAACCGTTTGGCTACCTGTAAAGTTGTTAACCTCTTTGCGCAACTTCGAAACATCAAATTTGTCTGTTTTTTTAAAGAAACCCTTTTTTTGGCCTGGATATTTGGGCTCTTCTCCAAAAAAGCCAGGACCAAGAGGGAAAATGCTGAGGATTTTTCCAATCTCACGGACTAGCTCTCTTACTTCTAAGCTAGCTTTTGACTCGGTTCTACCCTTGGTGGGGCCGCCACCAAATTCGATCCCTGAGCCCTCAAAGGACTTCTCTGCTTTTATAGCCATTGGATAGGTCCTGGGAAATTAGTAAAATTCGGGTCTGGAGGCGATTTCAGCGAACTGCACTTCTGGATCAACCTTCGTTTCTTCATCTTCGAAGTCCTCCCCTTCCTCCTCTTGGCGAGGGTCAGGCATTGCCTTCCATTTGAAGAGAAGGTTGTTTAAAGCTCGTTGTTGTTTAAGCGACTTATAGATTCCCGCCAAAAACATAAAGATCTCTTTGTCTTTTTTCATTGAGAGGGTGTCTTCTAAAACTTTGGCGGCAGCCATGTAATTTTTTTCCTTAAACAAAATCTTGCCCTTTATATACATCGCCTGACGGACACGCTCGCGTTCGTCTTCCTCCAGTTTCTGTTTGAGCCGGGCGATTTTTTCTTGCAAACGTTCAACTTCCTCTGGGTGGCTTAAAAGGCTTTGGATACGAGCCTCTTGGCGAAGGGTTTCCATCCCATAATTTAGTTGGGTCGCCTTTTGATTCGCTACCAGAGCATCACTAAAATGCTTGGCCTCGATCAATTCTTCGGCTTGTTTCAGATAAAGGTCACGAACCTGATTAAGTTGTTCCTCAACAAAGGCAGAAGAGGGGTCCACTTTTTTCATCTGCAAATAGGCGTCAATCCCCTGCTCTGGGTCGCCTTGGGCCAAATACAACTCACCCAATCTAGCCCAGACCTCCACCCGAGGCTCTGCCAAAATCACTTCCTGATACAGCGCAACCGCCCGGTCAAGTTGTTGGGTAGGGGCGTATTCTTCAGCCTGAGCAATAATACTAGGCAAGGAAATCAGGCCTTCAGAACGGGCCAAAAGATTGGCGGCTAAGCAAAGGTAGTGTTGGGCTTGCGGATTTTTTTTGATTTTTAGGCAGGTCACCCCCAAATTTAAAATCAGCTCCCGGTCATAGGGATTTTCAGCGGCCAGCTTTTCATAGGGAGCCAGTTGTTCAGGCTGGGGGTCATTGACCAAACTAGCCAAGATGTTAAGTTCGCTTAGTTTAGGTAAGTTAGCCTTTTGCGCGACTAAGCGACCAAAGGTCTCGGACGCTTTTGAAAAATCGCGGTTTTGCAACGCATAAAGCCCCAAATTGTAGTGGTCTCGTTGCAAAACTTGCTGAACCTGTTCTGGTCCGTAGTTTTTCCAGTCGTTTTTGATTTTATTTTGAATCGCTTGGGATATTTCGGCATATCCCGGCTCGGCTACTCCCGCCTGGCTCAGTTCAGCAGCTAACTCGCTGATTAAATTCGGGGATTCCTGATAGCCAGGCAGGTGCCATTTTTTTTCAGGAACATGAGTGTCAATAAAGGCTTGAACCTCCAAGTCATAGACCTCTACCATCGCCAGATTGGCTCCCCAATTGAGCCAAGCGCGATCATAGTCAGGTTTGAGTTGGAGCGCCGCTTGATAATGCTGGTTGGCTAGGTCGCGTAGTTTTAACCGGCGGGCGCAATTGCCCATTAGGTTATGTAGCTGATAGTTGGAGGGTTCGAGTTTGATTAAAAATCGTCCAAGGTTAAGTGCCGCCTCGACCGCGCCTTCTTTATAAAAAACAGCTAATTGTAGCGTGATTTTAGACCGGGCTAGCTTTGGGTCTAGTTCAATTGCGGCCCGAAGCTGATTCCCAGCCGCCTGCATCAATTTGCCCTTTAAAAGCAAAAAGCCTTTGTCTAATACCTGATCCAAGGAGGAGTTGTCTTCACTCACTAGAACTTCTCAATTGATTCAGGGACCGGCGGCCCAGATTGTTCGGCTAGCCCTAAGGTAGCTAAAACCAAGAGGATTTCAGCAATGAGGGGCAAAAAGCCGATTTAAAAAATGGTTTGAACGCTGGCCCAGCTTAATCAAAATCTCCTTTCGAAGCAAACTCTTTCTACCGATCTTAGGCTTAAGGGAAAAGAAGGGGCCTAGATCGACTTATTTGATTAGAAAGGAGATTTTTAATAGTAAAAACTCTAGGAGATTATGATGTCTGGCCCAGCTCCTTGGTTTGGAATTCGAGGGGGGATTAACTCGCAGAGATAGGTCATTGAGGTTTGAAAGACGGTGCTACAGCCTGGGTTATCACAGCGGTGAGTCAGTAAGGTGCAATCCTCGCCTCGGTCCGTGCGAATCACCGTTGCCCTTGCCCCGCAATGGCGACACTTTCCTTTGATAATATTAGACATAAGTTCTCCTAGTTTTCAGAGTTGGTGCAAAAATGTAGGTCAATACAAAGATCGCAAAGCTCTTCACCACAAAAGGGACAAGCGATTAAAGACCCCTCGATCACTTGCCCGCATTGGGCGCAGTGTGCACCAAAATATTCGTCCTCTAAAGGCGGTAAATTTTCGTCAAAAGAGGTAAACTGAGGATTCCTAAATTTCATGTTTTGCTCCGCAAAAGGGGCCTTTTGGCCTGTTTGCTCGGTTTTACAGGGGCACTGGTAATTTAATAAGAGGAAGGCATTCTTCGCGAGCTTGATTAAACCAGTCTTGACGGTCCCAGGCGGTTGAACTACTTTGAAGGAAAGTGAAGCTGGCAGCACAGCCTAGCTCCTTGCAAACCTGCAATACTGGGGAACCCATGAAAAAATTCTTGCCTGCCCTGTTGATGGGCCTTTTGCTCGCGGCTCCGGCCTTCGCCCTAGATGGAAAAGATTTGTACGAAAGCAAAAAATGTAGCATGTGCCACGGACCTGCTGGTAAGTCGTCTAACAACATGTTCCCGGCTTTAGCAGGAAAAGACGCCACCTTCTTGGCTCAAGAAACCTTAAAAATCAAAAGTGGCGATCGAACTGGGAAAATGACCGGTTCCATGAAAATGAATCCTGGTGTTAAAAATTTGACTGAAGAAGAAGCTCAAGCAATTGGTGAGTACCTTTCTAAGCAGTAGGCTGTACTTTTTGGCAGGCCAGATTCGTCGAGGATCGGCTTGCCCATAAAGCTTCAGCTATGTATGAAATCGGTGAACCAACCTAGATTCGGAGTTGTTGTTTGCCCGCTTCCCCCCCTGAGCAAGAACTCAACCAAATCCGTAAAGAAAACCGTCGCCTACATTTACGCCTTTTGGGCCGTGAACGGGGTTACCAAGCGTTGTTTAGTTTGGCTCAGCAACTTCAAAGCGATCCTAGATACCTAAGCCCAGAACGAATCACGCCACTTTTAGAGCGGTACGAAGGCGGTTTTTTAGTAATCGAGCCAAAAGGTCTTTTGGCGGCAAATAGTCTCGGGTTGGAATTAACAGAAGGATGCCAAGGCCATCCGCTTGGGTGGGATATTAAACAACAGATCCAAGCAACCAAAGGGCTGGCCAAAAATGGGGTGTTCGAGGCCCAAGGAAAAGCCGGTTTTTGGGAGCAAGCGGTGCTGGTGCCCTTGGCAGGAGACAGGCAGTTGGTCTGCCTTTGGCCCGACCTTTCTGAAACCCAAATGGGAGAAATCACCGCCAGTGAGGCCTCTCTGCGAACCATCTTTAATTCGGTTCACGATGGGATTTTTATTCACGACCTCGACGGGAACCTTCTTGATATCAACGAACCGGCCCTCAAACTCTTTGGTTTAAACTCGAAAGAGCGGGCGTTACGCTTGAGCTTTATTGGGGATTACTCGGCTTCATCTAATCCGCTGGAACGCTTGCCAACTTTGTGGCAAAAGGCGCTGGGTGGACATTCAACCCTGTTGCAATGGAAGGCTCGCCGCCCTGGTGATGGGAGTCTTTTTGACGCAGAAATAGCCATTGGCAGCCTGATCCTGCACGGGCAGCCGGCGATTATGATTAATTTGCGCGACATTACCTCTGAACAGACAACTTGGCGAGACCTAGCCCAAACCCAAGCTAATATCGAATCGATCCTAGAGTCCCAACAGGAACCGATTTGGGCGGTGGATAGTCAATTTCGCTTCTTGGTCTTTAATAGTTATTTTAAAGCGGTTTATAAAAAGCTCTTTCAAGTCGAGGCCCAGCCGGGGGTGTCCTTTCTGCACCCGATGGCCAAGGAGGAGGCCAACTTTTGGCGCGAGCGATTGACCCAGTCCTTGGGGGGCGTCAAATTAAACCTTGAATACTCGGTCACTTTGGCCGGAGAAAAACGGGTCTTTGAGGTAACTCTTAATCCAATCCATCAACAAAACCAATTTATTGGCGTGACCGCATTTGGTCAGGACATTACCACCCGGATCGAACTTGACCAGCAAAAAGAGCGACAAAAAACCTTCTTGCGTAACCTGATCGACACCGATCCTAACCTGATTTTTGTAAAAGACAAGGAAGGACGTTTTATCGAAGCCAACCGTGCGGTTGCCCAATTGTACGGGGCTGATGTGGAAAGCCTGATTGGAAAACTAGATAGCGAATTGGCCGACGCCCCGGCGGATATTTTCCGGTTATACGAGGCCGATTTAAAGGTTTTAGAACATGAACAGCCCTTTTTTATTCCTGAAGAAAAGCTTAAAAACCATTATGGAGAAGACCTTTGGGTTCAGTCGATTAAGGTCCCTTTAGCCGATGAAACTGGCAAGTTTAACCAGGTGCTTACCGTAGCCACCGACATTACCACCCGCAAACGGGCCGAAAAAAGGATGTTTGAGGCGAAAACCAGTGCTGAAAAGGCTAACCAAGCAAAGTCTGAATTCCTAGCCAACATGAGTCATGAGATCAGAACACCCTTGAATGCCATTTTGGGTTTTGCCGAGATTTTGAGGTCCCAAATCAGGGACGAACGGTATCAGGAATATTTACATAGCATTGATTCTGCTGGCAAAACTCTACTTTCGTTAATCAATGATATCTTGGATCTTTCAAAGGTAGAAGCAGGGAAACTCCATTTGCAGCTTGGCCCAACCGATCTAAATCAGGTTATCTACGAAGTGACCCAAATATTTAACCAACGGATACTCGACAAGGGGTTGGAGCTTTATTTGATTATTGACCCCCTGCTTCCTAACTGTTTGCGGCTCGACGAGATTCGGATTCGCCAGGTTTTGCTTAACCTAATGGGCAATGCAGTCAAGTTCACCGAGTCTGGTTATATAAAGGTAGAAATAAAGGTGGAATCGGCGTTTACCGATTTGTTTAACCTGCTGATTATGGTCGAGGATACCGGGGTAGGCATAGAAGACAAACAGCTTGATCTTATCTTTAAAGCCTTTGAGCAACAGCCTGGGCAAAGCAATGCTAAGTATGGAGGCACGGGTCTGGGCTTAGCAATTTCGCGCCGTTTGGTGGAGATGATGAACGGTCAGATTACGGCTACACACAATCCCGAAGGGGGCGCGCGATTTGTACTCCGTCTGTCTGAAGCCCGAAGGGTTCCTGATTCTGAGGTATTAGCGCAGTCCCCCACTAAGATTGATCCCTCAAATCTGGTTTTTAAACCCTCAAGGGTTTTAGTGGTGGACGATGTTCGCTCCAATCGGCAACTGATTCATGGTTTTTTACCCTACCCAGAATTAACCTTGGCCGATGCTGCTGATGGGTTAGAGGCGATTAAACAGGCTGAATTATTCCCGCCAGATCTGGTTTTGATGGATCTTAAAATGCCGAATATGGACGGATACAAGGCTCTCGAAGCGCTGCGCAAAATACCTGGGCTAGAGCAAACCCCGGTGATTGCGGTAACCGCTTCGGTAATGAAATATGAAGAAGTGAGGTTGCAAACGATCTTTACGGACGTATTGCCCAAGCCGTTAACCCGTAATTCATTGCTTACTTGTGTCTCCCGATATTTAGAACATAAATTGGATCACACCGCGACCCGGGAGGTTTCGGGGACTGCCCGTCAGCATTTATCCAAAGCGGATTTAGTTGTATTAGAAGCCTTTAATTCCCCGGAAGCTGCTCGTAGTTATCTGGATCGCTGCGCTTACTTAAAGCGCAGTTTGACTATCAACGAAATTGAAATTTTCGCACTTAGTATCAAAGAGTTAGCTGAAATCCAAGGGGCGGAAAACCTAATCCTTTGGGCTTCTGGTCTCGCCCAAGCTTGTGACCTTTTTTCTTTGCAGGAAATTACCGAAAATTTAGAAGAGCTCGAAAAGGCACTTGGCTTGTTGAGCCTTGAATGATAGTCCAGCATAACCTGGTCAACTATTGCCAGACTGCCCAACCTTTAAAAAACCTATGGATCCCCGTACTAACTATCTAAAAAATACCGCTACCGATTCAAAAGACGATTTTGTCCGTCTGTTGTCACAGGTTGAACTATTTAACAAGTTACCTCGCGCTCTTTTAGAGCGTATCTTTGAATACGCCAAGTTTGTCACCTTAAGCCACGGAGACGAACCCGTCCGGCAGGGCCTGTTTGACCAAGAGGTTTTTTTGTTAATCGGGGGTCGCTTGGAGGTCTTTATTGGACCTAAGACCGATGAAAAGATGATTGATATTTTGGAGGCCCCTTTTACCCTCTTCGGAGAGCGCTGTATTTTAGGACAGCCACGAGGCGCCTCGATCCGCTCAGCCGGGGAAGGCCTTTTATTAGGGCTTGATCTTTCGAGCCTCCCAGACTTAAACGACCATCTTGAGAACCCTTCTGAAAGGGAACCTGACGAAGATTACCAACAAAATCTCGATATGTACTTGATCTTTGCCAGTGTATTAATTGAGCGGCTCGACCGTCTGGTTCGGGATCAATACAAATTGATCCATAAAATCAAAGGTGTTCGTAAGACCAGTAGCATTTGGAAACACAATGTGTTGATGACCCGTCTTTTTAATCAGTTTGCCTCTGGCGGGATGGAACCAGAATTATTGAAGCGTCAAACCTGGACCCGACTCACCCGTTGGCCGCAGGACCCTAAGTTGCAAGCGGTTTTAGCCGAAGATCTAATTGATACCCGTCTCTTGTATCACGAATTGATCCGCATGAAAGCGTTGGGAATTATCGAAGAGCTTGACCCTTTAGTGTACCGGTTGATCTCCCGCTTAGCAGATGCAGCCCAATTTTTGCCCGCCTACTATGAGCCCTTGCAAGTAGAAAAGGCGATGCTGCCGCCCTTGATCCCGTTGTCAGACTGTTTGTCTGATTTGTTTTTTGAATTGCAAAAATCTGGGATTTTACAAAAACCATTAAGTATTAGCGATTTTTTTGACGCCTTAATGGCAGGCCCTTTATGGAGCCCTGCAAAGCTGGCTGCGGAACTCGCTAAAAAGGGACATCTAAGTGGGGTATTTGGGCAGGCTCATTTAATGCTGTTTTTTTGTGGGCAACTCATCGAGATGGTTAGCCGTGCTAACCGTATCATTGGTGATTATGTAGCCCACTTAGCTAATTATCACGCCTCACCCCGCCAATTTCAAGGGCACCATGGCCAGGAGTTGGCCACCGAGTTTCAAGTTTTTTTCAAAAAACTTTCTGACCGCCCCTCCTCTGACCAAGCCCCCAAGCCTGGGGGAGTAAACGACCTATTGGCCCAATTTGGGATGTAAGGTTAAAATGTGGCCGTAACCGCTCGCAGTTGAGTGATACTTTGCGTAATCAAGTTAGGTAACTGATTTAAATATTGGGGTATTTGACTGCGAAGTGCTTCATTGTTGGCTATTTGGATTAGATAACACAAATCAGCCAATTTACTGGCCCCTAGGTTGGCGGCAATCCCCTTGATTCGGTGGGCTTCTTCAGCTAATTGTAGCCAGTCTTTTTTTTGATAGAGATCGTTTAGCAGGGTTAGGTTTTTTGGGGTGTCTTGATCAAACTTATTGATCAAGGAAAAGTAGAAATCCTTCCCTAAAACCCGTCTAGTTTCAATTAATTCAAGATCTAAAACCGTATCTTGCCGCCAATCAGTGGTCATAATTACTCCCTTTGAATGGGGCCAAACCTACCTGGAAGCCGCTATAAAAGAAAGATAAAACGAGTTTTTTTTGTAGAGGTTTAGGATTTTAACAGAGAACTGACCTTTACCAATTCGATCCCTTGCGCTTTTAAATCAGGCAGGGCCTTGGCTAACATCTCGTAGGTCGATTGTTTTGAGCGCCCCACAATGACTGCAATTTTATGGCTTTTGGCGATTTCAATCGCTTTATCGAGTTGAGCTTTTGCGGATTGTTCGTCAGCCCCTTCGTCCAGATAAAGATTTCGACTAAAAAAGGGCACTGCAAACCGGTTTGCTTGCCCCAAGGCGATTTCGCTGGGTGCGGTCCGGCTATCTAAGAAAAACAACCCTTTATCGCTTAGCCCCTTCATTACCTGTTCCATGGCGGGCTGGTTGCCAACAAAGGCGGACCCCATGTGGTTACTGGCACCCACTGCAAAAGGGACCTGGGCCAGGTTTGCTTCTAACTTTGCGGCCATTTGCTCTGGTTTATCGGCGAGCAACAAAGCTCCAGGCCCAGGGTTGGTTTGGGGGTAACTCTTGGGTTCCATGGGGATGTCTAATAAAACCTCAACCCCCATTTGGTGCGCCAATTCGGCAGTAGCCTTGGACTGGGCAAGGCCGGGCAGCACCGCGAAAGTAAGGCTTTTGTTTAGCTGGGCAAACCGCTTAAAACGACCCAGGTCACTGCCCATATCGTCTATGATAATCACCAGCCGCCCTTGCCCAGCGATTATAGGCACCGGCGACAAATTGGGTTGCTCTGCACCCTGGAGCGCCACCGTTTCCGCAACGGGGGAGACTTGGACGGGTAGTGTTTCAGCCGCGTTGGGCAATTGGACCTGCGCACCTAACTGGGCCTCAACCCGTACCCAAAGTTCGTTTTCTTTTTGAAAGTCTAGTTGAAATCTGGGCAGATCTGCTTGATGCGCCAGTGCGGGTAGGGCTTTAATCTCGACTGACAAACCCTCTTGATTCGCAAACTTTTGGGCTAGATCAATCAGGTTCGATTCTTTGATCCGATTAAATTTCTGCAAATAAGTGACGTAGGTATGCCCCTCTTGCCCCCCAACTGCGGCCACCCGGTCCAGTTGTTTAACCATCAAAAGTCCCCCATGGGACTGCCGCATAAAGCTAGCAAATCGCCCAGAAAATTCCTTTTGAGCTTGATAGTTTTCCCCTGATAAAATGAGGTTTTCTGACGAAGGCAGATCCTCTGGAAAGCTCGGGTTTCGCCCAAATATCAAGGACAAACAAAACAATATGGATATTAACCCCAGGCCGAAATAAGCAATTCGAAGATTGGTATTTAAGCGTAAAGCGAGGGATGATTCTGGCGATTCTTGGACTTGCATTGCTTTGGTTGTTTTGAGGGTTCCAAAAAAACTTGAGCTTATCTAAGCAAGTTCCGTTCCTCCAAAGCCTGGCAAACCGCTAAAAATAAACCGGTCGGTTTATTAAAACACGGGTACATGATCAAAGAAATGAGTGGTTTCCATCCGCCTGAAGGTCCGTGATTCCCCTCTGGCAACAAAACTATGGGTGACCGCCCCATTTCTGGTAAACCGCACCCCCCCTAAAAACTCACCATGAGTAATCCCGGTGGCCGCAAAACTCACCTCTTGGGTAGGGACTAGGTTTTCTACCCTTAAAACGGCGCCCTCTTTTAATTTGCAAGACTTGATTTGTTCTTTTTGCATCTCACTTGTAGGTTGCAGTCGCCCTTCTAAATAGCCCCCCAAACAACGGATTGCCGCTGAGATCATCACCGCATCTGGCGCGAGCCCAATCCCCATAAAAAGATCGGCTGTGCCTGTTAGTGCGGCCAAAGCGCCTGAAATCTCGCCTGCCTCTAAACGCTTGATCCGCGCTCCGCATTCTAGGATTTGAGCAATCAACTCTTGGTGCCTAGGTACGTCTAATACACAAACCGTCACGTTTTCGGTGTATTTACCCAAGGCGCGCGCCACGCGCTTAATGTTAATAATCGGCGATTGGTCGATCGAAACCAACCCGTGGGCCTCTTGTGGCACCACTAACATATTCATCCACATCCGGGGCAAAGGGCGCAGATTCCCTGGTTTGGCTATCGCGGCATAACTAGCGGCGTTGTTTTTACCTTGGGCGGTCGCTTCGAACCCCTCCACCGCCACGGCGGTTAGGTCCATGTCCACCTGGCCACTGCCCACCTCTACCGGCAGTTGAACAAACTCTTCGCCTTTGAGCCGGTCAATCACCAACCGACCTTTAACGTTAATCCGGTTGAGACCACGAATCAGGGATTCACGAGACGCGTTTAACAACTCCACCGGCTTTCCTTGGCCCTGGTGAAGCGCGGCGGTCAGTGCGGCTAATTCGGTCGCCCGAACCAGTTCCATGCCAAAGTTTTTGTCCATAAGGTGGGTCTGGTTATTCGCCTAGCGCCCGAATCTGGGCCAGAATTGATTTTTTTTCTGCCAGTAATTCGGCGGCTCTAAAGGTATCTTTTATCTTCAAAGGCCGGTCAAACGAATCAATCACCTCGATCAACAAGGGCACCGATTCAGATCGGGTATTGGCTTCTTTCATCTCCTCCGGGGTTGGCAAGATAACCCCGTATAGTTGAAGCGGGGTGTGAACCAAAGCGTGCCCACGGTTGTAATAAGCTGCAGCAAACCCACCGTCTATATTTATGGCCACCCCATCTTCAGACGCCATCTTTTTACCCTTAGTCACATCGACCGGTGTATGTCCAAAGATCACCCGTTGCGCATTAAATTCCTTTAACATTTTTTGCTTAAAGGCATCGGTCTGCATATTGGTTTTCCAGAACAAACTAGGTTCTTTTTGGCATTCCTTATCTTTGCGATAATATCGCTCAAAGGTTTTCATCGCCTCCTTGCCAAAAAAGGGCGACTTGGGCCCACACCAAAGGTAAAAAAACAAGGCTCGGTCGGCCACTTGGGGCTCGGTCCCGGTCAGATAGGCTTTCCCGGCGCGTTTAATGCTGGCGTCAATAAAATCGAGCAATGCCTTACCCCGCAGCCCTAAAAACTCCTCAAATTCTCCATCCGCAGTCGAGGGTACCAGAGCATGAATATTAAGCAGGTTATAATGAACGTAATAGGTGTGGCCGCGCTCAAAGAAGAATTGTAACAACCTTTTTAGTTGCACATTGTGCAAAAACTGTTGCTCCAGGTCGTCCATCACCGCTGCTTCTTCAGCGGTCAGGCTTGCAGGAGCGGCTAGGTCAATGGTGGGGAAGAAGTGATCATTTAAGTCAGAAGATTCCCCCAAAGAAAGGCGGGCGGCCAAGTCATGTATAGAGCGGCGATGCCCCATCTCGTACTCGGGGTGCTCTCCGATTAAGTGGTCTTCTAATTTAAACTGAATAACCGAAAGCGCCTTCTCCATCGCTCGACCTTCGGCGGTCTTAGCTTTTATGGCACCTGTGCATTTTTCCACGGGGTAGGTTTTTACAGCAAATTCCAAAAGCCGACTTAGGTTAAAGCCCAAACGGCTCATGAGTTCGAAGTGATCGTAGCGGCAGGTAATCCGCATCGCTTCGGCGATTAGACAACGATTGCCAACCGCCGCCCCCATCCAAAGCACATCGTGATTGCCATAAACTAACCTCACCATCGCCGCATAATCTTTAGAAGCCAAAATCCGAATAATTTTATCCGGTTGGGCCCCTCGGTCCCAGATGTCACCTAATACCATGATCCGGTCCACCAAAACCTTTTTTATCGCCCGACACAATTCGCCAATAAAACGCTCGGCGATCAAGGGCTCTTCAAAAACCGGATCAGGCACCGCGCGCCCGGCTAAAAGCCGACCCACCCAGGGCCGGTACTCTGCCTTGACCATACCGCCCAGATCGTGGGCCATGCCTTCCAACTTGTATTTGATCACTTCGGCTAGACACAAAATCACGTCTTGGCGGTCCATGGTCAGCCCAGCTTCTGCAAGGTAGCGTTGCTTGCGAATAACTCGGACTAAATATTGTAGTTTTTGGACGGAAAAGGTTTTAGGGAGGGCTTCTTTGCAGGTTTGATAAAGCATCCCAAAACGACCCCTTAGGATTGACTTAAACCGATCTCCTTCACCGTGAAGGTCTGAAATCCAGAGGGTCGAAGGGATGTTGGAACCTAGCGTGCCTTCTATCTCCAAAAGCCGTTGAGATAATTGGTCAAGCTGCTGGAACCCACTTTTGGCAGCAGATATATTCATAAGCTAAATCAATCAGCCGTTGGTTGAATCGTTAACAATAAAGAAGAGTTCTTTACGCACTAGGTCCGAATCGCCGGTGTTTAGTTCCAATAGTCGCCGAAGGTGAGTCAGCGAATCAATCCCGATTTCGTCAAAACGAAACCCACATTGGTTGTCTTTTTTAAAAACCAAGGTCGAGTCTGCTTGAATTTGCACTGCCGTTCCAGCCAACTGAACCTCAACCATCGCTTTTTGGCCAGATTGCGCAGGAAAGTCTTCCGAGACTTCCACTAAAACCCCCTTTAGGGAAACGTCAAGCAACTGGCATTCATAACGCTCTCCAGCAGAATGAAGATACGCCTCATGATCAAAATTAACTCGGCTATAATGCCTTCTTTCTTGTGACATAACTTCACGCGGAAGGAGTTTTAAAAGAACCTAACTTCGGTAGTCATGTTACCCCTTTTTTTAACCTTAGTCCAATCTTCTTTGGACGCAGAGTTGGTTCTAGCACCCCAACGCCTAACTAAACAATTGCCCTCCCCATAAAAAATTTCGACCAAACAAACACCGTCTAATTCAGTTGACAGCCCCTAGCCAGTGGCCTACTGTTAAGGGCTCTTTACGAGAAGTCGAGGCGTAGCGCAGTCCGGTAGCGCACTTGTCTGGGGGACAAGGGGTCGCTGGTTCAAGTCCAGTCGCCTCGACCATCTCAACCCAAGCTGATCAAGGCTTTACGGGTTTTACCTAATCCCCAAATTCCTGCGTTACCCTCTGTCGCCTGAAAAAAATTCGCACAAAACTGGGATGGACTTTGCACAAGATGCAAAGTTTTTAGCGCCGCTTTGACAGCTTCGCAAGTGAGGAAAGTGGCCCCCAAAATCTAGTCAGGGGAGCCAGTTTACTGGCGCGACCTTCACCGGGCTTTTGAAGGAGAAGAAGGTGCAGATCAGCATGGACCGCAAGGAGCGGGCGATGGACAATATTTTTGTGGAGCGGCTCTGGAGAAGTCTGAAATACGAGGAGATTTACCTCAAGGAATACGCCTCGGCAGAAGATTTAAGGCGCTCCTTGAAGACCTATTTTGAGTTCTACAACCTTGAGCGGCCCGAACCGGGGCCCCCGAAAACCAAAGGTTTTTGGGGTGGCAGTCAGTCGCATCAAGGACGAACCGAAGCAGAGGTTCACTTTGGGCCAAACCCTGAATTGGGTTTAGCCGACTAAACCCTCGGCTCTATCTTAAAAAGATGGAAAGGGTGGCTTGACGATGGGGTCCACTTCATTATCGATTGGTTGACTGGTACTTGGTGAATCAACGTTTGATGCCTTTGAAGAGGTTGATTGGTATAGATCAACTAGATTAGGAAATAATGCCTGTTCGATATAAGGGCGATTAGGTTGTTCAATTGTTGAAATACCAGAAATCGGGATGATTTTCGTTTTATCTTTGATTTTTAGTGCGATAACCTTTTCTCCTACTGCCAATAAATCTCCTACTTCTTTTCGTCCAGATTTGTACTCAACTATTGATTCGAATCCCTTTGTCTTTTGAACGGTAAGGTATGAATTAAATTGCCGCTTGGCATATTGAGGTGGTATAAATATAAGCATTATTATCATTATAATGACCCATATTATTCCACTTGGTGATTTGAGTTCCAAATGTGCGGTTATGCTTCTAATTGACCAGAATAAAAATGGAAATAGTATTATGCAAAGTGGCACATAAATAACCTTAGGAACACCCTGTGCGTGGGCGTGCTTTACTTTTTTCATGACAACCACATACCTTGTTATGATTATTGGGAAGTTAACTGTTTCCAGAATAACTACAAGGCAGCCGACGATTGTTAAAGTAAATACCCACGCCCATAGCATTTCGTTGGTAAATATGCTTCGATGAATAATGTTAAAACCTGACAAGATAGATTCTTGAGGACTTGGGTGAAAATGCGTGGTCGGTAAACCGAATAGCGACATTTCATAACTAAATTCTTGCTCTCCAATCACGAAGAGGTAACCGGTTAAGCAAGAAATGAATAAAGTCGGGTGTTCAATGATTTGCTGAACAGAAAAGACCTTCTTGATTAATTTAGTATTTGCTTCATTTTTATCCTGCTCTTCACGCTGTTTTCGCAACTTCCTATTCCATAATGGATTGAAACGGCTGTACGGGCTTTTCCTCAAATTACCTCCCAATCCAACACGAACAATCGTTTCTTCACTTCGGTCTGGCGAAGTTCCTGTTCCAAATCATCCAACAGATCATCCTTCTTGGTGTCCACTTCGTCTTGAGCCTGGAACAGGTTCTGGCGTAACTGGTTTCGCTTCTTTTCCATGTCCTTGATTTCTCCCTTTGGGCTGCTAACTTCTTTCCAATTGAATCAAGGTACGTGACTCGTTTTTGCGAAGTCGAATCTCCTTGTCTAGGTTCTTGATTTCCAGTTCCAGCCCTGCCTTCAAATCGTCGGCCCATTCCTCTAACTTGCCTAGTTCGGTATCGAAGAATTCAGCATTCTTTTGAGCAATGTGAGAAATGACTTCCTGGTGTCGTTGTTCCAATCGGTCTTCGACGGATTGTTCTAGGTATGCACTTGAGCCATCCACCGACCGGGTAATGAGAAAAACCGCTCACATTGTTCCTGGTCAAACTCCGTCCCGTCTGAAACGACCCCTGCAAAAAGTAGGAAGTTTTCTTCATCAACGGATACAACTTTCTAAGAGTTATCGTCAAATCTGGTGTTTGAGATCCTTAGGCGACCCTCGGTTGTTCGATTCCGTCTTTGAATTTTACCCCCTCAATTACCTGAGCCAGCCGGGGTGATCCGTCGAGCTTTCTCCAGGTTTGTGGGGCTTCCTGCATCATCTTGAAGGCCCGGCTCACCACCGTATCCCATAAAAAGCAACCCCTGGCCTTGGCCCTGCGCAGCCGCACAGTCGCCAAGGGCGATTTGATCAGGTTGGTGGTCGGCAAAGCCGATTGCGTTGAGTGTACCCCCAAAATCCCCACCTCCGCCGAACCCCCCACTCCACCCCGCCAAAAGGAAAGGGGCAGTTGCCCAACCTTCAGACCTCAATCCCCCCTTCCCCCTAACCCGTTGTGCGGAAATCTTGGGGTTCGAAATTTTTTCGCTCCATCCTTCCCCCCTATAGAGTTGCCCTTTGCCCCTGGCTTGGGGTATGAGGAGGTTAGGCCTTCAATATTAAAAACAGATGACCCCGACCAAATACAACGCTAAGTATGCCGCCTTCGAACTTACCCGCCACGCGACTGCCCAGAGTTTGGACCGGCTGACTGCTTCCTTGTTTGACTCCAAGGTGGATCTCAACCCGCATCAGTTGGAGGCTGCACTCTTTGCGCTGGCGAACCCCCTTTCTAAAGGGGTGATCCTGGCGGACGAGGTGGGTTTGGGTAAAACTATCGAGGCGGGACTGGTACTTTGCCAACTGTGGGCGGAAAAGAAGCGCCGATTGGTGGTGGTTTGCCCGGCCTCGCTGCGCCGCCAGTGGGCCGCCGAACTCGAAGAAAAATTTCACCTCCCCGCCCGCATCTTGGACAAGCGCGCTTACGAAGAGGACCAGGATTTCAAAATCCGGGACCCCTTCGACCAAGAAAAGGTGCTGATCCTCTCCTACCCCTTCGCCGCCAAGATGGCCGAGGGCCTCGCCAAAAAGGCTTGGGACCGGGTGGTGCTCGACGAAGCCCATAAATTGCGAAACGCCCACCGCGATTCCAACCGCACTGGCCAAGCGCTCCGCCGAGCTTTCCCCGGAAGCCCCAAACTGCTTTTGACGGCCACCCCCCTGCAAAATTCGCTAGTCGAGATCTACGGTCTTTCGACTTTGATTGATGAAGAAATTTTTGGCAGTTTGTCCGCTTTTCGCCAGACCTACATGAAGAACCAAAGCGACCTGGCCCAGTTACAAACGAGGCTTCAGGGCTTTTGCAAGCGGACGCTGCGTAAAGACGTGGCCGAATATGTTTCTTACACCAACCGCCGAGCGATTACTGAGCCCTTCAGCCCATCAGACCAGGAGGTTAGCCTTTATGAGCGCATCTCCGCCTTTTTGCAGCGCGAGAACACCTACTCCCTGCCCGAGCGGCACCGGCACTTAACCCTGTTGATTTTGCGCAAGCTTTTAGCCAGCAGTTCGGCCGCCATTGGCGACACGTTAGCCAAGATGTTGCTGCGCCTAGAGCGGCTGCGGGATGGGCAGCGCAACCCCGAAAGTTTGCTCGAAGAACTCACCTTGGACGAGGAGATCGAGGACGAATATTTAGACCTAGCCAACTCAGTACACGAAGAAGAGCGGCCCAAATACGGCAAATCCAAACCGACCCACCCACTCGACCAAGAAATCAAGGAAATCAAAGGCTTTATCGCCGACGCTCAACGAATCCAGATCGATTCCAAAAGCCGGGCGCTGCTCACCGCTTTAGAAACCGGGTTCGGCGAAATGCGCAAGATGGGCGCGCCCCAAAAGGCGGTAATCTTTACCGAATCCCGCCGGACCCAAGAATACTTGCGGGAATTTCTAACCACCAACGGATACCAAGACAAACTAGTCACCTTTAACGGCTCCAATACGGACCCCCTGTCCAAACTTCGGCACCAGCAGTGGCGAGAGCGAAACCAAGGCACCGACAACGTCACCGGCTCCCTAGCTATTGATCGGCGCAGCGCCTTGATCGATTGTTTCAAGGAAGACGCCCAAATTCTGCTGGCCACCGAAGCGGCGGGCGAGGGGATCAACCTGCAATTCTGCTCGATGGTCATCAACTACGACCTCCCCTGGAACCCCCAACGGGTCGAGCAACGCATTGGCCGCTGTCACCGTTACGGCCAAAAGTTCGACGTAGTGGTGATCAATTTCCTTAACGACCGCAACCAAGCGGACCGCCGGGTTTTAGAATTACTCACCGATAAGTTCACCTTGTTCGACGGGGTTTTTGGCTCTTCGGACAGCATTTTAGGTCAGGTCGAATCGGGGCTCGATTTTGAATCGCGTATCTTGGACATCTACCAGTCCTGCCGCAGCGCCGAGGAGATCGAGAACGGCTTTAAGGCCCTGCAAAAGGAATTGGAATCCCAGATCAATGAGACCCTAGACCAGACCCAGGGCAAGCTGTTTACCCATTTCGACCAAGCGGTCCACGACCTCCTCAAGGTCCGCCAAGCGCAGGCGGACAAGCTTCTGGATAAAACCGGGCGGCTCTTTTGGGGGCTTACCCAATTTGTTTTAGACAAAAAGGCCCACTTCGAAGAAGACAGCCACGCCTTTAACCTTTTGGAGCCCCCCATCCCGACGGTGCCCAGCGGTTTTTATCAGCTAGTCAAGCAAGCGGGGCAGCAGGTCTTGGGGCATGAATACCGGCTAGGCCACCCCTTGGGCAATTTTGTGATCGAGGCGGGCAAAAACCTGCCGACCCCTGGTGCCCATCTGCGCCTCGATCTAAGTGGCCACCCCTTTAAGATCAGCATTTTGGAATCACTCAAAGGCCGCCAAGGGGCTTTGTTGGTGCTCTTTAGCCAGATCAAAAGCCTAGAGACCGAAGAAAAACTCTTGGTCGGCGGTTGGCTCGATTCCGGGGAATCCCTAGGCGCCGAAGAGGCCGAAGCCCTGATGAGCCTGGGTGGGCAGGAATTAGGCCCGCCTCTAACCCAACTTTTAGGGTTAAAAGACCCCCTGGCGCTGCAAGAAACCCTTACCACCACCTATACAAAAGAGGCGGAAAACCGTAACTTTGGCTTCTTCAAGCAAGAGAAACAAAAACTCGAATTTTGGGCGGAGGAAAAAAACCGGGCGATTGAGCTAGAGACCGAAGAGGCGAAGGCCGAGCTCCTGCGCTTGCAAAGGGAGTCGGCCCAGGCCCAAAACATGGCTGAGGCCCAAGAACTCCAGACCCAGGTTTCTGAAGCGGAGAAAAAATTGCGCCGATTACGCCGAAACAGCTTAAACGCCATGGACGAAATTATTGAGCAACGAGACGAGCTTTTAGAGCGGCTGGCCAAGCGATTAACCCAAGAGTTACAGACCGAAACCTTATTTTTGATCACCTTTACCCTAGTTTAAGCCTTATGAAACGCACCCTTGCCGAACTGCAAACCAAGCTCAAAGAGATCTTCCAGATGGACCGGGGGGACCTGGACTTTGGGGTGTACCGGATCATGCGGCTCAAGGCTAAAGAGATTGAGGCTTATTTAAACGAGCGCCTGCCCCAGACCATTGAAGAGGAGCTAGGCAAGGTGGACCAAGCGGAGTTGGAGCAGATCAAGGCCAAGATAGCCAAAATCGAGCGCGACGCCGAGGAGATGGGCGGGGACCCCAACAAAAAGCCCGAATACCGGGAGTTAAAAGCGAAGCTAATTTCCGGCAGCGAGTCCGAAACCCTCATCCAAGAAGTGGCCGCCTACCTCTACGACTTCTTCGGCCAGTATTACGACGACGGCGACTTCCTCTCTAAACGCCGCTACAAAAAGGACCACTACGTGATCCCCTACGAAGGCGAAGAGGTCAAGCTCCACTGGGCCAACCAGGATCAATATTACATCAAGTCTGGCGAGGCCTTCCGCCACTACGCCTTTGTCTTGCCTTCGGGCACCAAGGTCGAGTTTCGGATCAAAGAAGCCGAGACCGAAGCGGCCAACAACAAGGCCCAGAAGGACCGGGAGTTTGTCTTGGTCGAGGGGCCGGGCGCACTTGAAGAGGGCGCAGGCTGGTTGCGGTTGTGGTTTGAGTATAAGGGGTTAGAGGGCATCAAAAAAGAAGAAAACCTAGAGCGCACCTTGGAGCGAGTGGGAAAAAGGCTCCAGGGGCCGCTAAAAATGGAGTTGATAGAACCGCCTGCGGACGGCTCAAGCGCCCCCCTGGCCAAGCACCTTAAGATCTACAGCGCCAGAAACAAATTCGACTATTTTATCCACAAAAACCTAGCCGAGTTTTTAAACCGGGAACTGGACTTTTATTTAAAAAACGAGGTGTTAGTAATCGACGACCTCTTGGCCGGAGCGCCGGAAGTGGCGGACCTGCGTTTTAAAAAGGCGCGGGCGCTCAAAGCCGTGGCCAACCAGCTTATCCAGTTTTTGGCCCAACTCGAAGAGTTCCAAAAGAAGTTGTGGCTCAAAAAGAAGTTTGTGCTGGCCGCCGACTACTGTGTCACCTTAGATCATCTTTGGGCGATGGAGCCCAAAGAGCGGGACCCGCTTTTAGCCCAGGTTTTAGCCAATGAACTACAGCGGCAGCGATGGGTCGAGCTGTACCGGATCGACCAGATCAAGGGGAGTAAAAACCAGCAACTCGAACTGGGCCAAGCGCCTAGTCCCGCTTACCGCAAGCCCTTGACCCTGGACTTCCTAAAGGCCAACCCCTACCTCGCCCTAGACACCGCCCTCTTTGCCCCCGAATTCAAGGAAGCCCTCCTCGCCGGGATCGACGACCTCGACCAAAAAACCAACGGCCTCCTCATCCAGTCCGAAAACTTCCAGGCGCTGAATCTGTTGCAAGAGCGGTATAAGGAGCAAGTGCAGTGTGTTTATATTGATCCGCCTTATAATACCGGCGATGATGGTTTTCCTTATAAAGATAACTATCAACATTCAAGTTGGATGTCGTTTCTGATGGACCGTTTACATTTGGGAAGAAATTTACAAACTGATAGTTCCGCTATTGCAATAAGTATAGATGATGAAGAGGTTGATCGCCTTAGCGTATTAGCAAAATTGGTCTATGGAGAAAATGAGCTAGCAAAGTTAATTTGGGATCGAAATAGAAAAAATGATGCGACATTTTTTTCAGTAGGGCACGATTATATGTTGATATATGCAAAGTCAATTCAATTTATTAAGGATAGAAAAGTTATTTTCAGAGAGCCACAAGAGGGGATTGAAGATGCAAAAAAGATTTTTTCGAACCTACGTAAAAAGCACAAAGACGATTGGGAAAAAATTCGAGAAGATTGGATGGGTTGGTTTGAAAATGTTTCTATAGCAGACCCCAGGAGAAGATTAAAGCGCTTTACTAAAGTTGGAATACGCGGTCCCTATAGGACGGATGGGAACATAAGCTGGCCTGGTGGTGGTGGCCCCAAGTACGAAATTATTCACCCAGTTACAAAACTGCCTGTCAAAGTTCCTAACGGTGGATGGAGATATTCAATACCTGAAAGATTTTGGGAGGAATATGAAAAAGGAAACGTAGTTTTTGGTGTAGATGAAAAAACAATACCAGGAAAATCAAATTATCTTTTTGAGAGTGACGGCCAAGTAATGCCTTCAGTTTTCTATAGTTACGCACAAACTGCTACTATGGAGTTCAATGATATATTCGGGCATTTGGCTTTCCCTAACCCAAAAAACTGGAAGGACATTTCAAGGGTTACTAGTTACCTTTCGGATCGGGAAAGCACCATATTAGACTATTTTGCTGGCTCTGCTCCCACCGGCCACGCCGTGATTAACCTCAACCGGGAGGATGGGGGGCAGCGTAAGTATATCTTGGTGGAGATGGGCGAGTATTTTGAGACCGTGACCAAACCTAGGGTGCTTAAGGCGGCCTATTCGCAGGATTGGAAAGACGGGGCGCCAATCGGGCGGCAAGGGGTGAGCCAGTTGGTCAAGTGCCTCAAGCTCGAATCCTACGAAGACGCCCTAGACAACCTCGAACTAATCGAGCCCGATCCCGCCGCCATGGAATTGATCCAGTCCCTGCCAGGGACCCAGGATGAGTATCTGCTTAACTACATGCTCGACCTAGAAACCAAAGGCAGCCTGCTTAACCTAGCGCAATTTAAAGACCCCTTTAACTACCAACTAGAGGTCAACGGCCAGGGCGGCAGCCGCAAGGTCACCGTCGATCTAGTGGAGACCTTTAACTATTTGATTGGCCTTAAGGTAACCGCCCAAAGCCGCCAGGGGAAGGTCTTGATGCTCGAAGGCTTGGGCCGCTTGGGCGAGAAGATCTTGGTTTTATGGCGTAACCTTGAGGAGGTGAATAACGAGGACCTAGGCGACCTCCTGCGCAAACTAAGGATCAAAACCAAAGACAACGAGCTAGACCTGATCTACGTCAACGGCGACAACCACCTAGAAAACAAGCGCCGCGCCGACGAGTCCTGGAAGGTCCGCCTGATCGAGGCCGAGTTCCACGCCCGCATGTTCGAAGGCTTATAACCATGGCCCCTAAAAAAACCAAAAAGGCCCCTGCCGCCCCCTTTAGCAGCCGCTTGGTGCTTTTTGAGTGGGCGCTCTTTCAATTTAACGCCGCCCGCTTTGAAGATCTGGCCACCCTCACCCTTAAAGACGAAAGCCTAGAGGGCGAAGGGGACAGCGGCCAGAGCCGCTACCTTGAGCACCTGCTGGCCCTAGACCCGCCCCCTAAAATTTCCGAAGAGGACCTCAGCCGCTACGACCTAAACATCCGCCGCCACACCGGGGCGATTGCCAAAAAGCGGCCCATCACTTGGAAATATTTCCAGTACCTCTGCTTGCTGTTTGTGGAGATATATTTAGACAAATATTTCCGCGATCCAGGCGCGCTGTGTGAAGAATTAAATCAATTTTTAATCCCTTTTAACCAAGCCCGGCCGACCGCCGAACCGCTCCCGACCTATACCCCAGAAGACCTAAGCAAGCTCGCCTTTTGGAATGCGACTGGGTCGGGCAAGACCTTGCTGATGCATGTCCACCTCTTGCAATATGAGTTGTACCGGGTCCAGGCGGGCAAAGGCAAGGCCAACAACCTGTTGCTCCTCACCCCCACCGAGGGCCTAAGCCGCCAACATTTAGAGGAATTAGAACTTTCGGGCATCGACGCCGCCGTTTATGACAAACGCCTCTCCCGAGGCGGCCAGGAGCAGACCCACCAGATCTTGCAGGTGATCGAAATCAGCAAGTTACAAGAAAAAGACGGGGATAAAACCGTTGCCTTTGAATCCTTTAGTGGCAACAACCTTTTGCTAGTGGACGAGGGCCACCGAGGGGCCGAGGGGGAAGCCTGGATGAAATACCGCCGCGCCCTCTGCGCCGACGGCTTTAGCTTCGAATATTCGGCCACCTTCGGCCAAGCGGTGGGCAAGGGCCCCTTAGCCCCTGAATACGCCAAATGTATCCTCTACGACTATTCGTACAGTCGCTTTTATAAAGACGGGTTTGGTAAAGATTACCGCATCTTAAACCTCGACCAAAAGGGCCAAGCCCACAGCGGGGCCCACTTTACCTACCTCACCGGGGCGCTACTCACCTTTTGGCAACAGCTGCGCTATTTTGAAGAAAAAAAGGACCAACTTGGCCCCTTTTTGATCGAGCGGCCCCTCTGGATTGTGGTAGGCGCCAAGGTCAACGCGCCCACTTCGGACGTGGTTGACGTGTTGCGCTTTTTTGGCCACTTCCTCACCCAGCCCAAACTCGCCCAAAAAGCGATGGAACAGGTTTTTGGGGGGACCTCTGGAATCTTAGTCAACGGCGCCGATCCCTTTAGCAAAAGCCTGGGCTACTTGCAGCAACCCGGCCTAAGCACCGCCGATCTATACCACCAACTTTGCACCGACTTTTTCCACGGGCAAGGCAAACTCCATATCGACCTAACCAACAAGGCCGAGGGGGAGATGGTGCTTAGGGCGGGGGACGCGGAAGCGCCTTTTGGGGTGATTAATATCGGGGACGTAGCCAAAGTTTTTAACCTAATTGCTGGCCGTAAAAAGGGAGCCAGCGCCGAGGAGCGGGCGGTTGCCAAGGAATTTGAGACCTTTAGTGTCACCCAAGAGAAGGCAACCCCCCTGGCCTATTTTGCCGAAATTTCCAAACCCCACAGCCCCATAAATCTTTTAATTGGGGCGAAAAAGTTTATTGAAGGTTGGAGTAGTTGGCGGGTGAGTTGTATTGGCCTGATGCGGGTCGGCCAGAGCGAGGGGCCCCAGATTATTCAGCTTTTTGGACGGGGGGTCAGGCTGCGAGGGTACGGTTATAAACTCAAGCGCAGTAGCCATCTAGGGGCGTTGGAGGTGCCCAAGCCCACCTACCTGCCGATGTTAGAAACCTTAAACGTCTTTGGGGTGCAGGCGGGCTACATGAAAACCTTTAATGAGATGCTTTTGGACGAAGACTGCGACCCGAACAGCCGCGAGATCGAGGTCGAGTTGCCCCTTAAATCCAATCTGCCTAAAGACCCCCAACTCTGGCAGCCCCGCCTGCCCCACGAGCGGAAGTTTTTGACCCAGGGCGAGCGGATCGAGGTGGGACTGCTAGACGATTATTTTTCTACCCATAAAATAATTATTGATTGGTATCCCAAAATTCAGGGGGCTTTGAGGGGATTGCCACAAGGGGAGACCGAACAGATGGCCAAGGAGAAGGCGCAGTTTTCCAAGGGGCATCTGGGCCTGCTCAACTGGGACCAGATTTACTTTGAACTACAACGCTTTAAGGCCGAGAAAGGGTGGTACAATCTATCTTTGGGATCAAGCTTGTTTCGCCAGATGTTTGAATATAAAGAAGTGGTTTGGTACCAGATTTTGATCCCAAGAGATCAAATGAAACTAACCAGCCTCGCCCAAGATTTGCCTCGCTGGCAGGAGATTGCGGTCGCTATTTTAAAGAAATACCTAGAGCGGCTTTATTACCGGAAAAAAAGCGAGTGGGAGCAACAGAAGGTCCAGGCCGAGCGTTTGGCCAAAGGCGATTTAAATCTACCTGAATCGCAACTCTTTAAAATCAAGCCTGAACAGGTCGAGGTCTTAGCCGGAATCCAGGCATTGGACAAAAAAACCCAAGCAAAAACAGCGGCTTGGGAGGGATTTAGATTCCCTAAAAATCAGCCTGATATCGAGGTCTTTATGGCCCAGCGGCACCTCTACGAACCCTTGGTTTATTTAAACAAAGCCGGGGCCGAGGTGATAACCCTGGACCCGGCGGGGCTCAACGAGGGGGAGGCCGGGTTTGTTAACGACCTACACCAATACCTTTCGAAAAACCCAAAAGCCACCGGGGAACACCAGTTGTTTCTATTAAGAAACCAGTCTAAGGGCCGAGGGGTGGGATTTTTTGAAGAAGGCGGATTTTATCCTGATTTTATTTTGTGGCTTGTCAAAGGCAAACGCCAAGAGGTCGCCTTTATCGACCCCAAAGGCCTGCAACATATGCACGGCCAGGACTTTACTAGAAAAATTGGATTCCATAAAAAGGTCAAAGAGCTAGAAGCCAAGGTCGAACACCCAGAGGTAGAGATTAAGCTCCACTCCTTTATCCTTTCTTCCACCGAACTAGCCGCCCTCAAACGCCCCGACGGCCCGCAAAATCTGGCCGAATTTAATGAGCAAAACGTCTTTTTTGTCAAAGAGCAAACCGAGGATTATGTCGGCAAACTCTTGTTCCAAATTTTAGGCGGAGCCTCCGCTTAACCCCTAAAAAATAAAGGTATATTATGACTACTGCCGTTTATAAAACCGTTGAATACAAACTCCAAGGCCTGATCTCTAGCATCGAAACCGGCGATATCGGCCTACCCGAAATCCAGCGCCCCTTTGTTTGGCCTAAAACTAAAATCCGCAACCTGTTTGACTCTATGTACCGGGGATACCCGGTCGGCTATTTCCTCTTTTGGGCCAACCCCGGCGGCAAAGAAACCAAACAAATCGGCATGGATAAAAAGCAGCAAATCCCTAGTCGCCTGATTGTCGATGGGCAACAGCGGCTAACCTCTTTATACGCGGTGATGCGTGGGGTGCCGGTGCTCAACAAAGACTTCGCCCAAGAGACCGTAGAAATCGCCTTTAACCCCTTAGAAGAAACCTTCGCCGTTGCCGACGCTACCACTAAAAAAAATCACGCCTTTATCCCCAACATCAGCCAACTTTGGGCCGAAGGGGTGGATTCCTATAGTTTTATTACCGATTTTTTAGCAAAACTTGAAGTGAAGCAACCCCTAACGGAAGATGAAAAAAAACGCATCCCCGCTGCGATCCAGAAGGTTTACAATCTTACCCACTATAGTTTCACCGCCTTAGAAATCGCCGCCGAGGTGGATGAAGTACAAGTCGCCGAGGTTTTTGTGCGCATCAATTCCCAAGGTAAAGCCTCAATCAGGCGGATTTTATTTTGACTTTAATGTCGGTTTACTGGGACGAAGGTCGAAAGAATATGGAGGATTTTTGTCGTGGGGCAAAAATCCCTTCAACCGGCCAACCCAGCCCCTTTAACTACCTCTTCCAGCCCGATCCAGACGACCTTTTGCGGGTTTCTGTGGCGCTGTCTTTTCGCCGTGCTAAGTTGCAATATGTTTACCTAATCCTGCGTGGCAAAGATTTGGAATCAGGCGATTTTTCGGAAGCTCGCCGAGACGATCAATTTGAGCGCCTCAAAGAAGCACAAGCCTACGCCCTTGATTATCAAAACTGGCACGAATATTTTAAGGCCTTGCAACAGGCGGGCTACCGAAGATCAGAGACCATCAGTTCTAAAGTGGCGCTGATTTATTGTTACACTTTATTCCTAATTGGCAAGCGGGATTTTAAGCTAGACGCTTACGAATTACGCACCTTAATCGCTCGCTGGTTTTTTATGGCGGCCTTAACCAGTCGCTATTCAAGCAGTCCAGAATCCCAGATGGAAGGCGAATTGGCCCGTCTTAGAGGCTTGCAAACCGCTGCTGAATTTAAAAACCATTTGGATCAAGAAATAACCAAAAGCCTGACGGAAGACTTTTGGAATATCGAACTGGTCGGTTCACTAGACAAGGCCTTGGCCCGCAACCCAGCCTTATATGCCTACTACGCCGCGCTTAATTTGCAAGACGCCAAAGGTTTGTTTTCTAAGATCAAAATACGCGAGTTACTAGAAGAAGGGGTTTACGCCAAAAAATCAGCCTTAGAGATGCATCACCTCTTTCCGAAAAATTATTTAAAAACCGAATTGAGTTTAACTGACCGGCACGACACCAACCAAATCGCCAACTATGCGTTGGTCGAGTGGAACGATAATATCAAAATATCCGACGATCCACCAGCGGTTTATTGGCCAAAATACGCCGCCCGTTTTTCTCAAGAGGAGTTGGTCCAGATGTGTGCATGGCATGCCTTACCGGAGGGTTGGGAGTCAATGGAGTATTCCGATTTTTTGGTTGGACGCCGCCATTTGATCGCCAAAGCCATTCGAGCAGGATTTCAAAGCATTGGGTAGCTAACTTATGCACTGCCCTGCCGTTGGTAAGGCAGTGCCATTCATCATAGAACGAATGCAATGATTAATAAATTAATCCCTTATTGGCGAGCATGTCTAGCAGACGAAGACCGAATGGGCTTAGGATCGGGTAACCTTAAGGATGCGGTTAAGCTGTCGGAGGGCCAACTTTCGGCGTCTTGCCCGGTTCCTAAAAAATACCTAGATCAATGTTTTGAAAGGGAAGAGGCTAAAGAGCGAAAATTTTCGAGCCGCAAGCCCTCCAAAAATGAGCCCTATCTGGTCAAATCCCTCATTTTTTTAGTGCTTCCTTTTGCCCTAAGGCTGCGCCCTGATCATACCAAACAGGCAGCGGGTTCTACTAGACCCCAGATGCTTTATCCCCTTTGGATCCCGCTTAATTTGGATCGCGAAGGCCGCTTCACGCCAAGTGAAGATCTACCTGATCCCTGGTTCGCTAGGGAATTGTTGCAGCCCGCCGCAGATTCGGTAATTACCCTGGGCGACCTAACGGATCAAGACAGATATTTGGGGCAAAATAGTTTAACCCCAGATGCCTCTTGGGATAGGAGAAAGAATTTTGCATTTGCATTATATAAATTTGTTTTAGACGGCAGTAATACCGATCTTGAGGCCTTGGGATATGACCTGGATTTATCCGCGGCATGTGCTTTCCAATTCGATTTAATGGATGGGGCTTCCCGCGCAGTGATTCAGTTATATGACTTTCTCATTAAAGGGACAAAAGACAAAACCACCTCGGTCCCCTCCCTTTTGGATAAGTTGGGCCGAGCCAGCATGGCGCCAGAACGGCGTTTTTTAGACTCCCTTACGGTAGCCCAAAACAGCCGCCTACACTTGGGACAAATGAAAGGCAATTTTGGTTTGCAAGAATCTCAGCGCGAGGCAATTGCCCACTTGTTACTAAACCATCCAGAAGAGCCTTTAGTGGTTAACGGGCCACCGGGCACAGGCAAGACTACCTTAATTCAAAGCTTTATTGCCACCAAATGGATCGAGGCCGCCCTCAAGGAGGAGGACCCACCGCTTATAGTCGCCTCCTCCGCTAATAACCAAGCGGTTACAAACATCATTGATAGTTTTTCAAACAAGCACCAGAAGCCCTCTGCTCTTGAACAACGCTGGCTGCCAAACCTAAAAAGCCACGGTCTTTATTTGGTTGCAAATACCGCAGCCGAGGCTGCAGAAAATAGCGGTTATTTTTATAAAACCCAAGGAAACTCCAAAAGCTCATATGCTGAGTTTTTAAATCAAAATATTCAGGAGCTAGAGGAAGCCTTTGTGGCGGCTGCAAAAAAGGAAACCAAGGAGGAATTTAATAGGGTAAGCCAGTGGAAAAATCACTTAAAAGCGAAATTGGACCATTTGCGAGGGGTATTAGAAACGGGCCTTGAGCGAAATCTAGCTTATTTGGCTTTAAAAGGTACGCTAGAAAAGGAATTTGGCCCAGCACATACTTGGGCGGTAATTATACAGCAAATTGAGGCAGAAATAGTGGCTAAAAAAAGCCAGCTATCGGTCCTCAGCAACGTGCCATCGGCTCTAAAATCGGCCCTCAGGTCGCTTTCCTGGCGGACCCGTTTATTGGCTTGGTTTCCTTTTAACAGCTTTGCTAAAGAAGAGCTTTATTATTGTTGTGAGGCTTTTTTAGTAACCCTAGGTTTTAGGATATCTGTAGAAAAACCCCATCCTAAAGCCATTTTACAAGCAGCTCGCCAGGCCTTGCAAGATACGCGGGAAAGGCTATTTGATCTACAAGCCTCCCTAGAAAAGCTCCAACCCAAGTTGGCGGAACTGGCCGCATTAAAGGCCCAATTTCTGACCTGGGCCAAAGAACAAAAGGCGGAGGTTGATCCCGATTTACTCCTGGAATTTGACAACCCCCAAGGCCTCTTACCTTGGCTCGACAAAAATGTCCGCTACCCCATGTTTTGGTGGGCAACCCATTATTGGGAGTGTCGCTGGCTTTTGGCAGCCAATGAGCAGATCAAAGGGTTCGGGGTGGAGACGGCGATCAAAAAGCTCAAGCGAGACGCCATGTTAACCCCTTGTATGGTCACCACCTTATTTAAAGGACCAGATTTTTTTAATTACCCCCATGAAACAAACGATTTCAGACCGTTGCTTGAGGGAATTGATTTATTGGTGGTAGATGAAGCAGGGCAGGCGAGCCCAGCGTTGGCCGGCGGTATGTTGGCTTTGGCCAAGCAGGTTTTGGTGGTAGGGGATGTTAAGCAGATCGAGCCAGTGATCAAGGTGACAGAGGCGGTGGATTTCGGCAATGCTCGCCGCTTGGGGCTTTGTAAGGACACAGTTGCCTATAAAAAGTTAAAACCCCTAAAAATACTCGCTTCTTCGTATTTTGGGGGAACCAACGGGAATTTGATGGGGTTGGCCTCTCGGCAGGTGGGTTGGCAAAAGTACCAGGGTGATGTGCGCTTCTTGGAGCGAGGACTGGTGCTTTTGGAGCATTGGCGGTCGGTTCCTGAAATTGTAAATTATTGCAACAAACTCTGTTATCAGGGGTTGCTCAAGCCCCAACGCGCTGATTCTAATAATTTTCCCTGGCCGCGGATGGGCCTTTATCCCACCCTAGGCGAAGAAAAAAAACGGGGCGGCAGTCGATATAATCCCGCTGAAGCCGAGGCGCTGGCCGCTTGGATTGAGGCGCAAGAGGACTTTTTGCTGCGGGAATATCCTGGAAAAAGTTTAGACCAACTCATCGGAATCGTAACGCCCTTTGCCGCGCAAAAAGAGGCGATTCGGACTGCCCTCTACAATCGCAAATTAAAAATTGAAAAAGTGGGCACCGTCCACACCCTGCAAGGGGCCGAGCGCCCGATTGTGCTTTTTTCCCCGGTGTACAACCCCGGATCGGTGAGACAATACTTCTTCGATCATACCCCAAACATGCTCAACGTCGCTGTTTCCCGCGCCCAAGACGCCTTTTTAGTCTTCGGCGACCCCGCCGTCTTCACCACCGCCGACCCCGACGCCCCTTCATCGATTTTGGGGCATTATCTGGTGGAGGCGGGGTGATTTATCTATATACAACCTGAGCTAAACCAACATGGGCAACTGCTGCTTTAACTACCACCAAGCGGGGATCGGGGAAGAGGTTTATTTTGCGGAACATTCAAACACTTTGCTGTTTTATCTGTTGCATATTTGGGCTGACTTCGGCAAAATAGATATACTATTTTCTATTAACCTAAATTTAGGATAAGTTATGAAAGTATCCATATTGCATTTGAGTGATACTCATTTTTCTAATGAAAAAGACGGGCTATTTTTAAAACAAAAAAAAATAGTAGACGCTATTAAAAATGAAATTAAAGGGGTTGACTTATTGGTAATTGCAGTCGCCGGTGACATTTCTCTTACCGGAAATATTGAAGAACTCAATGAAGCAAAACGGTTTTTTGATGAACTTCAAACCTTACTACAAGATTCTTTACACGAAAAACAAATCCAATTCGTCGTTATTCCTGGTAATCACGACTGCAACTTAACAGGCCCACAGTCCATAAGAAACACTCTAATTGAGAAAATAAGAAGCACCCCTGAAGCCATTGACGAAGAGCTGGTTACGGGGTGTGCAAATGTCCAAAATAATTTTAATTGTTGTTTTGAAAGCTATCTGTCTCAAGGAAAATCAAATTGTTTTGGGCTTGTTCGTACCATTTTTTTTGAGGTTCATGAAAAACGGATACAGTTTAACTGTTTTAACACCGCTTGGATTTCAACAAAAGATGAAGTTCAAGGCAAGCTGTATTTCCCAGTTTCTTATGCTGAACCTGTACGCAACTATGAAAAGGCTGATCTACAGGTTAGCATGTTGCATCACCCTCTAAACTGGATTGAAAGTTGCAATGCACGGGAATTTGATATTTTTCTTAGAGACACCTCAAAAATTGTACTAACTGGACATGAACATCAATCTGATGGGTACACACGTATTGGACTGGACGGAGAGCCTACATTGTATTTATTGGGTGGAGTCTTACAGGACCAGAATAATAATGAACATAGTTCCTTTAACTTAGTTGAATTTGATCTAGCGAATGAATCGTCTCGCATATCAAAGTTCGCTTGGATTAGAGAAAAACAAGCCTATACGCTTGAGAAAGAGCAAAAAGGACAGCTTCCAAATTCAACTAGAAATACGATCAAACTTAGTAAAGACTATTTAAAATTGATCGACGATCCAGGAATAGCTTTTACGCATCCCAACAAGTCCGAACTTGTTGTAAGCGACTATTTTGTGTTTCCAGATTTGGAAGATTTAAAAATTAAGAAGAAAACTTTTTCAACTGTTGAAGATACTTTTTCTAAGAACAATACCTTGCCTGATAAATGTATTGTATTTGGTGAAGACTCGTCAGGAAAAACTTCTTTTGCAAGGCAGCACCAAAGGGAAACAAACCTTAATCACGACAAAATATCCATTTTGTTAAATGGGGAAGATTTAAAAAAAACAGATATCGAAAGTTTTAGGAAGGTCTTAAAACGAAGTTTTTTAGACCAATATGAACCAAGTGGGGACGAATATTTCAACCAAATTGACGAGAATTTGGTGGTTATAATAATTGATGACCTGCACAAATCCTCTTTAAATATTGACTATCTTTCGAACCTTCTTGCCCAAGTTAACAATCGCTATAAAAACATTTTAATTTTTTGTGGGAGTTCGTGGGAACTAGAGCTTGAAATCAACCCGACACCTCATTCTGTTTTTATTGAATATAGTCAACTTAAAATCAAAGAAATGGGCCATCAAAAACGAGATGAAATAATTGAAAAATGGATTAAAATTGGCAAAATAGAATGTATTTCAAACTCTGATTTGCATCATCAAAAGTCTCAATTTGCTCAAACAGTGAACACTACCATGGGGCGGAATTTTATTCCAAAATACCCAATTTTTGTTCTAACTATTCTTCAAGCTATCGAAGGGGGTCACTCTAAGCTTCAAGGTAGCTCATATGGACATTATTATCAATATCTTATAAGTTTTTCTTTAGGCCAATCGAATGCAAGACAAGATGAGTTGGACTTCTATTTTAAACTTCTAGGTGCATTGGCTTATTATTGTTTTAAAAGCGGCATACATGAACTTCCTGAGTCCGACCTTTCAAAGTTTTACCACAATCATTGTACTATGCTGAAAATTATAGAGGAATATAATAAAACCAAAACAATTCTTCTAAAGTCAAAGCTTTTGTCAGACCGTCATGGAAGTTTTCGTTTTACCCATAATTACATTTACTACTACTTTGTGGCTCAACATCTTTCTGATAACATAAAAAAACCAGAAATCTTTGGTGTTGTTCAAGATATCTCAAAGCGTCTTTATAGGGTCGAATTTGCGAATATAATAATTTTTTTGGTGCATCATACCAATGTTGAAGAAATTATTGGCATTATTATAAGTGAGATTGAAGGCCTTTTTAAGGAGCTTAGTATTATGAAACTTTCTATCGAAGAAATTAGGAAAATCAATGGACTAATCGTCGATGAAATTTCAGTTAAAATTGCGAATAAGTCTGCAGACGAACATCGAAAGGCGATTCTGCAAGGGCAAGACGCGATTGAGTCAAGCTCCTCGGTGATTGATGATCGACATCAGGCGACAATTACCGAGCCATTATTAGAACTAAATATTGTAGGAAAACTGAATCTTGCGCTAAAACTGATTGAAATTTCAGGCCATATCACCAAAAACTATTTCGGTTCCATAGATGGTGAATATAAACATTTTCTTGTTGATGAGACTTTTTCCCTGGGAATGAGGGCGTTAAGATCTATTTTGGAAAATTTTGAAACAGACACGGAGACTTTGGTAAGTGAGCTTTTGGAACTTTCTAAAGACCAAGGTGTCGACGACTCACAAGTAAGAAAATTTGTTTTCCAGTTTGCATCTTTTCTTTCATTCTCTTTCGTTAATCGATGTGCTTCAAGCATGGCTTCAAAAAAACTAAAACCCTCCTTAGATGATGTGTTTTCAGGAAATTCAAACGTTTCATTTAAACTAATTGAATTGGCAATAGATCTGTCATTTGTCGATGGTCTTGTCCCAGACAAGATAGCTAAGCTGTATAAGGAATTGGGCAAAAATCATTTAGCGATATCTGTTTTGAAGTATCTGGTGATTTCACACCTTTATTTATTTGATGTTGATCGCCAAAAACGAGAAAGTGTTTGTAAGCGCATTGGGATTCAGACGAGGGGGAATGTAAAAATTCTAAGTGCAAAAGATACCAATTAGGGAACAACCTACCTTCGGGTACGGTGCTATTCTGCTTCCTGTCGGTTATCGGTTGCGCTCCTTCGAAAGGAGCTATAATTTTTTTATTAGCTATAATTGAAAATGAAGCTGATTAAATTGTTAGCCAAAAACATCAAGCTAGCCCTTTCCACCATCCTCCCTGCTGGTCTAACTAAAAACGAATGGATCAGGGGGCTGCGCTGGACCAGCAAGGTGATATTGGGCTCGGGAGCGGTTGTTTCATTAACCCTATTTACCCTGTTTGTGTTGTCCATCCGCCGCCGTTTCCGAAGATGATTGGAGGGCTGGAAAAGTAGTCATTCAGACTCGCATTTAAGGTCGCCACATTTTGGGCTTCGGCCAATTCGCTTGACCAAGCAGGGGTTGTTTGCAACAAATTAAACCTACTATTTTTGAAACCAGATTTGGCAGGAATGTTAATGGAACATCAAACCGGCAGGCCCCTAATCGCGGGGGGATTGGTCGAATTTGCTTTTGATTGCCCAAAATGCGGCACTCGGAATGAGGGAGAATGTGAGATTCCATCTCCAATTTTAGCCGCGGAAAAGGCTAGCGATTCGGAGACGGAAGACGATTACTGGTTTTCCTGCCCCAAATGCGAAACTGAATACCGCTGTGAAACATACTCCTCCTTGTATAACGCCGACATTATCATCCAAGGTGCTCCTGACGACACCGAAATAAACATAACCGAATACAATGACCGGGATCGGGAAGCAGAGGACGACCCGAATTATTCGGGCGTAAAAGACGAAGCGATCGATAGATCGGGCGCGGGGAATGGGGATGGAACCGGCGACGGCTCAGGGCGTGGTTCAGGTGCGGGAAACGGGGATGGAACGGGCGATGGCGGAGCGTTTGACAGAAGCTTTGGTCAGGACTTCTCCCTTGTCGATGGAGACCGCACTCCAGAAAAAACCGTCCTGTTTGTCAAAACCGGTTGGTGTGATTATTACGATGGGCGCGCGGGCGACGAGCCTAAGGGGGACGCTTTATTCCTGCAAGAAAATGTAGGCCATGAGTTTTATAACTTCAAAAACTTAAACGGTAAACTTTTCGGTTATTTCGAGCCGCCTGGGGGTAATCGGGTCAATGCAGAACGGGTCCAACCGGGTGCCCCGAAGACCAAACTAGCGGACTGTTTAATCATCATGCTCGCCCCTAATCCTGCACCCGATAAAACCGGGCTTTGGGTGGTCGGTTGGTATGAAGGGGCAACCCTATATTGGGAGCGGCAAGCAGGGAGTGAAGAGCGAGGCGGATACTCCTATTTGATCGAAGCGGAAGCGGAGAATTCGGTTCTTTTAAAATTGGAAGATCGTTGGAAATTAGAAGGGATCGAATTCTCGCAGCGGCACGCTATTTATTACCCTTATGATGACAACGGCCAGTTTCGCTATCCTGCCGATGATCCAAACTCTTGGTATTGTAAGGCCTTAGATTTTGTGACCAATTTCGAAGGTGCTGACTTAATAGAGCGCCCAGAGGAATTAAAAAAGAGCGATGTCTGGATGATTCGGGGCCTCGGAGGTTCCCTTTACCAAGCCTTTTACCATGAGCAAGCTGCCCTAATCGGTTGGCCTTTAGGTAAAGACCCCGCCCTGGCCAAAAAATATAATGAACTTCGCACCTGGGTTGAGAGGAAGTACCAAGACGGTAAAACCAGTAAAAGAGCGATCACCCTTTGGACCAGCTTTCTTTGGAATTTTAGCCGAGTATTAAAACCAGGAACCAGGGTTATCACTGTTAATGACGGCAGCAACGGATATCGTTACCGGATCGGCGAGGTTGAGGAAAACTATCGTTTCGATCCCGTAAGCGCTGGGGATTTCCCTCACCGTCTGTCGGTGCACTGGAGAAGCAAAGAGATCAAACGGGAGGACCTTTCAGCGGAAGCCCAAGCAACCTTGAGGACCCCAATTACCCTTTTCCTGGTCAAGCCAGCGATTTGGAAAGAATTGGAAAAGCTTGCTCCACCGGAAAAAAAACCAAACCCAGAAATGCCACCCGGCCCTCTTCTGCCAGATCAAGTCCGTTCTGACGCGGAGTTTGGAATGGGGGCCAGCAACAGCGATGCCTTGGGGGCTGCCGAGCTGGCCGCAAAGTTCGCCAAACTATTGCCGCAGGTCAGTGCCCCTGCGGTTTTGGGTTTATTCGGCCAGTGGGGGCGAGGCAAAACCTTTTTTTACAAGGAATTGTGCAAAGAGTTTCAACGGCTTTATGATCATCGCTTCCACTGGATGCATTTTAATGCTTGGCTGTACCAAGACACCCCGGCCACTTGGGCCTATCTGCACGGGGAGATTCTTAAGGAGTATTTACTGTTAAGGGGCGAGTCGCCCTACGCGGAACCTGTTGTCGGAAAAACCTCCCTACGCAAATGGTTTCGCCGACAAATTAGGCGGATCTATTTTAATTTTAAATGGAAAAATGCTCCCAAACTTTTAGGCTGGTTTACCCTTACAATTGCTTTGGTAGGTGCCCTTTGGCTCGGTGGTATGCCCTTGGCAGAAAAGGTGATTGGCAAAGAAGATGCGGCCAAAGGATTGGGCGCGTTGCTGACTGGCAGTGCAGCCGTTGTTTGGCTTTGTTTTCTAAATTATATCGACCTAAGCAAAAAACGACTTTCTGTTTTATGGAAGCTTAAGCGCTACGATCAAGCCCTTGGGTTGCAGGCGGAGATACAGGAGGACTTGGCGGAATTGCTTAAAAAGTGGTTCCCCAAGGGAAGCTCGAAAAAACTGTTTCTGTTTATCGACGATTTAGACCGGTGTGACGAAAAAAAAATCGTCACCTTAATTGATGCAATTCGGGTGATGATGGAGCACCCTGATATTCAAGACCGGATCGTTGTTTTGGTGGCGGTGGACGAGCGCATTTTAAGCCAAGCGGTGGAGATCAAATACCACGATTTTTTCACCGATCCAGGCAAATCAAAGCCTTTGGTGGTTCACATGCCGCAATTGCGAAATAAGCAAAATCCAGCTGCTCCCCAAAGCCCTGCCGAGCCCGACAACCCCCTCTCTCCTATGGTGCTAGCCCGCGAATATTTGGACAAACTATTTCTCTTCGGGATCAAACTTCGGCCCAACACTCCCAAAGAGCGAACGGCGCTTTCGGACTTGTTTTTGCTGGAAAGTAGGTTAAATGATTTTGACACCTACCACCGCGCAGCAGAGGCTTTACTGGTAAGGCTGCAAGTTATTTTTGACTGGGTCAAAGAACAAACCACAACAATCAACGATATTGAATGGGACGAGGAGCACCGAGCTTTTTTTAAAAGGGCCCGCAGCCAGGAACAGGCGGAATTTGATTCCTTTTGCCAATCTACCCAAACCACCGGGCACTTTTGGATACCCGATTTATTCCGAGAAATTCAGATCAACCCGTCAGGTGTTGAAAAAATTGCCTTGTCCTTTTCCAAAACTGATTTAGCTATAAAAACAGTCGAAAGACATTTGGCCGAGGCTAAAAACCTACTTCAGGAAATTCAAACGGTGGGGCAAAGGGCTGGTGAAATGGGCTTGCTGAAGGACGATCGCCTGTTTTGGGTCGACACTGCACAAACCAAAGCCCTGCATGTTGTCCAAAGTGCGGATCGGTTGTTGGGCTACTGGGAAGCTGCAAAAGAGCTAGCTATTGATCCCAATTCAAACATGCCGAAAGGACCAACTCCCTCGGGTCAAACCGAGACGGAACCCATTGCCACAAGGACCGAACCTTTAGTTGCAGGTAAGGCACTTCAAGGTAATAAAGAGGCGACTACCTCTGGGTCAAGTTCCCCCACCAGCAATGCTAGTTCAACAAAAAGTGCGGAAAGTAAAACTCACCTTGGAGCGCCAAGTTTCGAAGCCCCCCAAAACGCTCCCTGGCTATTACCTGCGGTAGAACTACCTGTTAGGTTTCACTCGCTTGAAGAGGTAACGGAGTTGGAAAAAGCATACGAAAATCTAGGTCGGGTCACACCCCGGCAGATGAAGTCCTTTTATTTTAAGTATCTATTCGGCAGGTCTTTGCTTAAAGACGAGGCTAATCGCGCCCAATTTAGCAACCTATTGGCCTTTGCCTGCAACCCAGGACTGCGGCCTTTTGCAGAGCATTGGTTGCTTCATGATTCACCCTCCAAACTAGAAGCCTTCCTTTCAAACGGGCAAGATGGTGACACTTGTTTTGAAACTCTCAAAACAACTTGGGAAACCCTAAAACAAAACCAAGAACAAAGAGACCAAGTTAAAGAAATTCTGCACATGCTAGTGGCTTACTAAACTTACCCTAGCTGAAAATTATGGTATCCAGACTAATCTCAAAACCAAGGCTGATTACATATTGCTTGCAAAAAAACCATCATCTACTGATACGCCGCGCCCATGAAGCAACCTGATCCAACGCTTGAATGCCTCCTTGACCTGGACGGGGAGGCTTTTGCGATTTCGGAGGGTTATTTTGTGAGCTTTAAGGTGTAGCGGAGCGAAGCCGGAGGTTTCGCATGCCGTCAAATATGCGTTTACCCTGTTTGACAAGGGCAAAAACCGGATCGTCGGGTTTGATAACGCTCATGGGTACCAAGAGCGGCATCGAGTGGGATCACGTGCATAAAAAAGAGCGGGTGCTTCCTTGCCCGTTCGAATCGGCAGGCAAACTGTTGGAAGACTTTTGGGGCAACTTGGTTTTTGGAGATGACCTCATGAAGAGCAGAACCTTGACCCTGGGGATTTTGTCCTTGGCCGAGCATCAAGCCTGGACCCTTAAAATCGCCAAGGGGCAATACAAGCCTAGCCAGGGGGATCCCCCTCTATTCAACCTCCCCTATAGCATAACTGGTACTCCTTCCACCGCCCTTGTTTTTGGTCAAGAGGCCCCTCAGCACTAGGTCGTTGATATCTCTGGTGGCAGTATCTTGGGAGCATTTTCCTAGTTTGGCCCATTTGGACGAGGTGAGTTTGCCTTCGAAGCCGTCTAGCAGGCGGTTGAGAATGGTTCGTTGGCGAGGATTTAGGGATTCCTGGCCAAAGCGTTCCCAGAACCGGGCTTTTTGCAGTACGTTACCTAAAAGGTCCTCAGCCCCCGTAAAGGCCCGGTCCAGGCAGTCCAGAAACCACGTTATCCAAGCGGTGATGTTGGGGTCGCCCTTTTGGGTTTGTTCCAGAATTTGGTAGTAGGCGTTTCGTTCCTGCGCTATTTGATTGGACATGCTGTAAAAGCGTTGGGGGCACGCTTCGGACCGGGCCAGTTGCATCTCGGTCAGGGCCCTGGCGATCCGGCCATTGCCATCCTCAAAGGGATGGATGGTGACAAACCAGAGGTGTACCACTGCTGCTTTGATCACGCCGTCCATCTTTTGTTCTGAATTACACCACGTTATAAACCGCTTCATCTCTTGCCTTAACCTAGAGGCCGCAGGGGCTTCGAAGTGAATCCGCTCTCGGCCCATCGGGCCCGAAACGACCTGCATGGGTCCGCTTTTTTCGCCTCTCCATTTGCCCACACAGATTTTAGTTAGGCCACTTCTTCCAGTTGGGAAGAGGCAGGAATGCCAGCCGTAGAGCCGGGAAGCCGAAAGTTTGTCGCTGTAGTTTCCCGTGGCGTCGAGCATCATTTCGACAAGTCCCTCAACCTCTCGGTCGGGTGGGGACAACGTCGCCACTTCCAATCCAATTCTTCGGGCGATGGAAGAACGGATGGATTCTCGGTTAAGTTGGTGCCCCTCGATCTCATTGGATTTTAAAATCTCGGTGGTTAAGTACTGCAAAGAAGCCTCTGTTTTCAGGGAAAAGCCAAGCCCTTCCATTCGCCCGATCAAGCGTCCCTGCCGGTGCCGGACCGCTGCGAGTTTCTCGGATAGGGCCTCGGTGTCCCAAGTGAAGTTAGGCCAAGTGGGGAGTTCGTGGATGTAGCGCATGGTTAATCTCCGCAAAGTACACCGATATAATAGCCGATTATCTCCGCATGCTCAAGTGTTATTCTATGCACGTTGTGCGGATATTAAAAACTGCATTCTCCGCATTAAGCGGAACAGCGGACCGCCAGCAGGGTAACAGGATGGTAACAAGAAAGGTGTATTTGGGCGGTTTTTGGCGTATTCGGGCGGACTCCAGCGGGCACCCTGCTTCTTGGTTTAAGTAAGTCCAAATAAGGCTTCGCAGGTTTTTAGAGGTTCGCAACGAAAAACCCAAAATCGCCCCCTTTACCCTGGGGGACAAGGGGCCCAAGGTTCAAGTCCAGTCGCCTCGACCATCTCAACCCAAGTTGATCAAGGCTTTACGGGTTTTACCTAATCCCCAAATTCCTGCGGTACCCTCTGTCGTTTGAAAAAAAATCGCGCAAAACTGGGATGGACTTTGCACAAGACGCAAAGTTTCGAGTGGGCCGCTTTGACATGTTCGCAAGGTTGAGTCAGGCTATTTTCACCTGAATTCAGGCGCTCCCCGGCCCACTCCGATACTCGCAACAATCTATTTAGGGGTGATGGCCAGATCCTACGCTTGAGTGGGCACGCCCTTTAAGACGCTTTAGCGGAGTTTGCATCACATGCCCCCAATTGGTAGATACCCTGAAAACCTGCAAATCACCAATCAAGATTTTGCGGATGCAAGATTAAATGAAATCCTGAAGGATAAAGACGAAAGTTCTACTTACACTTTTAGTAACGAATTTGCTGAGCGTGCAAAAGAGGCAAATTCCTTTGGCCGAGACGCTCAAAGCAAGGTGTTGTGGCTTTTTGCTGATGCCTGTGATTACGCTTTGCAACCTAGCAATCCAAAAAACCCATTCACTCCTAAATGGGTTTTTAGCGACAAACGCTCGATTTTACCGGAAGATTTCTTTGAAGATGAAATTGCGTTCTTTACTGAGGTCCTTTCTCTAATCACTAATCCATGGGTTAAAGCCCGTATCGCAGATACGATTCTGGTTTCACCGCATTCTGGGGGAGTTGATTGCGCAGTAGAGGCCATAGATGCGTACCTTGAAATACCCTTAACCCCAACGTCTTGGAGGCAAGGAGGTAGGCAATGTATCGAAAGGGCCTGGCAACTTGCCCGGAAACTTAAGAAAGGGGCTGGTGATAGAGCTAACAAAATTGAATCTGTTCTAATAGAAACCTTTAAATCAACTGAAAATAGGGATGGGGAGTTCCTGAGAAGCCTTTCGCAAATGATGCTTGAATCCAAAATGGGACAAAGTGAAGCATTAAATATTGCTCGACGACTTAAAGAAGTTGCCCAGGCTTATATCAAAAGTAAAAGCTTTCTTGAAGCGGCTGAAATGTTTCAAACCGCGCTTGGTTGGTACGAATGCACAAAGGATAAAGACAACAAATTCAAAACGTTGGCTGCCTGGGCGGAGGTTGTCGCTCAAGATGCTGAATCCAGAACATTTGGGAAAAAAACCAGCTATTCTGCGGCTCGTGGACTTTATGAACAAGTCATTAAGATTTATCGAATGATCCCTAAAAGTGAACGGCCCAAATATGGGGTGGATCATAAGATTGATCAGTTTCGAACTCGTCTTAAAGAGGCAGGTGAAAAGGCGATGGAAGAAATGAAGCAATACAGCACGGAAATAGATTTAAGGGAACTTATCGAAAGTTCCAAGGACTCGGTCCGTGGCAAACAGCTAGACGAGGCTTTAGTTGCTCTTGTGAGTCTATATTCAGGAGTGAAATATAGCGTATTGCGCAAGTCAGCGGAAGAACAAATTCGGGACTTCCCTCTGCAAGCAACGCTACCAGCCTCAATCGTCAGTAGTGATGGCAGGCAAATTGGTAAAAGGCCTGGACTCCAATGGAATATTGACGAGTCTGAAGAGAACCAGATGGTTGTACATTCCGTTGTGATGCAGCACTATGTCATGTCGCTTCAATTTATTGCTCAAGGGAGAATATTGCCTGCTCTTCATTTAATCAAGGAGGAGCATGACATAACAGAGGAGTACATATCCGATATCGTCAAAAACTCCCCCATTATTCCTTCAGGGCGCGTTCCATTAGTAACTAAAGCCTTACTGTTGGGGTTTCAGCTTGATTTTGCCACCGCCATACACTTGATAGCTCCTCAGATTGAGAACCTGGTGCGTTTAGCCCTCAAAAAGTCGGGAGTACATACAACGACTCTTGATTCACAGGGCATTGATCTTGAGAATGGCTTGAGCTCTTTGATGGATAAACCTGAAATTGAGGAAATCTTTGGTGACGACTTGGCTTTTGATATTAGGGCATTATTTTGTGACCAGTTTGGCCCCAACCTGAGAAATGAAATAGCCCATGGTTTGATGGATTACGCTGCGTGTCAATCTCAAGCCTCTGTTTACGCATGGTGGCTCCTATTTAAGCTTGTTTACTGCGCATTTTGGCATGAAAACTGTTCTGGGTCAGCGTGAATTGGGCTTTTTTGGCTCCATTATAGGTGACTAACTAGATACTGTAGTCACGAGATAGACTTTTCTATAAAATACTGTTATGCCCCGTTTATCAAACATTTCCTCACGGGGCCTCCATGACTATTCCAGCGCACAGACGGCACGACATTTCAGACCATGTTTGGCACAAACTTGAACCACATTTGCCCGGCAGAAAAGGAACTTGGGGCGGCATCGCCCAAGACAATCGCCTTTTTGTCAATGCAGTCTTTTGGATCATGCGCACAGGCTCGCCCTGGCGCGATCTTCCTCCCGACTTGGGCGGGTGGGGTAATACCCATCGGCGTTTTATTCGTTGGCGTGACCAGGGAGTTTGGGAAAAACTCCTTGAAATTCTTATTGATGCGCCGGATTTCGAATGGTTGATGATTGATGCAAGCCATTGCAAGGTTCACCCGCATGCGTCGGGAGCTATTGGCGGCAATCAAATGATGCGCCGCACAAAAGGGGGCTCAACACAAAACTGCATTTGGCCGTGGATGCGCATGGTATGCCGCTCAGGGCTGTTATTACAGAAGGTACAAGAGCAGATTGTACGCTGGCAATCTCTTTGATAGAAGGATTTTCCGCCGAGCATCTCTTGGCGGACCGGGCCTATGACTCAAATGAGATTATCGAAAAGGCCTCACAACAGGGTATGAATGCCGTAATCCCGCCGAAGAAAAACCGAAAAATCGTCAAAGATTTTGACCCAGAGCTTTATAAGGCAAGGCATTTAGTGGAGAATGTATTTCTTTATTTGAAACAATGGCGTGGAATTGCCACCAGATACGCCAAAAATGCGGATTCCTTTCTAGCGGCAATTCATATCAGGTGTATTTTTTTATGGGCTACAATCTCGTGACTACACTATCTAGTGAACCCCGTAAAAAGGGCCTTGTTTTGCCCAATTCTTCTTTAATTTAGGAAAGGACCTTATGCTCGATCGTCCCGAAGAATTCGAAAGGATGGCCCCGGTAGAGGCAGACCTTTGGTGGTATAACGCGCTTCACGCGCAAGTAGAAGAAGCCGTGCCCTCAGGGGCTTGATTCGATATCCCTGCTTGACGCCGGTTGTGGTACGGGCGGTCTCATATCCCACTTAATCTCCAAAGGTTATAATAACATAAAGGGTGCTGACCTTTCCCCGTTGGCGGTCAAGTGTTGCCAGGAGCTTGGCTTAGAGGTGATTGAGTCAAGTATCATCGACCTAGAGCAGCATTACCTGCCTGGAAGTTTCGATGCCATAGTCAGTTGCGAGGTGCTATATTTTTTAGAACGCCCCCAATGGAAAGAGGTCACAGAGTAATTTTTCCGGGTATTAAAACCTAAAGGAAGGGTTATTTTTAACCTGCTCGCGCTCGCCGCGTTTGGAGGCATACATTACCTAGCCCTGGGCATTCCCCGCCGGTTTGAGGCCAGCGAGTTAGCCGACCTTTTTGATCCTGAACCGTTTACTTGTTCTCCTTAACATTTTTGGCCCTTTTTACTTTCTCCAATAATCTACGCCATGCGCCGCTCTCAGCGAAAGGCGCTTGAGAAAACCCAGAAATAATCATCAGGTCGGATATCGACCTACCCTCGCCTATCGGTAAAAACCGCTATAACAGATCATCCGTTTAGAACGGTGTTTAGGCAGCTTCCGAGGTTGGGGCAGTTCCATGGTTGGGGTGCTTTGATAAAAAAGCATAACTTATAACTTACTTCTTCTTAGGCTCTTGTTGGTGCCCAGCGTAAGCCCAGGCGTAAGCTCCAGGGCAGCCAATCGGCATTTGCCTAGCAGGCCGCCCATCCCTTTTTAGCGATACTACCAGCATCCCAAATTCAGGCAAAACCAGCAAAACTAGGGTGTTTGATTAACACGAAGCGGGTGGCAAGGTCTGCCAGGGGCCTTTGTTACAAGGCGTAACCGGGTTTTAGGGCGGGGCAGGGTTGGCCCCAATTTAGTTCAGCCTTTAATAAAGGAGCAGCAATAATCGGTGACACTTTTTATTTTTAAACTAAATTTAGAGTTTGCGGGCACCTCGAACGCTTCGCCACCTTGGACCTTTTTCCATCCTTCTGACTTGGAAACCAAAACCTCAAGCTCACCAGAAAGGATTTCCATCAATTCTTTGTCGCCCGTTCCAAACTCATATTCGCCAGGAAGCATGATCCCCAAAGTTTTGCGGGAACCATCGGCAAAAACCACGGTTCGGCTGGTGACCTTGCCGTCGAAATAGACGTTTGCCTTTTTAATGACGCTTACTGCTTTGAATTCTGACATTTAAGGGTCCCAGTGATTAGGTATTTTAGACAGGTTTTATTTCGAATATCCTTGCTTTGGCAAGTAGTCAAGGGCCACCTAGGCAGACAGGGGCGGAGTTGATCTAAATTGCCCTTGGGCCGTTACCTCTAAAAATCTAGGGACGGTGCTCTTGATAATTCCAAGGTTTGGGCGCGGGAAAGATCGGCAGGCGTGCCGATGTCGAGCCAGGAGAAAGGGCTAATGTCGGTGCAGTGGATATTAAGCCCTTGTGGGATTTGCTTTAGGTATTCTTCAATAATCGAAAATTCGACTTGGCCGCCCAATCTCGCCAAAAAACTTTGATTGATTAGATGGATTCCACAGAAGTTTTGGGGCCTTGCGGCACCTTGGGGGGAAAGTACGATCCTATCTGCGTTAGGGCGGCGTAAGCCAATAAGCCGGTTTTTTTGGTCAACTAACAACTCTGAACTAGCTGGGGCCTGATTGACCGCCAGAGTGATCTCTGCCTTCGAGGCTTGATGCTGTTTAAGAAACCACCGGTAGTCGAGATTGGTAAAAATATCCGCATTAACCAAAAAGAAATCCTCTGTTAACCAGCGGGACGCCTGTTTCAGCCCACCACCGGTTCCTAAAATCTCAGGTTCATAGGAAAGGTACCACTCCAACCCTTTTAGCTGCTCGAAACAGAAACGCTCGATTTGCTCGGCTTTATAGTGAGTGTTGATCACTAGCTTCGTCACCCCAGCTTTGCCCAAAGCCCTCACCACCCAATCTAGCATCGGTCGATCCTGGACCTCGACCAAC
>Ga0208246_1000035_pt1 | contig 152225 bp, 131 predicted proteins | sample RifOxyD2_FD_184039 | JGI IMG/M metagenome (GOLD analysis project Ga0208246, IMG submission 184039) | Soil microbial communities from Rifle, Colorado - Rifle Oxygen_injection D2 (SPAdes) | ecosystem: Environmental > Terrestrial > Deep subsurface > Rock core/Sediment | place: Rifle, Colorado... | reverse complement strand
CGCGAGGAGCGGATCGCCCAGCGGATCGCGGAATATGAGGCAGAAGTCGCCCGGAGCGGGGAGGAGCAGGAGGAATTGGAGTGGAAGTATGCCCTGCGCCGCGATGAACGTTATGCGCGGGCCCTCAAACTGGAGCAGGAGCACGCCGCCGCAGCCGGGGCCGCCCTCCTCGCCGAGCAGCAGGCGCTGAAGGAGGAGCAGGAGGCAAACACCAGACGGGAGGCGGAGCGCATAGCGCAGCGTGAGGCCCGCGATCAGGAAGCGCTCAATGCCTCCGCGCCATCGTCCTTATCCCCCGACCTTCAGGTCATCGCCGCGAGGCGCGGCAAGCTGTTTGCCACTGTTGAAGATGTTCCTGTTATGTATGCCGATGTCTCTCTGGACGAGTGGTATGCGCCGTACGTGTCCTACGTGATCGAGGAGAACATCGCGACGGGGTATGAGGATGAAACGGGCAAGCCCAAGGGCGAATTCGGCGTCGGCAATCCCATTACCTACGCCGAGGTTCTCAAGATGGCCATGCAGTCCTCGGATCAGACCTTCGACCTGAGGGGTCTGCCCCCTCCGCGCAACACGAGCGCCAAGGGCACCTGGGCGGCGGCCTACCTCGCGCAAGCGGAAGCACTGTCGCTCTCCGTCTTCGCGCCTTCACGCGACGTGAACAAGCCTGCGACGCGCGGGGCGGTGATCCAGACGCTGCTCGAGGTGCTGGGGATTCCGACGGGGGCCAAGGCACCCAGCCCCTTCGAAGATCTCCCCAATAACCATCCTTATGCTCCGGCAATTGTTGTAGCGACCACCTACGGGCTCGTCTCCGGCGATCTTGATGCATCAGGAAATCCTCTCAACACCTTCCGTCCCGATGATCCCATTAACCGGGCTGAGGTTGCAAAAATTATCGCGCTCATCAAAGAGCTGCTCCAATGAAGTATTGGGGGGTGTCTCATCATCGTTTTTGGCAACTATTCCTTGAAATATAGTACGTAAGCCCAGGTGTCATGGTGAGGTGCGAGCGGCGTGCATGGATTCGTGGCTTTTTGCTGCGGCAAAAAGCACCTCACCATGACACGCCGCGCCGCGAGCCACGAACCATCACCTGGGCTTACTAGACTTCAGGGGATAGTCGCCTCGTTTTCCGCCCTTGCAAATTCTTTTATTTCTTCCTATAGTACCTCCGGAAGTTTCGTTTTGGGACCAGATGTCTTTTTTTCCAACACCCGTCTTTTTTTGGGAGGCGGGGGCTTCCGGCACTTGGTAAATCATCGAAATCATGCAACCTTCTCTCCTCCTTGGGAGTGAGACGCACCGGGATATCGCACACCTTTTGAAGGCCCGCAGACGGCTGACGCTTTCTGGTGCCTCCAATGAGACCGCAAAAGCACTTCTCATCGCTTCGCTCCTCACGCACCAGCCGCATCAGTCTCTCATTGTCACGGAAAAAGATGGCAACTGCGAGGCCTTACGCCACTGGTTGCATTTCTTCGATCAGCATGTGTACATGCTCACCCCCGTTGAAAATGCCGCCGGGGAGATCCTGCCGGAAGCCCTGCAGACGTATCTCCTCTTCATGGAGGGGGCGGGGAAAGACATCTTCCTCTGTTCGCGGGAGACGTGGGAACAGGATTTTCCTTCACTGAAGGAACTGAACGAGCGTCGGATTCACCTCGAGAAAGACGGGAAAATCGCTTTTACCGAGCTTGTCGAATCTCTCATCGCATTGGGGTATCAGCACGGTGCGGATCTCTATCTCCAACCCGGAGAGTATCGCCGGACCGGAGATGTTTTTGACATCTTCCCCATCCAATCGGGTCACCCCTATCGCATCTCTCTCAACCTCGATCGTGTGGAGAAGATTCTCGCGGTTGACAGAGTCGATCTCTCGAAGACGCGCGATGCGGGCCAGGAGCTCGCCATCTTCCCCGTGCTCTATGAAAAGATGCTCCCCTTGGGCGAGCAGCTGCCTGACGAGGCGCTCTTGATTTTGGATGACCAGGATGACATCTCTCCTCCGCTCAAGGCCGCGCTCCTGCGCTTCACACCCTTTCCCTTAAGCGAGGAGAACCACGCGCACGTGCGGTATCTCTCCGTGCTCAAGTTCTATACGCTCTCCGATTTCTTGAACGACATCCGCGACAAGCTTCAGCAGGACTGGGCGCTCTTCGTCGTGACCAAGCGCTTGGACGAGCTGAAGGGAATCTGCTCAGAGGAACACATTTCCTGCAGTCTCGAACTCAAGTCGCAACGGGGGGTCCTTACCCTCATCCGGGCCGAAGAAGAGGATCTCCTCCCGCACTCCCTGCAGAATCCGGATCTGAAGTTCGCTCTCCTGACCGACCGCGAAATATTCTCCCTCAAGAGAACAGGCAAGCAGCGCAGCATCCAGAAGCTCGCGCTCGATTTCATCACATCACTCGTGCCGGGGGATTACGTCGTGCACATGGAGCACGGGATCGGGTACTTCGAAGGCATGACGCAGAAGGAAATCGACGGGACGATGCGGGAATACCTCGAGCTCACGTATGCGGAGGGCGACAAGCTCTTCATCCCCGTGGATCAGGCGGACAAACTGAGCAAGTACGTCTATGACGAAGGAAACGAGCCGCAACTCACGCGCCTTGGGACCAGCGAATGGAAGCGCATCACGGAGAAAATGCGCGAGGAGACGCGGTTGATCGCCAAGGAGCTTCTTGATATCTATGCCAAGCGCGCGAGCGCCAGGGGATTCGCCTTCGGACCGGATACGGAAGCGCAGCACACCTTCGAGAAGGCGTTCCCCTACCAGGAGACTCCCGGGCAGATGAAAGCCATCGAAGATCTTAAGCACGACATGGAGCGTGATCACCCCATGGATCGTCTCATCTGCGGAGACGTCGGGTTCGGAAAGACGGAGGTGGCCATGCGTGCCGCCTTCAAGGCGGTGCAGGGGGGCAAGCAGGTCGCCGTTCTCGCTCCCATCACCATCCTCGCGGACCAGCACTATCGGACGTTTATCGAACGTATGAAAGGCTTCTCCATACGAATCGAAATGCTCAGCAGATTCCGCACGCCTCGTCAGCAGAAGGAAGTGATCGAGAAGCTGCGCAAAGGCGAGGTGGATATCGTCATCGGCACGCATCGCCTGCTGCAGGCGGACGTAAAATTCTTCAATCTCGGGCTCGTCGTCCTTGATGAGGAGCAGCGGTTTGGTGTGAAACAGAAAGAGAAATTCAAGGAACTCCGGGCCAATGTCGACGTTCTCACGCTCACAGCCACGCCCATTCCCCGCACGCTCAACTTGGGACTCCACAAGCTGCGCGACATCACCACGATCACCACGCCGCCTCCGGGGCGGCTCCCGATCGTCACGGAGGTGCGCAAGTACTCCGATCAGCTCGTCCGGCAGGCGATTCTGCAGGAGATCGAACGCAAGGGACAGATCTTCATGCTCCACAACCGCGTCGAGACCATCGATGCGTTTGCCGACAAACTTCGTGGGCTCATACCGGAGGCCACGTTCATCGTCGGACACGGACAGCTGAAGTCCGACGACCTCGAGAAGCGCATTGTGGCCTTCAAGGACGGGCGCTACGACGTCCTCGTGAGCTCGACGATCGTCGAGAACGGTATCGACCTTCCGCGGGCCAATACGCTCATTGTGAATGGTGCGGAGAATTTTGGCCTTGCTCAGCTCTACCAGCTGCGCGGACGCGTGGGGCGCAGCAAGCTGCAGGCGTATGCGTACTTCCTCTATCACGGGCAGAAGCTCGAGGAAGACGCACGCAAGCGCCTCAAGGCCATCGTGGAGGCTTGTGAGCTGGGGAGCGGTTTCCAGGTGGCTATGCGCGACCTCGAGATCCGCGGAGCGGGCGAAATCCTCGGCGCCAATCAATCCGGTACCATGCTTACCGTCGGTGTCAGTCACTACCTGCGTATGCTGAAGAATGCCGTTGAAGAGCTCAAAGTCGGTGGCAAAGGCGTGACTGAAGAAGAGTTTACCGTCGAGATTTTACTTCCGATCCCCGCGCTCATTCCGTCTTTCTACATTCCCGATGAACAAGAGAAGATCTCCATCTATCAGAAGCTCGCAGGAAGCGAAGACGATGCAATCCTCAAAGAATTCGAGAACGATCTCATCGAAGAGTACGGGGCGCTCCCGCCGCAGGTCGAGAATCTCTTTCAGGTGCTGCGTCTCAAGCTGGCGTGTCGCAAAGCCGGCGTGATGCGCGTGAAGGAGGAAGACGATCGCAAGGATGGCAAGGAGATCGTCCTCACCTTGGCCAAGGGCGTGACGGCCAAGGAAATCATGCAGCTCCTCGCAGTGAACGGCTTGTGGCGCGTGAGCGGATCGAACTTGCGGATCTTCGAGAAAGCGCTTCTCACGGGGAAGAAAGACCTGTTAGAGGTCCTCACGGAAGAAGTGGGGCACTTGAAGAAAAGGGGGAAGAAGAAAGAGGAGGAATAGGATTTTTGCCACCTTTGCCCGGCGGCAAAGGTGGCGCCAAAACGCCGGCGCGCCAGAGCTCCTCCACCCGGCTCTGCGCCTCCTCGTCGACCCCTCCAGGGATTCGGGGCCGACTCGTCGGCAAACCCAGCACCCTTGCACAGCAAGGGTGCTGGGCAGGGCCTTCCCCTTCACCCCCCGTGGCGCGCCAACCTCCATGAATTAGGAGATAGGGGGGGCCTGTTGCGATCTTGTGAAAACGATAATTTTCATGTATAATGTCCTTAACAAATACCGATACTCTTTCATGCCTTCTGACCCTCAGCCGCCGGTCATTCCTGATCCCAAGGAGCTCTATAACAAGCTCATGGAGCCTATCAATCCGGAGCTCACGACAGAGGCGCTTGCGCATGCCGATGAGAAATATAATTCTTCCACGGAGACTCCGGAGCAGACGGCTACTCGTGTAGAGAAAGACGAGCGGTCTTTCGTACAGTTCGAGACGGCAGCGACGCAGGAGCTGACCAATATTGAGCATCAGGCGAAGGCCTACACGCGAAACATTCAGACGCGCAAGGAAGAACAATCAAAGGGGGCGGACGAGGCGACCATCATCAGCATCGAGACTTCCATGGACTTCGCTTAACCCCTTTTTTATGGACACATCTCCACTCTTTTCCATCATTGGGATACAAGAACATAGGCTCTTACATATGTCCCCCGGGGCGCCGGGGCCGGGCGAAGCCCCGGCTGCGCCGCCATCGGGAGCACCCGAAAAGAAGGAGAAGAAAGAGCGGCCCAAAATCTCTGCGGAGGAACAGAACAAACAAGATCTTGAGCGCAGCAAAAAAGAAATTGAATCTTTGGAGCAGGGACTGAAGAAGTCTGTTGAGCGACTCGCAGCCGGAAAAGCCGTTGAGAACGATCCGAAAGAACGGCAGAAGATTTACGAAGAGGAGCACAAGCCTCAGTACGAGCGCGATCGTCAGAACATTCAGCAACTTCTCGCCCCCGCCGAAGCCAAGTTCAGAGCGGCTCAGGAGCGGCTTGCCTCGTTCATGAAAACCGTTCCGCCGAATACCCCCAAAGCCACGCTCGATGCACATCCACAGTATCAGGAACTCAAGAAACAGCTCGATGAGTGCAAGGAGAATCGTGACAAGGTCGCAAGCGCCCTGGCCGATGTGAATGCGCGGGAAACAGAGGAAAAGCGCGGCCTACGTGGCCCACCGAAGTCAGACATGGAAGGCCACTCGCGCGATATGCAGGATGCCATGGACGACATGAAGAACACGAAGAACCCCATGGAAGCCATCGCTCACCTTCTGCGCGCATTCGCCGCATTTATGGCGCTCCTGAAAGGGGAGAAGCACCCCGGAGTACAGCAGGGGAGAGATGCACTGGCGGCCCAGGGGCGGCGCAATGCGCTTAAGGCGGAGGTTGCAGCCACCACTCGGGCCGGCGGAAAAAATGAAGTAGACACCTTAATTACAAGTAAACAGACCGCGCTGGATGCCCCCAATGGACCGAAGAAGAGACTTGCCGGCCTCGAAGAGGCAAAAGTGAATCTGGATGCAAACAAAACAAAGAAGGCCCAGCTTGAAGCGGACGAAGCTAAAACACCGAAGCCCCCCGAAGCCCCGCCCCCTGCTCCGACACGGGCGCAGCAGATTGCGACACTGACCGAGATGATTAACAAAGCTGCGAACTATGAAACAGAGAAAGCCACTCTCCAGAAAGAGGTTGATGCGGCGGAAACAGCCATCAAGGACCTCACTGCCATGAAAGAAGAGGTGAAAACCGCCGTCGATGCGGAGAATGCGACACTCGGTCGTTTGCGTGCGGCGAAGCCGGAAGCACTCAAGGGGCTCGACGGCATCACTGCCGGCGTAGGGCCAGATGGGATCTCCGTTGTTCTCAAGGTGGAGCCGATTGCCAATGTGGGTCCGGTGAGAACCGCGCTCGGGGTTGATGCCACCGTTCTCGATAATAATGGCGTCGTGCTCGATAAGGACAAGTTCAAAGCGGCGCTCACGGCCAAGCTGGATGCAAACTTCAATGGTCTCAAGGCAACCAACAAGTTTCAACGGACAATTGCGGGCTTGGAGAGCGGCAAGTGGACTGCCGTTGCGGGCAATGCGGATCTTGCAGAGGGTGCCCGCTTGGGGGCGACAGAAGTGATGAATCTTCGGGGGAATACTCTCATGAAGACGCCGGGCGGTGTTCAGATCATGTCGCTTGATGGGAGCGTGAAGCGTCTTGCATCGGAAAAAGGGAAAATTACCGACGTAGGCTCACAAAATTTCTACGATGCGGTTCTCAATGGAGTGCTGACCGCGGGGGGGGGAGCCGGAGGCAAATTCATTGATGCTCCTGCAGGGATGACCCTTGCGGTGGGTGATAAAGTCCCCACGACGACGCCGCCAATCACCCAGTATTCTGTTGAGTTGACCACACTCACTCTTAGTTGTGTCACCGCAGATAAGAAGGCTTATAAGTACAATCCAAGCGGCACCGGGGTGACGGGAAGATGGTCAAGGTTAGTCTCATAGAGCAACTTTCGCGTCATCCATAGAAATATTCTTCATTATGGCAGACACTCAGCTTCCCACAGGCTCACAGATCTCCGGCGCCGAAGCGCTGGGACTGCATGTTCCCACCGGGACACAAGTGTATGACGCGCTGATGCTTCAGATCGATCCGGAGCTCCTCACGGCGAATATCCCGTCTCTCGGCGAGAAGTATCGTGACGAGACACCGGAGGCGAAGGCGGAGCGCCTCAAGCGCTATGGGGCATCCTACGCGCGCTACGATCAGGTGTTTTTGGAATGGATCACTTCCCTTCACGCCGCCGTGAGATCGTATCGTCACGAGGCGTTGCAATCGGCTGAGGCGCAAAACCAGGAGAAAGAAGCGACCGGACTCTTACAGCTCCAATCTCAATTTAAAACTGCCGCGTAAACATTCTCACCTATGCATTTCGCACCCTCACATCACTGGCTCGGAGAATCCCGATTGGTACGCATGGCGGGGGAGGCGGCGCCAAGCACTCCAGAGAGCGCACCCAACACTGCTCCGCCACCGACGGAATCACCGGATGCCGCGACATCAGCGCGTACAAAAGAAGCAGACACGAAGGTGGCTGACGCAGTACAGAAGCTCGTTGCCACGCGCAACAGCTCGCTTGTGAAAGAGAGCGCGGGGAATGTCGGGTCCGTCGCTTTGGGCACGGTGAAGGGCATTCTCGACACCGTTATGCTTTCGGCACAAGGCATGAAGCCTTCCGTTGAAAAAGGGTCTCTAGCCGATAAGGCGGCGGGGGTTGTTCGAGATCAAGCCGAGTCGATGAGCAGGGCCGTTGGCGGCGCGAAAACAGATGTCGACACATGGACTCAACAGAAAGGACAGGAGAAGGCGCAGGCACAAACCGAGATCGATGCCGTGAAGAAGGTTCTTGGTGTGGAGCCGGCGCAGACAGGCGGAGGACAGAAAGCGGGACCAGATACGAAACCCATGGGCCTTCCAGATATTGGAGATGTAGTGGCGAGAGCAGATGCTGCTGTCAGACAATCGGCAGCGGAAACGCCTGTAAGTACGGTACCGACTCAGGCTGAACTCGAAAAAGTGGTTATGGTTGCAAAAAGCAGGGAACCTTCAAAAGAACGGCCCGGCATAGATGCCATCGCACATGGATTAAAAGTCCGCAAGGATCAGGATACGCCGCCGAGTCCCGTGGCAGCGCCCTCCCCAGCGGGGCCGGAAGCCTCCAAAAAGCCAGCTGAGCAATCGGCTGCCGCCCCCAAGCCGGCGACAGAGGTCTCCGCAGGCAAGCCCACAGACGGTACGACGAAACCGCCGGAGGCCGTCGAGGCACCGAAGACCAACGGAGAACGTCTCGATGGGGAAATTGCGAAAGCGAAAGCAACGCTCGAAAGCAAAGAGAGCGGAAACAAACTCAGCGCGGCCATTACCTTGATCCTTCTCTCAATCGAGAAGATCAAGCACACACTGAATGGAACGTTGAAAGATAAGCCGGAAGCAGCGAAGAAGGAAGAACCGAAGAAGGAACCCAGGAAGAAGCCCGAAGACGAGAAGAAGGCCGGAGAAAAGACCCCGGAACAGAAGGAAATCGATGACCTCAAGCGGGATATCGACGGTCTCAGTAAGAAAGTGGACACATCCAAGACGGAGAGAGGCAATCTCGAGAAGAGCAAGCGCGATCTTCAGACGAAAATAGCAGAAATCGATGGCAATAAGGATCTGTCGCTGGAACAGAAGCAGCGACAGAAAGCCGACCTTCAGATTGATTTGGATTCTCTTGATCGGAGCATCGCAGGGGTCGATATGAAGATAAAGGGACAGACGGAACTCCTGAAGGATTGGCAGGGACAACTGACGAAGAAGCAGGAGGCTCTTCAGAAGAAGGAGCAAGCGTCCGATGCCAAGCCGGATGCGGCAGCTGAGTTTGGCAAGGCACTGGATAAGGCATTGGACATCACGGGTCTCCTTCCCAAGACGAAAGAGCAATTACAGAAGCAACTCTCTGCCATTCGTGCCGGGATGAAGATCGACACGGACACCAAAGGAGTGACAACCATTTCCCTCACCGCTGAAGCCAAGAAACAAATCACAGATATCAAGCCGGATGTTGATTTTGGCACACTTGATAGCAAGGGCATGGCGCAACTTCTGACAGTGGATCTTCCTGCTTACATTGAGAAGAAACTCAAAGAAAAACCGGAGGAGAAAAAGGCCGAGAAAAAGGAAGATGCCGGCGATATCGACAAGAAGGCGCAGGAGGTGGTGAAGGGCATCCAAGAGTCGTTCGCGGGAGCCGGCAAGGGCGATGTTCGAATGAAGACAGCCGTGTTCCTCGAAAAAACAGCAGATGGAAGTTACGTCGTCACGGTGGATAAAGGGCAAATCGACGCCGTTCTTGGCGCGAAGAGCGCCGCTGGTAAGAGAGTAGGGAAGATTCTTCTGGATGGGTTAAATTTCCGTAACGAAGATAAGCTGGCGAAGAGAGTGTCGACCGGCCCGCAAACGTTGCAGAGTCTGACGGATTTCTATGCGAAGATAGACGCGGCGCTGAAGGGCTGAGGAGCCCGGGAGATCTAGAAGATCTCGAAGTCCGGGAAACGATCCTGCCAGAAGTCCTCCCACCACGAGTCGAAATCATCTTCGGACATGAGCGGGCCGCGGTAGACCTCTTTCACGCCCGTATCGAGATGGAAGAGAAGGATGCGCGACTCCTTGCAGATGTCGTCCTCCGGGCAACGGCTCAAGGTACCGTTCAATTCCACGGAATCCTCCACGCCGGCTGCAACGACAATGGTGGAACCGTCGAGCCATGCGACGTCATAGAAACCGCAGCAGGGGCCGTACGTCGCCCACTTTTTGGCCTGATCGGTGGCCGGATCGATGGTAACGATCGAGGAATCCACGTCGAAGATGATCGACTGGTCATCCTCTTCATTGGTGACATCCGCGCCGGTGATGCCTGCAAGTTGCGTGCCGTCGGGAGAAGCTACGAAGAAGAGATCGCGTGCTTCGTCTTGGGGGAGCGAGAAAACATACGGTGTGCCGAGGGATTCGTCTTCCCCCTTCACGAACTCCGTGAGAGCGAAATCGGGAGCGGCAAACTCCCACTCGCCGACCCAGGCGGGGAATTTCTTCGCAACGAACGCCTGCAGTTTGGCCGGCATTGCAGGACCTTCCAGCGTTGCAGGAGTTGTTTCTTCCAAGTCATCGAGTTCATCGAGATCTTCATCTTCAAAATCCTCATCTTCCAAATCTTCCTCAGTGTCTTCGACATCGTCGATGACAGCGGGGGGAGCCTGTTTTTCCTCGTTGGGTGGCGGAGACGACTGCTGCTCAGGAGGGGTCGGCGCGGGAGTCGCAGCGCATGCGGAGAGGAAGAGGACAGAGACGAGGAAGAGGGGGGTGGAGATTTTCATGGAGGAAATAATAGCAGGGACGAGAGAACCCCCTTCGGAAAAATCGCTTGCCATTTGCAGGTTTACCATCGATTTGCGCACCGACGATACGGCGAGCATTTTTTTCAGTGATGATCTTCTTCGCTCAAAATTCATTCGAGATATGCGCCATCGAACAGTTGGCTTCTCTCCGTCACACAGTATCTGTAGGATTGTCGCATGCAGCCGACGAAAATCCCGTTCACAGGACGCATTCTGATGCTCGGCTTCGGCGGAGTGGCGCGGTGCACCCTTCCCCTTCTCCTCCAGAACCTCGCGGTTTCCTGTAAGCAGATCACTGTCATGGACATGGAGGATCATCGAGCGCTTCTTGCGGATTATTTGCAGCAGGGACTGACATTTACGTGCGAGCGCCTCACACAGGAACACCTCAGTGATCAACTCTCTGCATTGGTCTCGCGAGGAGATCTGCTTGTTGATCTTGCTTGGAACATCGCATGCACGGATCTTCTCGATTGGTGCCATCGAAATGGCGTGCTCTACATCAATACTTCTATTGAGCTCTGGGATCCCTATCAAGGGCGGGACCACTCCAACCCCCGTGAGCAGACGCTCTACGTCCGCCACATGGCCATCCGTGAGCTGGTGCGTTCCTGGAAAGACCGGCCGGGCCCCACTGCCGTCGTGGAACATGGCGCGAACCCCGGACTTGTATCGCACTTCACGAAGAAGGCTCTCCTCGACATCGGCGAGAAGCTCATCGGCGAGAATCCTCGTGACCTTCGCAGGGAAGCGATCGACCATGCGATGCGTTACGGAAACTTCGCCGAACTTGCGGCGCTCCTGAACGTGCAAACGATTCATATCAGTGAAATCGACACGCAAATCACTCACAGTCCTCATGATCCGAACACCTTTCTCAATACATGGAGCGTCGAAGGGTTTCATGAAGAGGGAACTGCCCCGGCGGAGATGGGGTGGGGCACCCACGAGCGCACAATGCCGGAAGACGGCATTGCCCACCAATCCGGACCCCGAAATCAGATTTGTCTCAATCGCTTCGGCATCAATACATGCGTCAAATCCCGCGTGCCAAGCCAGGAGATCGTCGGCATGATCGTACGCCACGGAGAGGCGTTCACGCTCTCGGACGCACTGACGTCATGGAATGACGACGGGACGCCCGCGCACCGGCCGACCGTACACTACGCTTACTGCCCCTGTGCGGAGGCCATTCGCAGCCTCGATGATCTGCGTGCAAGAAACTACATGATGCAGGAAAAATGGAGAATCCTGTCCGAGGATATTCGAGAGGGCGGTATCGATGAGTTGGGAGTGTTGCTCATGGGACACGATTTCAAGACCTGGTGGACGGGGACGATTCTCAGTATCGAAGAGGCGCGCAGGCTCGTGCCGGGCCAGAATGCAACGACATTGCAGGTGGCGGCGTCTGTCGCGGCGGCCGTGCGCTGGATGATTCGTCATCCGGGGGAAGGGGTGAATGTTCCCGACCAATTGCCCCATCGCGAGATTTTGGCGGCGGCGGCTCCGTATCTGGGTCAGATCTGTTCAGTCCCTATCGATTGGACGCCTACAGGGAAGGAGGTCGATCACGACACCTGGCAATTTGAGAATTTTCTGACCGATGAGAAACCGCACGGCAAGGTGTTTCATCCGGATTTGGTTGCGGGGTGATTTTCTGGATTACTGTTTATTGGTGCTTTTTCTTGAGTGAGAAGGCCCTTCGACTCATTCCATTCGCTCAGGGTCATTCGCCTCGCGCAAACGTGGCCCGAGTCCCGCGTATGCGGGACGAGAACCACTGTTCGACAACCGTGAGCTCACAGTCGAACGGTGAGCGAGCGCCGAAGGCGCGAGTCGAATGGTGCCGAGGGAGAGGGTTGAACTCTCATGGGATTGCTCCCACCAGCTCCTAGGGCTGGCGCGTCTGCCAATTCCGCCACCTCGGCAAGTGCCGGTAAATATGGACTGGGAAGAGTATATATCCGTGGGCTATCGCGGGCACCGGGAAAAACGATCAGATTGGATATCTCGATTGGAATGATTCATCAGGCGGCGCCATCTTCGATAATGATGTCGGAAATCCCACATAGCTTGCACCACTGTTTACATGAATCGCATGCATACGTATGTCCTGACAGGTACATCGTTGCGCCTCGTAGAAGATCACGCTCTTTTTCCGTGAGAAACTTTTCGATAAGTGTCGTTGTCGGTACGACCGTGGTAATGCATTGTTCGTAATCGACGGCACGGCGACGCTTCCGGATGTGCAGTATTGCGGACACTTCTGCATGGACTGCTTGAGCCAGTTCGTACCCTTTTCCATTGTGGAGATGGATGCGGAGACAGTCTTCCCTCTTGATCTTGCGGTTCCTCGGGGAACCGCCGCAGCGGCATGTATTCCATCCGGTGCTGATGATGACCCCATTTTTTACCAGTACCGTCCCCAGGCGTCTTTTTGCGCAATTGCTGCGGCGGGCGATTCGGCGAGCCTCTTGGAAAATGAAAACCTGAGAAATCATTTCGATGTATGTGGAATCGTAGTCACGCTCCACCACTATAGCACACGTCATTTTTCGTTGGCGGCCCGCCTGTATCGTTCGAGGAAAGTTTCAAGGAGGGGGATGATGGCGGTGAAATCCTCTTTTCCTTTTTCTTGCGTGATAGCGTCCGTTGTGTACGGAGCAAGCTTTGGGCCATTAAACGCAACAGACATCTCCACTTCTTCCACCATGTCCTTATCGCTGGGTCCGTCACCAATGGCGACAATCCCATAGTCGGGAATATGCAGATGCCTCTGTGTCACACGCATGAAAGCGGGCTTCTCTTGGTAATCACACGGGAGGAGGTTCGCATCTCGCAATGTCCCATCAGGATTCCAACTGGAAAAATCGCATGCGGAATAAGCAATACTCGGGGCACCGACAATCTGTTGCACGCGATCGGTAAGTTGCTTGAATCCTCCGGAGATGAATACCAAGTGGAACCGATCCCTTGCCCACTGGAGTGTTTCGGCGACCCCCCGATGCAGGGGGATGCCGTCAATGACCTGTCGGTAGACGGATTCACAGAGTCCATGTTCTCTCAGGAAGATCAACGTGTCCTTCATCCAATCCACATAACTTGGATATTCACCATTAGTCCACCTCTCATGCGATGCCAATTCGTCTCGATGACACGCTTCTCCAAGTGCCATGGACAAGCGTGTCCATGCACTACGAGAAACATTCCCCTGCGGGGTCTCCACTTGCGGGTCTGTCAGTGTTCCCTCCACGTCCATCGCGAGGAGCGGAAGAGGCAATACGTCACGGCTGGGCGGCATGTTTTAATCTTATTATATAAAAATATTATTTGTCAAATGAAAGACCCATCACGTGCGCCTTTCCTACTGCGGCTTCTCCCCCTTCAGAATGCGGTCCTGGTTCTGCTTGATGTGCTCTTTGCGCTTCGTCTCCTCGCGCTCCGCATCGTGCTTGCGTTGGTATGCCTGCTCTTCCAGGTGGGCGACGCCCTCCCGCTCCGCCATGGAAGCCTCATCCCGCAATTTTCGGCACTTGGCTTCAATAGCGAACTTTTCCTTCTGGGTGCGCGCAACAATCTCCGATTTCTTGCGGTCAAAATCCGCCCTGATCGTCTGCAGCTTCCATACTTCTTCACGTTCGACGTCTCCAAGCATGCGTAGGCGCTCACCCGCTCTTTCGATGCGATTCGCCTCGGCACGTTTCCGCTGCACTTCCTGGCCATAGGTGAGCAATTGCGTGCGCTCGGTGGCGTTCAGCTTCGCCACCTCCTTCGCAGCTCGCTCATCGAGCTCCTGTTTCGCCTTTTTCTCTTCGAGGTCGATGTGTGCACGTACATTACGGGTATCTGCCGTGAGAGCGCGCTTCGCTCGCGTCGTCTCCATATCAATCTCCTGCTTTCGACGGAACGTGAGACCTTCCGCCTCCCGCTTGCCCGTTTCGACGTACTTCTGCGCTTCAGTCTTGCGCTTCTCCGCACGCATCATGAACTTGTTCTGTGCAGCCAGTTCCTTCAGATAGCCCGCGCGCTTCACCTGCTCACGCTCCGTCTTCACCTTCTTCGCCTCGAGATACTTGAGATGTTCCTCCTGCTTCTTCTTCATCTCCGCGACATCTTCTTCGCGCTGCTTCTTCTGTTTCTTCCAGTGTTTCACGAGACGCTCCTGTGCTTCCTGCTGCTCCTGTTCTTGCAAGACGTATTCCTCCGCTCTCTTCGCTTCCTGAACTTTCTGGAGCTCATGGCCGCGCTTCTTCTCCTCGATGGCCGCGCGCAATGCCTCCACCCTCCGCTGACTCTCGGCAAATTGCTCGGAGAGATACTCCTTCTTGTCGGGCTGGCCGCCGGGCCCTGTCGGATTGGGGACCATCTTGATATTATAGCATGAAATAGCTATTTAAGCTATATGCCATCAACCGCATCCGTCAGGGCTCTTCACTCCTGTGCGATCTTGATGCCGAGCTCTTTGAGCTGGATATCGGGTATCAGGGAGGGGGCGCCGAGGAGGAGGTCTTTGCCTTTCTGGTCTTTCGGGAAGGCAATCACTTCGCGGATGTTCGGTTCGCCCGCGTAGAGCATCGCCATACGGTCCAGACCCCAGGCAATGCCTCCATGAGGCGGGGCACCATACTGGAAAGCCTTGAGCATGTGACCGAATCGTCGCTCGGCATCTTCGTCGGAGATTTTAAGGATGTCGAAGATCTGCTTCTGGAGATCTTGCTCATGGATACGCACCGACCCGCCGCCGATTTCGTAGCCGTTGAGAACAATATCGTAAGCCTCCGCTTTTACGGAGAGAGGGTCGCTCTTCAGTCTCGCACGATCCTGGGTTTTCGGCCGGGTGAACGGGTGGTGCATCGCGGCGATTTGCTTGGTCTCCTTCTCAATTTCGAACATCGGGAAGTCCGTGATCCAGAGGAAAGCGAAGACATTCGGATCGGGGAGCTTCCTGCGACGGGCGATCTCGATACGCACGGCACCGAGACTTGTTGCAGCCACTTCGAAAGTGTCCGCAGTAAAGAAAACGATATCTCCTTCCTTCATGCCCACTTTCTTCGCAATCTTCCCGCTTACATCGGCCCCCAATTTCTCGACGGGGACACCTTCCAGCTTGTCCTTCACCCGCTTCATCCATGCCAATCCTTTTGCGCCGTAGACCTTCGCCGTCTCCGTGAGGTCGTCGATTTCCTTGTGGGAGAACGTGGCGCCTCCGTCGATGCGCAGCGCCTTCACCATCCCTTTGCGCCTGATGGCATCGGCGAAGATAGAGAAACCGCAGTCTCGACAGAGATCCGATACATCCTCAAGAGGGAGGTCGTAGCGAATGTCGGGCTTATCGGATCCATAGCGATTCATGGCTTCCTCCCATGTCATACGGGGGAAGGGAACGGATTGGATCTTCACGTCGGGACGGACTTCCTTCGTGATGGCGATGAGAGCCTCTTCGTTGATTGCCATGATGTCCTCGGCGGTGACGAAAGACATCTCCAAGTCCATCTGGGTGAACTCCGGCTGGCGATCGCCACGCAGATCCTCATCGCGGAAGCAGCGGGCGATCTGCATGTAGCGATCGATGCCTCCGATCATGGAAAGCTGCTTGAGCTGCTGCGGGGACTGCGGCAGGACGTAGAACTGTCCGTGGTAGACGCGGCTCGGGACGATGTACTCGCGGGCGCCTTCGGGCGTGCCTTTGATGAGAATGGGGGTTTCGATCTCGATGAAACCACGATCATAGAAGAATCGCCGCGTTGCCTGCATGAGTGAATGCCTGAGCACGATGTTGCGTCGCATGCGCTCGCGTCGCAGATCGAGGTAACGGTACTGCAGCCGGAGATCTTCACCCACATCTTTCTCCACATCGATCTCAAAGGGCGGAGTTTTGGCTTCGTTGAGCACGTCGACGGTGTCGACGAGGACTTCGATCTCTCCGGTAGGGTTCTCCTTCCGCTCCGCCCCCTCGAGACGCTTGCGAACGGTGCCGGTGATCTTCAGCACCCATTCCGGACGCACCTTCTCTCCTATGGCGAATGCGGGTTTGTTCGTCGGATCGATGACGACCTGTGTAAATCCATAGCGGTCCCTAAGATCGATGAAAATGAGTCCGCCGTGGTCGCGTCGCCGATGCACCCATCCGCAGAGGGTAACGGTTTTCTTTGCGTGGGTCCTGGTCAGTTCGCCGCAGGTGTGGGTGCGCAGCATGGAGGAGTTGACGTGCAGCCATGGTAGCAGCGAGGCCACCTTGGAGTCACGGATAATCGTCATCGACTTACACGGTAATCACCTCCTTGGGGAGCGGTTGAACCGCTCCGTTGCGGATCTGAAAGATCGCCATTGCATCGGCCATGGGAAGCTCTTGGCGGAAGTATTCGTCGCAAGCCCGACGCACCCCTTCGTCCCAGACCGGTGAGATTCGGTAATCATGGATGGCACATATGCCGCCATCGGCCAGTCGAGGGATGACTTCCTGCAGGGATATGCGCATCGAGGACATCATGTCTCCGTCGAGGAAAGCGAAACAGATGTTCGATGGGAGAGAAACAGGAAGCGTGTCACGGAACCAGCCGGCATGAATATGGGGGAGAGGGAGCTTGCACAGCGCAAATGTTTCATAGAAGAGGGAAAGAGGAACGCTCATCATGCCTTTTGTGGGAGCGTTATAGCGCTCGCCGGGTTCTTCCGGAGGCAACCCCGTAAAGGAATCGAAGACGTGGAGTGTTTTTTCGGGAAACAGCCTGAGGATGTGCTCCTGCAGAAAGCAGGAAGTACGTCCGCGTTCACAGCCGACCTCGACGAAGTCACCGGGCACCTTGGAGCGAGCCAGGAACTGCATGATCTTGGCGAAGAGCCGGTACCCTTCGGGTGCGAGCATCTTCGTCTCCAGAAGGAGCGCATGGAGAGCGGGGTTTTCTGTGCCGAAAACATTCGTCAGAACGGTCATCACTTCACGAATAATTTGCCGAGCTCTTCCTTGAATTCTTCCACATCCTTAAACTCGCGGTGTACGGAGGCGAAACGGATGTAGGCGACCTGATCAAGCTTCTTGAGGGCCCGCATGACATCCATGCCGATCGTCGTGCTCAAAACTTCCTTCTTATTAGCACTCCACTTCTCTTCAAGCTTATTGAGCAGCAGATCAATCTGTTGCTGGCTCACCGGACGCTTGGTGCATGCCAGCCAGATGCCGCGTTCAAGCTTGGAACGACTGAATGGCTCGCTCGTTCCGTCGCGCTTGATGACGATGAGACTGGAGAGCTCCTGACGCTCGAACGTGGTGAAACGATGACTGCACTTGGGGCACTCGCGCCGCCGTCGCACGGCGCGGCCGTCTTCCGTGAGGCGGGAATCGATGACAGCCGTATCCGCGAATTTGCAGTGGGGGCAGTGCATAGATTCTTGAGAGGAAAACCGCAGGTTTGCCTCTCAAGGTCTCTCCTTTCCCTTAAGAGGTGGCGCTCCGGGCGGGTCCTTCGTCAGGCTCAGGATAAACTCCACCCGCCTTCGCGCTTTCATTATAAATCAATTGTGGTTCTTGTCATCTACTTAAGCTTCTTGTCGAAAAACCTGTTTAATCGGAGGCGAGATCGAGGAGCTGCTGGAGCATGCGCTGCAGGTGAGGGTCCCGCTGCAAGAGATCTTGCTGGAGAGAGCGGGGACTCGCTCCATCGAGTGCATCACTTTTGATGGGCGAGGGGGGAAGGCGGCTCGCAAGGTTATCAACTGTTTTCGCGGGGAGTGGTTTGCCGACATGCTCTTCGTCGAGGCCGGGAAGATCGGATGAAGTATTCATAGGCTGAGTATATCACATAGTCCGCCCCCCGTAGCCGGGGTTCATGAACCCCGGCTACGGGGCCACGGGCATCCTCATCAACCTTCCTTCACGCTTCCCCTTCGTATCATACGGTCCCCTCTTTGTGTGAGGTTGATGACCGTCGACGGTGGGTTCTCTGGCAGCTCACCGGAGTCAATGATGATGTCCGGTTGCATTTTCTCATTCCTGAATTGACTGGCTATTTCCTCCACGCTGTAGGGATTCCTCTGCCCATGGAGATTCGCCGATGTGGTGGAGAGCGGTTTGTCGAAGCGCTTTGCGAGGTCTGCGGCGAATGGATAAGAAGAGATGCGAATACCGAGCGAGGACTTGGGACTTGGGACTTGGGACTTGGGAACCGTCGGGAAAAGGACCATCGGGGCGTCGGATCGCATCGGGAGAATGAGCGTGAGGGGGCCGGGGAGGTACCGACCCGCCAACTCTTCAGCCTCGTCGGTCCACTTAACGTACTTCTTCGCTTCTTCGACGGAAGGGAAGAGAGCACTCACCGGCTGATCTGCAGGGCGTTTCTTGAGGGCGAAGAGCTTCTCGACCGCTTCCAGGTTCGTCAGATCGCAGGCGAAGCCGTAACACGTCTCTGTAGCATGGGCGACAATGCCACCTCGTTTCAAAGTCGAGACAGCCTCCTTCAGTGCCTGTGGCGACGCGGGAATGATCTGCATAGAGTGAAGACGGATAGCAGGCTTCATTCCGCCTGCACCGCATACGCAGAAAGCACTTCGTCGATCTTCTTCTCGAGGATCGTCGAGTAGTTCACGGTGAGAGGGAGTGCGATGAGCTGCTCGCCGATCTTGAGTTGAATCTTCTCCTTCCCCGGGAACGTTTCGAGCACGCGCTTGAGCTCGAGGAGAAGCTTCTTCGGCGCCTTTGGAGGGAGCGCAATGGTGTGGATGGAGATGGAGACGGGGTTCGGAGGGGGGTCGATCGTGTTAACCGTTAACTGTTGACTGTTAACTGTTGACCGTTGGCTGTTCACTGTCAGCAGTTCGTCATGAGCAGTGAATCCGAACGTCTTGAGCATGTCGCTCACATCCATTCCTCCAAGAATCCACTTACTTAATGGGCCCAAAAATTCGGCATCCTCTTCCGCTTTTGCGATGACCGCCGTTTCGCCGGCGATCACGTTGCCTTCCTCGTCCACCATCTCGATACGTTCCTCTTCAATCATCGGCTGCACGAGCGTTAAGCCGTGACGCGCCTCTTCTTCATCGAAGAATCCTTCCTCTTTCGCACGGGTGATCATAGCGGTCAGCGACGCTTTCTTCACCGCGTCGGCGCGCACCTGAAGCAGGCCGCCGCGCGCATCCACCCGGCCGCCGAGCACGAGGACGGCGTCCGGGAATTCCAGAGCGGTCACGATTTCTGCGTAGATCTTCGGGAAGAGGGTCACTTCGATCTTGCCCGTCGGATCTTCGAGAAGGACGACAGCCATCGTTTCCCCCTTCTTCGTCGTGATCTTCTTCACGCTCTCGACAATGCCGGCGAGCGTCACCTTCTTGCCGACATCCTTGGCGGAGAGGTGGGCGATGAGCTGAGCTTTCTTGCTGATGTACTTCTTGAGACCCGCAAGCGGGTGGCTGGAGACGTAGAGGCCGAGGGTTTCCTTTTCCCATTGCAGCTTCTGCTGGATGGAGACGTCGGCGGTTTTCGGGAAGTCGATGGCCGCCGCCTCAAGAGTGCCGGCGGCTTGTGAGAAGAGGCCGGCCTGTTCGCTGCTCACATCGCCGCAATCCTTCGCGAAGTCGCTGATGAGGTCGTAGTGGGCGACGAGAACATGGCGGGGGCCGAGGGAATCCAAGGCGCCGGACTTCGCGAGGGACTCGAGGAGTTTCTTATTGAGGACTCGGGCCGGCGTGCGACTGGCGAAGTCCTCAATCGATGTGAACCTGCCGCCCGCTTCGCGGATCGCGATGATCTGCTGCACGGTGGAATCACCGATTCCTTTGATGGCGCTCAAGCCGAAGCGAATAGCTCCTTTCGCCTTCCCGGCCGCATCGACGACGGTGAAGTGACGCAGAGATTCATTGATGTCCGGCGGGAGCACCTCAATGCCCATGGCACGGCATTCCTCAATCTCAATCATAACGCGGTCGGTGCGCTGGGCATCACTCGAAAGGAGTGCCGCCATGAACTCCGCCGGATAGTGCGCTTTCAGGTAGGCGGTTTCGTAGGCGATGCGTGCGTAACCCGCAGCGTGCGATTTGTTGAATCCGTAGCCGGCAAACGGCGTGATGACTTCATCGAAGATTTCTTCCGCGAGCTTTACGGCATAACCTTTCGCCTTCGCGCCGGCGATGAACTTTTCACGCTGCGCATCGAGCTCTTTCTTGATTTTCTTTCCGATGGCACGTCGAAGAATATCCGCCTCGCCGAGGCTGAATCCCGCGAACACCTGCGCGATCTGCAGGATCTGTTCCTGATAGAGGCCGATGCCGTATGTTGGCTTCAGGATGGGCTCGAGATCACGGTGCACATACTTCACCTCCTCCTGTCCGTGCTTGCGCTTGATGAAGCTCGGGATCCATTCCATGGGCCCCGGACGGTAGAGGGCAACCATAGCAGTGATATCGCCGAATTCCGTGGGCTTCAACTGCTTCAAGTACCGGCGCATGCCTGCGGATTCCAGCTGGAAGACTCCGGTGGTGTCTCCGCGTTGCAGAAGCCCGAATGTTTCGGAATCTCCGAGAGGGATGTGAGCGATTTCGATGTGGGTTTCCCGTGTCCGTTCGATGATTTCCAGCGTCGTTTGGATGACCGTGAGGTTCATCAGCCCCAGGAAGTCCATTTTCAGAAGCCCCAATGCCTCGAGAGGCTTGGCGGACGTCTGTGTGATGATGATTTCCTCATCCTTCGAGGCGCGCTGGAGCGCAGTGTAACGGACGGTCGGCTCCTCCGTGATGATCACGCCGCATGCATGGACGGAAACGTGGCGCGCTTTTCCCTCAAGCTTGAGAGCGGTGTCGATGATCTTCCGGTAGGTCTCATTGCTGTTGTATGCCGCTTTCAATTCGTTCGTCTCCAGCGCTTCCTCGAGCTTCGTGCCGGGGCGCTCCGTGATCAGCTTGGCAAGGTTATTCATCTCGAGGAATGGCACGCCATATGCACGCCCGACATCCTTCACCGCGGCACGCGCCGCGAGCGTTCCGAACGTGCAGATTTGCACGACGTGATCCGTGCCGTACTTCTCACGAACGTAATTCAATACTTCGTCGCGGCGCGTATCGGCGAAGTCGATGTCGAAGTCCGGCATGGTGATGCGCTCAGGGTTGAGGAAACGTTCGAAGAAGAGGCCATGTTCGAGCGGATCGAGGCCGGTGATATCGAGACAGTAGGCGACGAGCGAGCCTGCGGCGGAACCGCGTCCGGGGCCTACGGTGATCCCGCGGCTCTTGGCTTCCCGCACGAAGTCGCTGACGATGAGGAAATACCCGGCGAAACCGACCTGCTCGATAATGGAGAGCTCGTACTCGAGGCGCTTGCGATGTTCCGGTGTGGGCTTGGGATAATGCTTCGCGAAGCCTTCTTCCGCCAGCCGGCGCAGTTCGCCGGCTTCCGTGGACCCTTTTGCCACCTGATAGCGGGGGATCAGATACTTCCCGAATTCCAGTACAGTGTTGCAGCGGTCCGCGATGACGCGGGTGTTCTCCAGCGCTTCCGGCACGTGGGCAAACGTACGTTCCATCTCGTCGAAGGGGCGCATCGAGAAGTCCGAATCACGCATGGAGAAGCGATTGGCGTCATCAATGCGGTCATTTTTTTGGATGCAGAGGAGGACATCATGCGCCTCCGCATCCTGTGCTCTGCAGTAGTGGCTCGAGCAGGTCGCGACGAGCGGTACATGTAATTTCTTTCCCCAGGCGATGAGCTGTTGGTTCACTTCCGCCTGCCCGGTGACGGCAGGCAGGTCCATGAGTTCGAAGTAGAGGTTGTCGGGGCCGAAATACGAGCGGTATTCCTCAACGAGTTCTTGGATGCGGTCTCCGTCTTCATGGAGCGCCGCCTGCGGGATGGCGCCGGAGATAGGGCCCGTGAGGGCGATGAGTCCTTTGCCGAATTGCTTCAAGAGCTCTGCATCCACGCGCGGCTTGTAATACATTCCCTCGAGTGCGGCGTGGGTTGCAAGCTCCAGGAGGTTGCGGTAGCCCTCTTGGGACTCGGCGATGAGGACGAGCGGGAAGCGCTTCGAGTCCGTGCCGGCTTCACGATCGAAGCGCGAGCGCGGAGCAATGTAGGTTTCCATGCCGAGGATCGGCTTCAAACCGTGCTTGGCCGCATACTGATAGAACTCGATGAGGCCGTAGGTGAAACCTTTGTCCGCCAGTCCCACTGCCGACTGGCCAAGCTCCTTGGCCCGCAGCACGATCTCCTCCGGGCTGGGGAGAGCCTCGAGGAGGGAGTAGGTGGAGTGACAATGCAGGTGGACAAAATCTTCGGGCTTCATGAGGAAGTCATTGTAGCAGGGTTAAGGTTAAGGTTAGGGTTAGGGGTGTTGTTTTTCATGCACCAGCTTAGAGGCTGTATCGCCTCTTCCCTAACCCCAACCCTCAATCCTAACCCTAGAGTTCTGCGCTCGTCGTGCATTTCTCCACGAGGTCGGTACGACCGACGAACTGGCCGTTGGTGTAGGGGAAACAGTCATTGGTGAGATCGATCTTGAGCACGCGCTCCAACCGGGCATTACACGGGCGCGTGAGGCACGATCTTCGCAGCCAGTACGCGAGACCTCGTGTGAAGTTTCGCACGCCCTTATCGAGAGAATTGCCGTTCTTCGAGAATTCACTCACGGCCAAGCGAAGGGGGGAGAGCTGTTCCATGATGATCTCAAGCGCCTCGGAGGCGATGGGGACCATGGCGCCTTCTTCACGTTCCTGTACGCGATCCCACTTCTTCGTAACCGTGCGCGCGAGACGGTTGATCCAACCGACGAAGAAGTCATTCCTCTGCGGGTCGTCGAGCGCTTCCTCATATTTTTCCGGACGGTCCGGCAAAAATTCCTCGGGGAACTTGTACTGGTCCGGATAGGGACGCTGTTGGCCCCATTCGTCACGCAATTGGAGATACTCCCGCAGCAACTTTTGGTCGTTTTTGTCGAAAGAGAACGGACCAGTGAGTTCCCATTTCGCCGCTCCCGCCGGCCACGCGGGCGGCCAATCCTCTGCTGCCGGTTGATTGTCCGCATTCCGTCCGTCGGAGACCGCGCACCCCAGGCGCAGGCGGTGCACGCGCTTGTCACTCTTCGCCTGACCGTACCATGCGGATTCGGCGGGAAGCGATCGGCCCATAAATTTCTCCAGTTTCGTGATGCGGGTTTTCAGCTGTTCGGAATCTTCGATCATTTTGTCGCGGTCTTCGGACAGCTCTTCGAGCGCGGTTGTCTCCGCATCCGTCGCTTCGTCAATCGTCGAGTCGCTGAGGCCCAGACCGGCGTATCGAGAAAGGACACTCAAGTCGCAGCCGTAGCCGACGGCAACCGGTTTTGCAGCGGTTCCGCTTCCCACGGTCGAAGGCGGAAGGTAATCGGAGTGGAACGGGCAAGTCTTCACTTCGGGGCAGGCATCGTCCGGGTCGCACATTTCCCCCTCTGCGTTCTTCGTGTTGGCGATACAGCACCATTCAGCAGGGTCGAAGATGCGTCGTTGCCACCATTCGGCATCGACGTAGGAGTTGTCGTTGCCGTGCTCCGCGAGTTTTTGGTACTCATCATTCAGGAAGTAGAGCACGCGCGAGAGCAAAATGATGGCGGACAGACGCTTCTCATCGAATGCCAGTTCAATTTTGCATTGCACCTGCCCCATTTTCGCTTCGATGATGGCGAGATCGATCTCCAAACAAGGAGTAACCTCGATGAGATCGCGCTCCCGGGTCGCGATGCGGGTTTTTGTGTCCGCAATCATCGCAACGGGGGTAAACGCTGTCTCCAGCCAATTCCAGAAAGAGTCCAAGCCCGGGGCCGGAGATGCCGTCATCGCTTTGTCGATACCTGCCTGCGCTCGTTCGAGGACCGCACCGACGAAATGAGTGGAGACCGGCTCGAGAGCGTCGAGGAGTTCTTCGATAGCGGGGATAGCCCCTCCATTGCATTCGTAGCGGGGGGCGGCCATGACAGGCGTCTTCCCCGAGAGCGTCCATGTCAGCAGAACGAGCGTCAGGCAGAGGAGAGCGCGGCCGACAGAGGGGGGGTGGAGGATCATGAGCCGTTAAAGCGGGGGCACATTTCTTTCGGGAACTTAATCTTGCCGAACCTGCCGGTGAGCAGGTTGGCGTCCCCGATAAGCTCGCGGAACGCCTTCCCCGTGTGTGCGAGGTAATCGGCGAGCAAACGGGCGCCAATGCGGCGGCCGACGGCCTGTCCGAGAGTGCGCAGGCCCAAGGTTGATTCGGCCCGCTGCGCCACCTGATCAGTGAGGCCGACACCGAGCTCGAAGTACGATTCCGTGGCAAGCCCCAGCTGCTTATTTGTATTGAAATCGCATCGGCTCGGCGGGAAGAGGAGCGGCTGGCCGTTCTGCTGGCAGAGTGCGAGATCGAGATCGGCGGCAAGCTGGGCGGGGCGGTATGCCGGGAAGGAAGTCTCGGGGAGCGGCGGGACCATGAGGGCATCGCCGATGAACGGATCCGCCGCCGTCTTTGCATCCCAGGGGAACGCCTCGTCGTTCGTGGTGAATGTCATGCGTCCGGGGATGATGCGTTGATTTTCCAGGGATATTTCGACGCACTGTGCCACGTAGCAGGCATTGTTACCGATGGTATTTTCGTAGCGGGCTTTGCAGGCGGGGGAACAGGCATGCGGGAGAGAGTTGATGATGGAACGCACGCGTGCGTCCATTGAGTTCATTGCATCCTCACATTTCGTGGGAAGTCCGGCGATGTTTTGCTTGCTCGCTTCAAAGATTTTCTTGGTCTCCTTTTGGAGTTCCTGTAGCCACTTCTCGCGCTCCGTGGAATTCGCCGGCGTGCCCTTCGTGCAGAATCCACCGAAGCGTTCGCAGCTGAAATTTACGAGAATATTCGCACAGTGTTCGATCGTGATGTCCGTCCCCGCAAAGTTCCCGTCTTCCGCAATCGCGTTGCACTGGGCGAGGTAGGCGGGCTTTTCTGTCGCGCAGCAGTCTTTCAAGTTTGAGTATGTCGATGCCCCTTCGCACCACTGCTGCGCATGAATGAGCTCATGGAGCAACAGGTAGGTGGCAATGGCAGCTTCTCCCCCGGCGGGGAGACAGATGGGAATGACGCCATTCTCGTCTCTCGGATACGTCACGGCGTAGTCCTCCGGACAGTTTTGATCGGGCCTGCCTGCCCCGTTGCAGTAGATGTCTACGGCACAGTTACCGCAATCAAACGGGGCGCTGATCTTCGGATCGCGTTTCGTGGTGTCATCCACCGATTTTTTATCAATGAATGGAGGATCTGTTCTCCAGCCGCCAATCATGCAAGCATCCGGTCCCGACTCGGTGTGTGCCACGCGGAAGCCCTCTGCCATATTTTGACTGTTGCAATTGGTCAGAGAAATGGCGTTCTTCTTCTCTTCGGAGAGAGAAGAGGATGACGAGGAAGAAGAACTGCTCTCGTTTTCGGGACAGCGTTGCGCATCGAGCGGTCGGCAGAGGTAGCCCTCGGCAGAGAACGGGAGCGAGCACAGCTCTGCCCCCAGGGTGCCCACGCTCGGCGGTTCCGGAGGCGGGGGCGGATATGTGCCGCCGAGGATCCCATTTCGGACGCAGACGGTGTTCCCTTCGGCGGGCGCGCTCTCAGAGCAGTCGAGGGACGGGAGCACGGGCTCCATGGGAAGCTCCCACTCAAGTCCGATGTCCTCTTCAAACGGATTTTTGCTCGCGAACATCCAGAGGACGATGCCCTGATTCGATCGCCACGGCGGGAGGAGAACGATTTCGCCGAAGCCGAGCGGCGGGTCGAAGGTCAGGGATCCGCGCACTTTCTCGAAAATCTTCTGCAAATCTTCTTCGATCGTGCACCAGCGGGCCCGCTGGTACTGCAGTTCCGTCCCGTCCCCCTTCTCCATGGCAGGGTCGCATGTTCCTTCTCGATTGACGAGCCCGAAGAGGCCGAATTGATAGCGCCAGGTGGCAGCCGTGAGGCGTTCCGGCTGATTGGGATCATTATCATTGAGCTGATCGAGGTGCTTTTGGAGCTTTTTCAGTTCGCTCTTGGCGAGATCGGTGAAGGCCGGTCCGGCGCGCATGCGGCGTTCCACGATGGGAGTACTCAGCCAGTCATTGCTCGATTGCCAGACGCGGATGATGCTCTGGAACTTCGGGAAGATGGAGAGGATACGACTCGGATGGTCGCCGATCGACATCTCATAGCCGCCCGCGATGAGTTGAAGGTCGCGACCCAGTGCCCGTACACGCTCCTCACGCAGCACGGCGGCGCGGACTTCCTTGCGCAGCTGCTCACAGGACTCATCATCCAGTTTCCGGGAACTGCATGCGCTCGATCGGAACGATGTGGCAACATTCGAAGCGGCGATATCATCCGAACTGAGACTCGGATTTGCAACGAAGGCTTTTGCGAGGAAGGTTTTCACCGTGTCTTGCGGGGAGTCGTACTCCCATTGGACGGTCCCCCGTATCGTTTCGTAGAGGGGCTTTGCAGCTGCGGCTGCGGGGAGCAGCGCGAGAGCAATGCCGGCGGAGGAAAGGAGGCGCTTCATCATTCGTTCTCGAAGTCACGAAGAACTTCTTTGGCGTTCCAGATGCGTGGCAGGCAGGAAGCGGCATCGGCCGCCAGAGCCATGCCATTGCGGATGTCGAGGGAAGCGCGCTGTACGCAGGTCAATTCCATATCGATCGGTTGCAGACGGTTATAGCCGCTCACGAAGGTCAGTGTTTTGAGGAGGGACGCGCGCGCGGTCACCAACTCCTTCCGGATTCTGATGCGTTCATCCTCATCCATGCTTCCGAGAATCGGGATTTCGATGATGACTTTCGGGATGGGCAAGCCGAAGAGCACCCATTGGCGATAGGCTTCCTGTCGCAGGATATATGCCGGCAGCAGGTTGAGGCGTTCGACGAGCGCGCATTCGTACATACGCAGGTATTCGAGGAGGACCGTTCCCATGTCGAGCTGATTCAAACGGGAAAGGTTGGTCGAGTCTTTCCAGGAGGGGAGTTTCTTCGCGAGAGATTTGAGCTCCGATCGTGGTGCGAGAAAGCCGGCATAGTTTGAGGCCGTGCAACGCGGAGAGCGGCTCGGAGAGCGAAGCGGACTATCCTCTGAAACGAGCTCCCCCAAGTCCTCCTCGATCACCTTCCCGACGGTGCCGTGGTAAGACTCGGACCACTCATCCAACACGTTCGCCGTATTGAGTTTGGGAGTATCGCGTAGGGGTTGAAAATCGATGTCTTCGAAAAGTTCTCCTTCGAAGCGGGTGCAGGCGGCGAGGACGGGCAGTGTCGAGGCGCTCCTGGCTGCGAAGACGGCCGATCCTCCCACAATCGTCAGTCCGATTACGAGTGACAGCGTCCGGAGACAGGGGCGACGGCCGATGAGGAAGCGGGCATCGATCACGGTTTACGAATGCGAAGAAGAAGCAGCGGAAGAGGCCGCAGATGAAGCTGCCGAGGAGCTGGAAACAGGATCCTCGTCTCTCGGTCCGGGCAGATTGGTATCGAAATTGACCGGAAGTTCCTCACAACTGGAGAGGAAGCAGGGGATGCGTTGGAGCCAACCGATGATCTGGGCCGCGGAACGAATATTGCCCGCAAGCGTCCAGCGGAATTCTTCGAGAAATTCATCGAAGACGCCGGCGAACTGCAGGAGCGAGCGGTACGAGGCGTCGTACTCGACCAGCATCTTCAGCGTCTCCTCTTCCTGCTGGAGCATTTCTCTGGCCGCCGAAGTACAGTACGTATAGACATCGATCTCCTGACGCACTTCCTGCTTATTGGCCATTTGGCAGGGGGCGAATGTCTTGGAGGGAACGGGAATGCAGCCGGGGACAGAGATGGTCACTTCCTGCGGGGTCTTGTCCGAAGGAACGCCGGTCGACTTCTGTGCCAGTCTGCAGACTTGTTCCGTGCGGCACTGCAGGGCTCGAAAACTCACCGTGAGAGCGGGGATCAACCGCGAGGTGAGCACGCCTTTCGTCGCGAAGATGCCGCGACGGGGGAAGGATGTGGCGCTCACAAGATCCTGCTCGGCGTTCGAGTCCATGGCATCGTTCTCCTGCGTCGTCCATGTATCTGCAGAAAGGTTCTGCCACGTCGTAGACTTCACTTTGTACCAGGCGATGCTGTTCCGATCGAACCATACTTCACCGATGGCCGCATCCTTCGCTTTGGGGCGTCCGAAAAGGACGGTGCGATAGATGCGTTCCTCGTGGAAGAGAGCGGCATCCACCACCGCTCGGCAGGCGTCGGCTCCCGGCGCAGGAGTGGATGCGGCATGGACGGATGGAATCAATCCCAGGAGCGTGAACAGGAGAGAGCCTGTGAGGGCGGTGCGCGCAATCATGTGCTTGAGGAGGATGAACTCGAGCCGTCCGTGGGGACGGGGATGAGCGGAGAGGGGGGAGGGACGGCGAACGAAGGAATAATGTCATTGCACCCCTGTTCGTAGGGGAAGGCGGAGCTCGATGAGCCTTTTTTGCATGCCGTCGAACGCAGCAGACACACGCGAGCCTGCTCTATCGGGTCGTCGGAGGCGGGATTGGAACAGAAGTCGGGATCGGGAGGGATGACGATTCCCGACCAGCTCACGGACCACCCACTGCGGGGGAACGTGTCGGTTCCGTTTAAGATTTGGCAGGCCCAGTCCTTGCCGGAACATGAATCCGCCCCAAATCCCACCACTTTGCCGGTTGCATCCAAGCGCCCGGGATTCAGGCGGAACTTTCCGAGGCTCGCAAGATCCTCTTTCAACAGGATGGCCGGACGCGAACCGAAACGCGCGATTCTCTCGCGGAGATCGAACTCCGTGTGGACACATATTTCATTGTGTCGTTCATAGCAATCTTGCTCCGTGCGGGCCTTGAAGGGCTCTCCGTCCTCCGGATCGCCGAGCGTCATGCTCTCCCAGAAGAGGTTGTACTCCTTCCCCATGTTCGTGATGAGGGTTTTGATCTTCGCGATTGTGGCCTGAATCTCCGAGAGTTCGCTGCTACTGATGGTATTGAAGGTGATGGACGGGGGAGGGGTGCCAGTTTCTATCGTGGGGAAAAAGGATTCCCTGTCATCCACAATGCTCGGCGTTTCCGGGAGAGGGGGGAGTACGGGGACCGAAACATACTTTGCATAGGGGAACGGCGGCAGAAGCGTCTCCGTTCTCAGTCTGAGCTGGATCGGCTTCAGTACGGGGAGCTTGAGGGAACCCGTATGGAGTCGCAGCATCGTGAAGTCGAAAGACGCGTCCGGGAGGCGCGGAACAGAGAGCTTCGGCAGGTCGGCGGCATCGAGGCCCGGGCGGTTCGGGAGCCAGGGGTCCAGGAGCGAGTAAATCGAGACGGTGAATCGTTCGGAGTGGCACCAGGGCATGCACTGCTCATCGTGGATCTGCCGGTAGCGGGCCTGAATCTTCTCCCAATTTTTGCGGATCGTCGCAATCGTCTTAAGCTCCCCTTGGAATCTTTCAAAGTCACTCAAAACCTTATCGGAGAGCCACTCACTGATCTGCGAGGTGATCTTCTTCTCGTGTTCGAAAAGCTGGCCGAGCATTTGTGCGAGTTCGGCGCGAAGCTTGCGCGTCTCCGTGATGGCGAGTGCGTACTCTTCCAGTCGGTTCACCAGCTTCTGCGCATTGGCGATATCTTCCTCTGAGCCGAGCTTCTGCTGCATTTTAATCCACTCACGCCACCCCTCCGCGTACGCACGGAATTCCGTCGCGGAACCCATTGGGACGACAACGGGCAGCGGTTCCTGTTCGATGGTGGGCAGAAGTGAGTACCTCAGAAAGAGTTTCACCTCATCGAGGAGATCGGGCCGCGCTTCGAGTTGCACTTCAATGGAATCGAGGCGCGGGTCCGTCGTGGAGGGGGAAACGCGATGAGGGGTGAAGAATGGATCGAGAATATCGAGGCCTACGGACCATGCGGGGGGGAGGAGAATGCGGACGGAGGGAGGGGTGAGGAGGACGTGCATCTGCGTTTCCTGTTCCTGCCACCACTCCGCGATGGTGCGTTTGGTCCCGCGGGGCGTCGAAACTGTGTCATCGAATGCTCGAAGCAGGGCACCGGTCGAGAAGATATGTTGGAGATCGATTTGCGGCAGAGAGAGAAGTTCCACCGGATCGGAAGGTTGGTAGAGAGCGAGCGTGAGGTCGTCGTTGTACTTGTCTTTCATCACCTGTCCGTTCGTGAGGGAGAAGGCGTTGGACACCCCCGTACTCCAGAGATTGTCGGGATCGCTCGCCGTGCGATGGGTGGCGGGTCCGTCGGAGTGGGCGGAGCCGTACTCGCCTTTCCCCTTCTGCGTCTTGTCCATCTTCCAGAAGTTGCGGTCACCCGGATAGTAGGCGGCGATGACACAGTTCTTAGAGAAGTTGGCCGCTTTCGTTGCAAGAAAATCCGTGTAGTCCGTATCGAAGAGGCTGTAGCAGGAGACGGGGATGTTCGTTTTGTCCGCGTCGTCATTGGAGACGTACTTCGACTTCACTTTGTCGCGCGCAAAGCTCGCGGTGTAGTGGCGGTAGAATGATCGGTAGACTTGGCCGCGCTTCGAGGGGCCCTTCGAGACGGAGATGCACCCCGGACTGCAGCCGGCAGCCACGCATGCGGCTTTGCACGCTTTCACTTCTTTGTTCCACGGCGGATAAAACTGCTTGCGGGGTTTCTCCTGCACTTCGCAATTTGATCCGTTACATGGTTCGCAGTTTTTGAGGAGCATGACGGTATCGCCCGATGTGTCGTAGCGACCCGTTTCCGGACCGTAGATCGTTCCGTTCATGCTCTGATGGGTACAGCATTCGCGGGTATCAGCAAGAGTGTATTCACTGTAGGTGGATTCGATTTCATCCTGACACGTCTTACATTCCCCGTCGTGGTACCGTGTGACGGTACAAGAAGCCGAGTGCCATACGCCGAGTGCATCCGAGCAGCCGCCATTCAGAGTTTCGCTCTTCTCGTAGTACCCGTAGATCCAGTGCGTATTGAGGTATCCGCAGAGGCCACCGGTCGTATCGAGGGAGCCGCAGACACTGCCGTTTTCCGGCATCTGTCCGCCTCCGCAACTGAACTCGATCTCCCCCCGCCCCGGCGGTTGGGGATTATTCGGCGGGTCATCGTCGCACTGAGGAGTGGTGATGTTTCCCAGCGGCCGCTGGCACGGAAAGTATTTGTAGAAGGATGGCTCCCCGGGGCGGCAGGAAGATCGAAACCCGCAAACGGAGGAAATATCTTTGGTGCTCAGAAGAGAGCCGGAGCCCTCCGCACGTGCGGCCATCCCGGAACGGGGATTCCCCAAAGGGTTGCCCGTACGGCCGGGCACACCCGAGACATTGGCGAACTTGCCATTCACGGAATCCTCGAAGTCCCATCCGCCACACTGCGCTTTTTTCAGGTCTTCCGGGATCTCTTGTTCGATGACAGTTTTGATGGCATCGAAGTCGTTCGGCTTTTCATTGGGGATGTTGTACGCCGCCGCGCAAACGGCGTGAATTCCGAGAAAAAACGTCGAAAGGACGATCGGCAAAGAGCGTGCTCTCACAAGAGTGATCATCCGATGGGGTGCGCTTCCCTCAAACATCGGCGCTCAGTGTACCTTGAAGCCCGTCATGATGCGGTTCAACAGCGGTTGACTCACGAGCGCTTATGTACTCATTACGCTTCAAAAGATAGCGTGCTACAAAATATTCATTCATGCAATTTCAATCTGTTGACCCGTGGCTGCAAGTGGTGGACGATCGTCCACGGTTCGCCATCGGCACGCATCGATCGGACCTCCTCTCCTTCCATTCCCCCCTCTTCCATGTTCTCTCTCAACCGCGTGCACATCATCGGCTATCAAACACAACCGTTGCAGATACGCACGACACCCGGTGGCACGAGTGTTGTCGATCTCAATCTTGTCGTACCGTACGGTTTCAAATCTCCTCAGGGCGAGGCGCTTACGGGCAAAGGATTTCACGTCGTCACGCTGTGGGGTCCCATGGCGGAAGTTGCCGGTCAGTATATGAAGCCCGGATCGCAGGTGTTCGTTTCCGGTCGGCTCCAGACGGACAGCTGGGAAGATGAGAAAACGAAAGAGAAGCGCTCGAAGACCAAGATCGTCGCGCTCGACATGATTCTCCTCGATCCGAAGGACGGGCAGCGACCGGCACCGAAAAACGCATCTTCTCTCCTCGCACTCCTCAATCGTGCCGATGTCATCGGCAATGTGACGAAAGACCCGGAAATCCGCACGACGACGAACGGGCAGCAGGTGCTCACACTCGGGGTAGCGACCAACGAACGCTGGCGCGAGAAGGCGACGGGTGCTGACCGCGAACGTACGGAGTTTCATAACGTCGTCATCTGGGGCGCCCTTGCGCAGGAAGTCGCTTCCGCAGTGAAGAAAGGTCAGCGCGTTCACGTCTCCGGCAGGGTGCAGACCCGAAGCTGGGAGACGCAGCAGGGTTCCAAGCGCACGACTACCGAGATCATCGCCGAATCCGTTTCCCTGCTTGGTGTCGCCAATCCTGCGGCGCTCGAGTCCGTCCGGACGGAAGCCGCTCCGCGTTCCCGTCAGGAAGAAGAGTCTACGGCCGTGCGCGATGAAGCCCCGGCAGACGTGATCCCTGCGGTGCAGTATGCATCGGAGATCAAGGTGGAGGATTTACCTTTCTAAGCTCAATTCTTCCGCAGCCGGGGTTCATGAATCCCGGCTGCGAGAAGGAGAAATAATTCCAAAGAAATGACCGCGTTCAGTCAGCGGGTTGAGCTTCTCTCCTCCGGAGAGATGCAGTGTTTCATTTGTTGGAGGAACAGGTCGTGGCGGCGTTTGAGAGCTTCCTGAATAGCCTGTTGCGTGATGGGGGATGGGGTTTCTCCATCTCTTCCCTCAGGGGGGTGATGAGGGAGAATCAGTGGTCTTCCTCTCGCATGACTCCACATGCACATGGTCTATCACAGCGCGGATGACCATGCCAACGATTCTGTTCATGAGAGCACTCGGCCGGTCTCGTCGATAAACCGCATCTCCAATTCCAGAGGGGCGCCCGTTTTCTTTCGGATCGTTTGTATGAGATCGGAAGCATCCGCGTATGTGGCATCTCCGGTATTGATGAGGAAATTTGCATGCTTCGGGCTCGTCTCCACCCCACCCACCCGGAAACCGCGTAACTGTGCCCGATCGATGATCTGCCATGCCGGTGTTCCGTCCGATAGAGCCTTGAAGCATGACCCCGCAGTCATGCTGAAGGGCTGCGCTTCCCGGCGTTTCGCGAGGAGAGAGCGGATTTCTTGCGCTATCTCCTCCTGCGGGCGGGATGGCGGAGCGAGGTGCGCGCTCCAAAGAATGACGGGAGACGAAGAGCGCTTGAAGACGCTGTCACGGTAACCAAACAAACATTCCTCCTTCGAGAATGTGCGCCATGAGCTGCCAAGGAATGCCGTGACGGATTCGACGAAGTGGCCGATCCAGAGGCCTGTCGGTCCTTGGCCGGCGTTGCCGAAGAGGGCGCCGCCGAGCGTGCCGGGAATCCCCGTGAGTGCGGAAAGATCCAGGTTGTGCTGCGCAAGAGCATTCACGATGTATCCGAGCGGCCGACCGACCTCCGCTTCCACCCGATTACCGTCGACGGACAGATGATCCGCTGCAATGCGCACGACCAATGCGTTGATCAGAGAGTCTGCGAAGATGGTGTTCGACCCTGCGCCGAGGACGAGGAGCGGGACGCTCTTCTCCTCTGCGAACCGCCAAGCCTCCTCCACGTCGCTCTTCGTCTTGAGCTCTGCGTAGTACCGCGCGGAGCCGCCGATATGCATCGTCGTCTTCAACTTAAGCGACTCGTGTTCCTTCACGTTCATAGCAAGTCTTATTTTGACAGCAAGTGCGCGATTTTCTCCATGCTGTCGGCGACTTTTTGGCCGCGCGAACCCCGTTGAACGCGTGTGAGAATGCTGGCAAGCAGCGCGAGCAGAAGGAGACCGCCTGTGACGATGAAGAGTTCCGTTCTGCCGAGTGTTCCGTAGAACGGTTGGAGTGCGAGCTGCAGAACAGCGAAGCAGAAGACGCCGAAGAGCGTGCCGACGCCAAGGGTCACGAGGATCAGGTGCGTGCGGTTTTCCTGCGAATCCTGCGCGGCGCTGGCAATGGACGTGAGGAGCTCACTGTGGACGATGATGGGGGTCTCGCCCCACTGCTTGAAGAGCGGGAGGATCTTGCGTTGGAGGATGAGCATGACGAACGTGCGGAAAGGCACCGCCGTTTTGCCTTCGATCACGGCGCGGGCATTCTCCGTTTTGAGGGTAACCTCGAGGTCGGGGGAGAGGAGCGTCATAGGGGGAGTGTAGGACGGGAAGCTCTGAAGCGCCAGATTGCCGTTTCATTGTGTTATCAGCTGCTTCGCCGCCTCCAGCCGCGCGATGGTCACGTCTTTGCCGAGCGCCGCGGCCACTTCGTAGGCGCCGGGGCTGTAAGGGAGGCCCGTGAGGGCGGCTCTGAGCGGCCAGAGGACCTGGCCGATCTTCCAGCCGTTTTCCTCCGCGAGCTTTTTTAAAGTTTCTGCGAGGATGCTCTCGGTCCACTCGTCGGTGAGGATGCTTTCGAGAGTGCTCGAGAGTCCTTCGAGAATCTTCGGAAGGATTTCACGCGACACTTTCTGTTTGGCGTTTGCCAGCAGATCGATGGAAGGGGCCGGTTCTTCGTAGAAGAAGCTTAAGAGAGAGGGGGCCTCAGAGAAGAAGGTCACACGCTCCTGGATGAGCTTGGCCTTTGCTTCGAAATTCTTGTCGCGCGAGGCGGGGGAAAAGCGCTCCGCGACGATTGGAAGAATTCTCTTTGCGAATTCGGGAGCGGAGAGCTTGCGAATCCACTGTCCCTGCAGCCAATCGAGTTTTTCCGTATCAAAGATCGCTCCTGCCTTCTGCATGCGTTCGAGAGAGAACGTCTCGATGAGCTCACCCAAGGTAAAAATCTCCTGTGTGGTGCCCGGGTTCCACCCGAGCAGTGCGATGAAGTTGAGGAACGCTTCCGGAAGGTAGCCCTTTGCGATGTACTCCTCGACAGAGACGGCACTATTACGCTTACTCAGCTTCGTGCGGTCTTTGTTGAGCAGGAGCGGTACGTGTGCGTAGCATGGAGGCTTCCAGCCGAGGTACTGGAAGAGCAGGAGATGCTTCGGGGTGGAGCTCAGCCACTCCTCGCCGCGGATGACGACAGAAATGTCCATGAAGTGATCATCGACGACGTGCGCGAGGTGATACGTCGGGAAGCCGTCGCTCTTGAGGAGCACTTGATCGTCGATGGTGTGTCCTTGGAAGGACATAGGCCCGCGAATCTCGTCTTCGTAGGCGATTATTTCATTCCGGGGGACTTTCAATCGAAGCACATGCGACTCCCCCGCGGCGATGCGGCGCTGTACTTCTTCGTCCTTCAGCTTCATGCATGTTCGGTCGTACATGGGGGCTTGCTTGCGGGCTTCCTGTTCAGAACGCATCTTCTCGAGACGCTCCGGCGAGCAGAAGCAAGCGTAGGCATGGCCGCTCTTCAAGAGTTCCTGCGCACTGCGTCGGTAGAGCTCGAGCCGTTCAGATTGAATGTACGGACCGTGGGCGCCCTTCTGCGTGATCAATCCCTTCTCCAGCATCACTCCCTCGTCCGGATGGATACCGGCCCAGTGGAGGGCGGTGAGCATGTTTTCGACTGCGCCCGGGACGGAGCGCTCCTGATCCGTGTCTTCGATGCGGACGACGAATGTTCCTTTCGATTGTTTGGCAAGCAGGTAGGCCGAGAGCGCCGTGCGCAAGCCTCCGACGTGGAGATAGCCGGTTGGTGATGGAGCGAAACGCGTACGCATCAAGCGAATGGGAAATGCAAAATGGGAAGACTTGGCATGCATTCTACCTGCATTTTGCATTTTGCATTTTCAATTTTCCATTCACTTCACCACCTCCACCGTGAATGTCACCGGCTCGAGAGGCTTGTCGGAGGAGTCGCGGGGGACGGCAACGATGACATCAACGACATTCATGCCCTCTGTCACTTTTCCAAAGACAGTGTGGTGACCCGTGAGCCACGGAGTGCCGTCCTTCTTCTGGATGATGAAGAACTGGCTTCCGTTCGTGTTCGGGCCGCTGTTCGCCATGGCGATATACCCTCGCTCCATCGGGAGGTTATTACCGACGATCTCATCCTCAAACTCTCCGCCGAAGATGCTCTCGCCTCCCGTACCGTTTCCGTTCGGGTCGCCGCCCTGGATCATGAAATCGGGGATCACGCGGTGGAAGATGAGGCCGTCGTAGTAGCCGGCCTCCGCAAGCGCCACGAAATTCGTGACGGTCTTGGGCGCACTGTCCGCGTCGAGCTCGAGCGTGAGGTCGCCTTCCGAGGTCTTCAGGACGACGGTATGCTTGCCGGTGAGCATTTCACCATTGAATGTCACGGAGGATTGCTGGGAACCATCGGCAGGCGGCGGATTCGTCTGCGGGTTTTGGGGCGTGCACCCGATTAAAATAGCTAAAGCGAAAAGGGGGATGAGAAATTTGTACATAGGCGTTAGAGCGCAGGTACGGTAGTGATGTTATTCGTCCGGCGCAAGATGGCGAGCAATGACTTTTGCGATTTGTAAAGCAGCGTCAGGACTCGTGAGTGTCCGCATCTTGGTTCCCATTGTTTGCAGCAACGCGGAATCTAGCGCGAGAGAGCGCAATTTCGGCAGGAGGGTTCTCTCCATATCTCGTTGCTGGATGATCATGCAACCGCCGGATTCCTTCGCTTTCGATGCGTTTGCGCACTGATGATCGTGCGCCGCTCCGCGCAAGGGGACGAGGACGGAAGGAATGCCATTGGCACCGAGTTCCGCGATTGCGCTGGCTCCTGCCCGGCTGAGGGCGAGTGTGGAGGCGGCATAGAGGTGTCGGATTTCCTCATGGGCGAACGCGCGCGTCCAGTAGCCGGTTCGTCGCTCCTGCACTCCCGTCTTACCGGGGCCCGTGAGATGAATGATGTCGCAGAACGCCAGAAGTTCATCGATGTGCGTTCGGATGAATGCATTCAATGCCTCTGCGCCCTGGCTGCCGCCCATGACGAGCAGAATCGGCCGGTTTCCCGAGAGTCCGGTCAGGCGCAGCCCCTCGGTTCTGTTTCCCACATCGACTCCCGGACGCACCGGGTTACCGGTAATGTGCGGTTGTATCTTGCGCTTCGCGGAATCCGGGAAGCCGAGACAGATATCCGCTGCCCATCGCGCGACGAGCCGATTGGCATATCCGCTCACGGCATCCGACTCATGGAGAATGATGGGAATGCTCATGCCGTGTGCGGCAAAACACACGGGGAGACTCACGTACCCCCCCTTCGAAAATATCGCTTTTGGGTGGAGGGTATCGAGGAGGGTGAGAGAGCGACGATATGCGCGATAAAATTTCCACGGGAAACCGAAGGAGAGGCGAGGAGCATCAAGGCAGGTGGGATGGATGCCTTCCTTGAGGAGAAATGCTTCATCTTCCTCGCGCATCGAGCAGACGAAGTGAACGGTGAGCGAAGGATGTAATTTTGTCAGTGCGCGGGCTACGGCCACTGCGGGGGCAATGTGCCCGATGGAGCCGCCACCGACGAAGAGCAGAGATGTCATCTACATTTGGGAAGGGCGGGCGCCGAAGAAGGGGAACTTCAGCTTGCTGTGTGAGCGGCGTGCGACAGCCGCTTCGTGTGTGGAGTGCATGGAGATGTTGAGGAGGATGCCCACTCCCGCCAGGAGCGCGAGGAGAGAGGAGCCTCCGTAGCTGATGAAGGGGAGTGTGATGCCCGTCACGGGGAAGAGCGAAAGATTCACAGCGATGTTGATGAGTGTCTGGAAGCCGATCCACGTCGTGATTCCCGTCGCCACCATGAAACCGAAGCGGTCCGGTGCCTCACGAGCGATGCGGTATCCGCGGACGATGAAGATCGTATACATCGTCAGGATGATCAGGAGACGCAAAAATCCGAGCTCCTCCGCCATCGCGGCGAAGATCGTATCTGCCTGGACTTCGGGCAGGTAGCCGAACTTCTGCACGGATTTCCCATAACCCACTCCGAAGATGCCGCCGCTTCCCACTGCGATGAGAGCCTGCTTGATCTGGAATCCGATCGTCTCTGCAATGGCGATATTGTTCGGGTCGAAGAATGCCTGGAAGCGGTTACGGATATACTCCTGACTCAAGATAATGGGGAGCCCGAGGACGGAGGCGAGCGTACCGCCGAGCAACACATGGAAGATGTTCCCTCCGGCAATGAAGAACATGATGACTGCGATGGACAGGAGAACAAGGAAGGAGCCGAGATCCGGCTGCAGCGCGACGAGCATGGTGCTGATCATCAGAAGGATGGCGAAGGGGACGAACCCCTCCTTGAATGTAGAGATGAGCTGTTCGCGCTTCTGCAGCCATACGGCGAGGTAGAAAATGAGCGCAAGTTTCATGAATTCCGACGGCTGCAGGGAGATGAATCCGACGCGCAGCCAGCTGCGGGCGGTTCCGTACTCCGCGCGCAGCCCGGGGATGAATACGGCGAGGAGCAGGAAGAACGTGACGATGAAAACGGGGAGAGCGAACTTCTCCCACATACGGTAGGGGACGATCATAGTGCCTCCCATGACGGCGAAACCGAGGAGAACATGGCGGAAACTGCGCCAGAGATAGAAGGAATTGCTCGCGCCGTCGAGCAGTCCCTGCTCCGTGAGGCGCTGCGTGATCTGGTAACTCTCAAAGACGCTCACGCTCGCGATCATCGCGAGTCCGAAGAGCGTGAGGGCGATCGTCACGCCGAAGAGCAGCAGGTCCATCCGTCGGAGCATGGGAAACCGAGCATAGTGGAAAGTGAGTTCAGAGCGAAGGCATTTAGCTTGTTAGCTTGTTGGGTTATTAGGTTGTTAGGGGTGAAACCAGCTCAATAATGTACTTATTACCAACAAGCCAATCAGCGAACCAGCGAACAACCCAACAACCTAACCAGCTCGCCTCATTCCTCGTAGAAAAGCTCTCCGATGGGCGCCTGCCATGGTGGGCAGCAACGCGCCGACGATATACGTGAACTTCTTCCAGCATTGCGGCAGGCGATCGAAACGTGGGACAAGACGCTTCATCATGACGGCGGATGCACCGAGAGTCTCCATGCGGGTGAGGGACTGCTCGAGGGTCATATGATGGTGGTGCAGCGCCTGCGCGTCCGGTTCGTAGGAGAGCCGCACGCCGGCATCTCGTAAGCGCATTCCCCATTCAATATCCTCCCAGCCGTAGAGGGACACCTCTTTCAGGAACGGATGTGCACGTGCGATCGAGGTGGGCAGACTGATGTGGCTTGTGTAGGTGAAGAGGTGTTGCCGGTCACGCGGGACGAATGTGTGAGAGAAAGACCGAAGGAACGGATAACCGAATTGCCAGCCGGATGTCTCGAGCCAGCGCATCACGGGAGTGACGCCGATGGCAGGATCCCACGTGGTGAAGCCGAGAACGGCGATAGCTGATTTCGTGCCGATTCCCTCTTCGCGCAGGAGGCGGCGATGCGCGATGAGGTGGTGTTCGCACGCGTCCTCTCGCAGGAAAATGTCATCGCCGATGAACAGACACAGCGAACTGGTCGCCTGTGCGACGCCGCGATTGCGAGCGACCCCTTGGTGGCTCTTCTCCACTTCCAGGAAGGTGATCGGGACGCGAAAACGTTTCTCCGCCCGGAGAGCGGCTGTTTGCTCGTCATGGCCGTCGCTCACCACAATGACTTCGAGATCCTCGCGCACCGTTTGCCTGTCGAGATGTCGCAGGCACTCCCGAAGAATGTCCGTGCGCTTGTAGGTGGGGATGATGACGGAGAGGGAGGGCACGGACGATCGAATGGAAAATAGAAAATTAAAAATTGAAAATTACTGTGAGTATGTCAGAGTGCATAGTCTACAGGGGATTTTGCATTTTGCATTTTGCATTTTCCATTGTTTTCATGCGCATCCTCTTCCTCGACATCGCCAGTCATACCGGCCTCCTTGCCTGCGTTCAGGACGATGGCGTTTGCAGTAGTCGTGTGATCGATCAGCGTATTCGCGATCATGAGTTGGTCATGCTCGCGGAAGAATCCCTTGCGGAGGCGGGGTGGCAGTACCGTGATCTCACGCATGTGGCGTGTGTCACGGGTCCGGGCGGGTTCACGAGTCTGCGAGTGGGTGCCGCATTCATCAACACCCTCGCGGATCAGCTGAAGATTCCGGTTGCAGGGATCCACCTGAGCGATCTGTGTGCGGCAAGAAGTGCCGCGAAAGGCGATTTCCTCTGGTTGCATTCGACGAAAGCGCAAGAGCTCTTTGTCAGGGGTTTCGGATCATTCGCCCCCCTCTGGTCGGCGCCGATCCTGCTTACGCTTTCGGATGCCGTTCGACACGTTCCTGCGGGTGCTCCGTGGGTGGGAGAATTGTTGCCGGCACAGCGCGATGCACTCGTGTCTCTTCATCTTCAGGAAACGGCGATGCTCCCTGTTTCGGATATCCTCCCCGCACTTCTGAAGCATCAATCCTTTCACCTCGTACCCATCCAACCATGGTACGGAAGAAACGGCTGATTTCTGCGCAGCGTCCTCATCTCTGCTATTCTTGAGGCCTGTTAAACGATGTCTATCCTCGATACTCTCAACCGGCTGCTCGGCGATCCTAATGAACGCGAGCTCAAGAAGCTCCGTCCCGTTGTTGTGGAGGTGAAGCGCGTCCTCCAGTCGGATGACATCCGCGCTCTCACTGCAGAGGACCTGCCGCGCAAGACGGAAGAGTTTCGCAAGCGCTTGCGGGAAGGGGCGACGACGGATCAGCTTCTCCCCGAGGCATTTGCGGTAGCCGTGCGCGCATGCGAGATCATCAAGGGGCGCACGGCGCAGATGGGCAAGCAGACATTCGTGTGGGACATGGTGCCGTTCGATGTGCAGATCCTTGGCGGTGTGGTACTCCATCGCGGGAACATCTCCGAGATGAAGACGGGGGAGGGCAAGACGCTCGTCTGTACGTTGCCGGTGTACCTGAATGCCCTTACGGGCAAAGGAGTACACGTCGTCACGGTGAACGATTATCTCGCGAAGCGCGATGCGTTTTGGATGGGCATGCTCTATACGGCGCTCGGTCTCACCGTGGGGAATGTGGTGCATGAGAAGAGCACGCAGGAGCGCCGCGAAGCGTACGCATCCGATGTCACGTACGGTACGAACAACGAGTTCGGATTCGACTACCTGCGCGACAACATGGCGCCCTCCGTTGCGCATCAGGTGCAGCGCAGCCTCCACTACGCCATCGTGGACGAGGTCGATTCCATCCTCATCGACGAAGCTCGCACGCCGCTCATTATCAGTCAGCCGGGTGAAGAGTCCACGGACAAGTACCTGCGTTATGCGCAGCTCGTGCGGATGCTCGAGGAGAACGTGCACTACAACAAAGACGAGAAGCAGCGGGTCGCCACACTCACGGAAGAGGGAATCAAGAAGATGGAAGAGCTCCTCGGATTGGAGAATATCTACACGGACAAGGGATTCGAGGAGGTGCACCATATCGAGCAGGCGCTGCGCGCGCATGCGATCTACCAGCGCGATGTGGATTATGTTTCGAAAGACGGAGAAATCATCATCGTCGACGAATTCACAGGCCGCCTCATGCCGGGTCGACGCTACTCGCACGGTCTTCATCAGGCGATCGAGGCGAAGGAGGGGGTGGAAGTGCAGCGTGAGTCGCGGACGCTCGCGACCATCACGTTCCAGAATTACTTCCGTCTCTATGAGAAGCTCTCGGGCATGACCGGGACGGCAAAGACGGAGGAAGAGGAATTTGAATCCATCTACAAGCTTCGGACGATTGTCATTCCGACGAATAAGCCGATGATCCGCACGGATAAGCCCGATGCGATTTACAAAACGGTGACGGCAAAATTTAAGGCGGCCGCGAAGATTGCGAAGGAGAAATATACCCGAGGGCAACCGGTTCTCATCGGTACGACGTCCATCGAGAAGTCTGAGGCCATGAGCCTTCTCCTCAAGGAGGAGGGGGTCCCCCACCAGGTGCTCAATGCGAAGCATCACGAAAAGGAGGCGGAGATTGTCGCTCAGGCAGGCCAAAAAGGGGCCATCACCATCGCAACGAATATGGCGGGTCGCGGAACGGACATCAAACTCGGTTCCGAGGTGCCGTCTCTCGGCGGGCTCTGCATTCTTGGTACGGAGCGTCACGAAGCGCGGCGCATCGACAACCAGCTCCGCGGCCGCGCCGGACGTCAGGGCGATCCCGGCGAAAGCCTCTTCTTCGTTTCCATGGAAGATGATCTCATGCGTCTCTTCGGCGGCGAGCGTTTGAAGTCGATGATGGAACGTCTCCACGTACCCGATGATGTTCCCCTTGAAAATGGCATGGTCTCGCGTTCCATCGAAGGAGCGCAGAAGAAAGTGGAAGGCTATCACTTCGACACTCGCCGGCATGTCGTGCAGTACGACGATGTGATGAACAAGCACCGCGAGATCATCTACAAGCGTCGGCAGAAGATTCTCCTCAAGCTTGCGGAGAGCGAAGCGGAGCTTACGGACGAGGAAACGAAGACGGAAGATCTCGCTGCCCAGCCACTTCATGCCGATATCCTGCAAGCTCTCAAGGCGCAGGCGGAAGGGCTCATGGCAGTACACGCATCCAGCGTCGATCCCGAGCAATGGAACATCCGCGAAATTCGCGAGTCGATCATTGCGCTCCATCCTGCGTTCGAGAAAGCGGTCACAACAGAGAAACTGCGTTCATTCAACGAGTACGAGGTTCTGCAGCGATCCCTCGAGAACCTCCTCACGTCGTTCTATGAGAAGAAATGTGAGAAGGAAAACCCACGCACGATCGCTCTTGCCGAGCGCATCGTCACGCTCCGGTCCATCGATACGCATTGGATGGATCATATCGATGACATGGCGCATCTGCGTGAGCAGGTGGCCTTCTCCGGATATGCGCAGCGCGATCCGCTCGTCGAGTACAAAGATCAGGGTTTCCGGCGCTTTCAGCAGCTGATCGTTACCATTGATGCAACGATTGCCCGCACGCTCCTGCAAGTGGACTTCGCTCAGTTCGCGCCGCGTGCGTATCTGCAGCGTATGCAGGAGGAAGTCGAGAATATTCAAACGAATGAATCACAAATCTCTCAGCAGCTTGAAAAAACGGGAGTGGATTCCCGCTCGGATGCTCCGAAAGAGGGGGGAAATCCTCTCGTCATGCGTGCCCCGCAACAATCTCAAGGCTCGCCGGGGCAGCGGGCGATGTCGAAAGTCGGGCGGAACGATCCCTGCCCGTGCGGAGCGAAAAAGTCGGATGGCACTCCTATCAAATACAAACACTGCCATGGGAAAAATATTTGAAGCAGAGCGGAGCCCTGAGCGAGTCTGAGCGAAGCGAAGACGAATCGAATGGGCGGGAGCGGGAAGAAATATAAGAAGTGTCATGGAAAGGATGAGGGTTAGGGTTAGGGCTAAGATTAGGGACTTCGCTATTGGACAATCAAAACTCTTTCCTAACCCCAACTCCTAACCCCAACCTTGTTCCTAGCCTTCACTATCAACATCCTAGAGTGCCTGATTTATGTTAGAATGCGCCCCTCATGCCTCGGATTCCCTCTATTGTCGGTCACGCTGATCAAATCGCTCAATTGCAGGTGGATCTTGCCGCCGGCAACGTCGCACATGCTTATCTCTTTTCGGGGAGCAGGCATCTCGGGAAGATGACCACTGCACGGTGGTTTGCGTTGCAACTGCTGTGTGACGGAGTTGCGCCGGAATTGCACGAGCAGGTGAGCGGACAGGTGGAACGTCTCGTACATCCCGATCTTCTTGTTCTCGATCAGCTGTGGATGGAAGGCACGTGTGAGGATTGGGAGGTCATCGCGCGATCTTCCAATGCTCCGCAGCAGGAGCGTGCGAAGAATGGCGTCAAGACGGACACGATTAGCATCGATGATGTCCGTGCATTGCAGGAACGTCTCTATGAGACCGGTACGAGCAAATGGCGTTGCTGCATCATCCGTTCCATCGAACGGATGCAGGATCCGGCGGCCAATGCTTTCCTGAAGATTCTCGAAGAGCCACCACTCGGTCTTGTTTTCCTCCTCACAACACAGGCATTCCCTTCCCTTCTCCCTACAGTCATTTCCCGCTCGCGCGTGCTCCATTTTCATCGCCTGCCAAGCCGGGATATCGCGGAGCTTCTCGGCGGGATGACAGAAGATGATGTCCATTTCATCCTCCATCTGGCGCAGGGGGTTCCGGGGATTGCCCTTCAATTAAAGGAGAGCCCCGATGCCCTGCGTGCACAGAGGCTCATGCACTCGAAAGCCCAGTCGTTCTGGCGATCAAAATCTCTGCGGGAACGGATGCAGCTCCTCGCGCCGGTTCACGAGCGCGGAGAGGAGGCTCAGCTCTTCCTCATGCACCTTGCCCTCACTCTGCGGGAACAGATGCCGAAAGCTCCGATGATGTACTCCCATGCCCTCACCGATCTCATCAGGGGATTGGGGACAAATGCGCATCGGCAACTCATTGCGCAGAGATTCGCTCTACAGGTGACGGTGTAAGGAGGCTTCGCGATAGTCGACCGGTTCCTTGCCCGCCATCGAAGCCAATGCTAGCCTTCTTTGCCGTTGATTTACGTTTTTGTCCTCTTTGGCTCTCTCTTTGTCATCCTCTTCATTTTGGGGATGCGCCTGCTGCTCAAAAATCGTGCCGTACGCAAGTTTGTACGGAGCATCCGCGCCCGTGTGCAGTCTGTGGAGGATCGCGGAGCTATCCTCATTGAGGAAACCTACATTCCCCATCCCAAGAAGAGCCCCCGCACATCGGCGGTGGAGCTTCAGCAGGTGCGTTCACTCGTGCGGCTTGCGGAGAAAGCGTTCGCTCAGTCAAAAGTGGAGGAGGTGGAGCGACTCCTCATTCAGGCGCTCACTATCAGCCCGAATGCCTACGATGTCCGGGCACAGCTGGCCAAGCTCTACCTCGTGACGGAGCGGGAACCGAAAGCGGAGGCGATGTATCGAGAGCTTCTGCCGCACTGCGATGATGTGTCCTTCCATGCCAATCTCGGGCTTGCCTACTATCGTCAGGCGAAGTATATCGAGGCTTGTCAGGCGTATCAGGAGGCACTGAACCGGGATCCCAAGAGTGCGGACCGCTCGGCGGCGCTCGGTCGGGCATGCATTGCCGCACATCGATTCAAGGAGGCGGTTCCGCTCCTCGAGAAGGCGACGGCACGTCTCTGCCGCGACATCGAATTGCTCCATCTCCTTGCAGAGTGTCACCTGCAGCTCGGAGATGCCGTGAAGGCTGAGGAGGTCTATCGGCGTATCAATAAACTCGAGCCGTATAATGAAGAAGTGAAAGCGAAATTGAGCACGTTGGCGCAGGGGTAAGGAGAGGCGGAGGACGCATTCGTAGCCGGGACTCACTGGTCCCGGCACGGGAACGAGCCGGAGAACAGAAACAAAAAGGGCGGCCGAAGCCGCCCTTTTTGTTTAAGAACATACTGATGATTATCTCAGACCGCGCTTCTGCATCCTCGCCGCTCGTCGGGCGGAGGCCCGATCGAGGGTGGCTTGCCTTGCCGCCTTTCTTGCGGCCACTCTGCTCTGTACGGAGGAAGGGCCGCCGACGGGAGCGGAAATAACAGGCGCGGAAGTTTTCGGAGCGGACGGAGAAGAAGCAACTTTGGAGGCGTTGGAAGCGGAACGCCTGCCCCCTCCTCCTCCGCTCGACGTGCCGGTCGTCGCAGCCGTGGTGGCCGTCGTGGCGACCGTGAATGTCCAGTTGGTATTTCCGCCACTATCGGTGCAACCGGTGGTGCACGTGAGGGGGGTGACATGGGCGTTATTCGAATCTTTCACGTCCAGGTAGCTCGTAGAGCGAGGGCCATTTGAAGCGATGATTTTGAAGGCGGTCCCTGAGACGCCGGAACGCAGGCTTAAAACGTTCCCGTCGGTACCCTTGAGGAGCAGGTCAGCGGTGATGAAGATTCCCTCAGTCGGATAAATGGTGAGGGTGTAGGCCGACGTGACGCTCTTCGTCAACTTATAGACGAGGAAGGAGCCGCTCATCGTCTGACTGCCGCCGTCGAGGGTGAGTGTTCCTGCAGATTGAGAGAAAGAAGACAGGCGGTTGACCGTGAGATTCCCCGCAAGAGTTGCATTGCCGATGGCCAAGGTGGCCTGGGCCGCATCGGCGAGCGTCACATTGCCGTCGATGTTCATATCGAGGGAATTGGAGGCGGTGTCGAGATTTCCGAGAGTGATGACGAGGGCCCCCGAGCAGCGAAGCATACCGCCGGCGACCGTGATATCGTCGCTCGTTGTCCCTCCGGCGTTATTGATGGTCAGGTTGTAGAGCGATTGACCGTCGACGTCGAAAGCCTGGTCGGCCGCGCCGTTCAAAGTGAGCGTCCCCCCTGAAACCGTGAGCGTCGCCGCATCTCCGACGGAGATGCCCCCAGCGACCGCCCAGTTCGAATCCGTGACCATGGTCGCCTGCGCGGCATTGGCGAGGGTGACATTCCCTTCGACGTTCAATCGGTTGGCGTTCGTTTCGAGATCGAGGTTTCCGAGCGTGATCGTGAGCGCGCCCGAGAGAGCGAGGCCGCCGTTGACGTTCACATGAACGTCGTCATTCGTTGTCCCTCCGGCGTTATTCAGCGTGAGATTCTGGAAGACCTTCGTCACGTTCGCCCCAATCGTGAAGTTTTGGTCGATGTTGCCGTTCAGGGTGAGGGTTCCAGTGGATGAGAATTGAGGAACAACGGTGCCGCCCTTGGTGACGGAGAGTGAACCGGAGAGGGTCGTGGTGTTCTGCAGGCCCGTAACGTAGCCTCCCGTCTGTGTGAAGTTCCCGAGAATCGTCACCGCCGCGTTTCCTCCGATGAGCTTTCCACTTCCCATCTTCACGCCGCCGACTCCAATGGAGAGTGTGCCCGTTCCCTGCAAGAGAGAGCCTGTCCAGACGTTGTTAATGACGAGGCCGGCGATCGAGACGGCGCTGCGCACGCGGACCGTGGCTCCGCTGGAGAAGAGGACGACGGTATCGCTCGCTCCCGGGATGCCCGCTCCGCCCGGCCCTTTCGGGATTGACGCCCAGTTATTTGCATACTCCCAACGACCAAGCTCACTTACTGTCCCCCCGCTTCCTGCCCAGTAGTAGGTCGCGGCTTGTGCGTGAACGCTCATCAGGAAGAAAAGCGCAAGACCGATGACAAGGGTCATTCCTGCGCGCAAAAAATACTTATCAGAGGAAAGGAAGTATTCCATAGAGTCCGGGAGGAACAGAATATTAGAGGCATACTCACATTTTTCCCTCTTTGAAGGCAATTTGTTGGGCTTTCCTATGCCGGCGAAAGAGTACGTATTAACAATGGTTGATAAATGCTGTTCACTTACTTTCTTCGGCTATTACTCTTCCCCCATTTCCACAGTGACATCCCCTTCCACGGTTGTCTGGCAGCCGAGCCGCTCGGGCGGGGTGATGCCGAGATTGCGCTCATTGTCATTCATCGGGCTGACGCAAGAGCCCTCCTTCACCCTGCAGCGGCATGTGCCGCAGAACCCCATGCCGCCGCATGCGGCTTCCATGGGAATGCCTGCCTCAAGGGCGATCTTGAGGATGGTATCCCCTTTCTTTCCTTCCACTTCCCTCTTCTGTCCGGCGACGAGAAATGTCACTTTCGGCATGAGGAAAGTATGGATCGTTCGGCGAACGGTGGCCAGTTTTTTTTGAGAAAACGTAGCGATCTCCTCCCGTATGTTGAATACTGCAAACACCGATAGTTTCTATGGCGTCGACATCCCCCCTTCTCACCGTCACGCAACTCCGCGCTTCTGTGGCGGGTCATCCGATTCTCCACGGGGTCGATTTGACCGTTCGTGCCGGAGAAATCCACGTCATCATGGGGCCGAACGGCGCGGGGAAATCCACATTCGTGCATGCGTTGATGGGACATCCGTCCGTTTCGGTGGCAAAGGGAAAGGTGCTCTTCCGAGGACACAACCTTCTTGGCCTCTCTCCCGACGAGCGCGCCAGAGCCGGGCTCTTCCTCGCGTTCCAGTATCCGCGGGAGATCGCCGGAGTGACCTTGGGATCGCTGCTCTTCAGCGCGTACCGTGCGCAGGCCCCCGATCGGATGGTGGACAAGGGGAAGATGACGCCGGTGGAGTTTCGCGCGCATTGCGAGCGCAAGGCCCGCGAACTTCACATGAGCAGCGCGTTCCTCGAGCGGCCGGTCAATGTCGGGTTCTCCGGCGGCGAGAAGAAAAAAGCGGAGATCCTTCAGTTGGCCGTTCTGTGTCCGGCCTTGGCGCTGCTCGATGAAATGGATTCCGGTCTCGACATCGATGCGCTCAAAGTGATTACTCAAGGCATTGAGGCTCTGCGAAGTCCGCGGTTCTCCGCGATCCTCGTCACGCACTACGCCCGCCTTCTCCACCATCTGAAACCGGACAGGGTGCATGTCATGGTTGCCGGATCCATCGTTGAGAGCGGCGGCGCGGCACTTGCCAAGCGCCTCGAACGCGAAGGATATGCGAAGTATGGGAAGGGGGCAGAGACGGTGAGGATGAAGCTGTGAAAGAGATATGTGTTTCAAATTGCCACTACTTTGGATTTGATCCGTTTACCACCTTTTTCATAACTGAAAAAGGTGGAGCCAAAAAGGTTTCGGCGCTTGTGCTCGCCGCCTGTACGACATTGGTGCGTCTCGCGTCGCGCCGCAAACTCCTCGCTCGCTTCGGCTCGCTCGTCGGACATGCGGCGCTTCCTGCGGGCGCTCGACTCACCCAAGTCATACCACGGCGGCTCGCAGAGCGCCGATGTTGGCTGGTCTGCTTGTGTAGCAGTGCCCCCTCTTCACCCCATTGGCGCGCCATCCCCGTCAGAGAGATAAATAGGAAAGCGGTCAGATGAGCGGCATCTTTTCTTTTCGTATATACAAGGTACGATATATCCCCTTTCCCCCTCATTCATGGAAGAGCAGAACCTCCACATTCACCCGCCCGTGATCACGCTCCTCGTCGTGACACTGCTTATCGGCGGCTTCTACCTCACGGGGAAATACCTTGAAAAGCAGGATCTCAACCCCGTCACGATTTCCGTGGATGCCGATGGCAAAGCCGCGGCAATTCCGGATATCGCTGTCGTGAGTTTCGGTGTGCAGACCGGACGCCAAAGTTCGGCACAGCAAGCCATGAAGATTCTCACGGGCAAGATGAATGACATCATCGCCGTGGTCAAGCAGCAGGGCATCGAAGACAAGGATGTCTCCACTGCCTCTCTCTCACTCTATCCCGCGTACGATTGGGACGAAGGCCGACAGATTCCACGCGGATTCGAAGCGTCGCAGAATCTGCAGGTGAAAGTGCGCGATCTCGACAAGATCGGTGCGATTCTCTCTGCTGTGACGGCGGCCGGCGCCAATCAGGTGGGCGGCGTCGATTTCACCATCGATGATCCGGAGACGCTCAAAGCCATGGCGCGCGAGAAAGCCATAGCAAAGGCCGAGGCCAGGGCTCAGCAATTGGCGACGCAACTTGGGTTGAAAATCAAGAAGCTGAAGGGGTTCTCTGAGGGTGGCGGATACAATCCGCCCATGCCATATGCCAAGGCGAATATCATGCTGGATCGGGCTGCCAGTGGGGCGGTAGAGGAGATGGCTGTGCCGGCCGGAGAGCAGGAAATCACCGTGAGCGTCACGATGACGTACGAGATGGAGTAACCCCTCACGACATCGGAAAGAGACCGCCCGCACGTCGGGCGGTTTCTCTATGCAGAGAAGAGCGCGCCGATCTCCTTGTGAGCCATGACGAGCACGCTTCCGGCAGTCACGAGCAGGAGTCCGAGAATCACAAGGATGTCTATCTTCTCGCCCACGACGGCGACATTGAAGATCACCGCGGCGATCGGCGCAGCGGCGATCCACAGGGCGATAATGATGAGGAAATTGCCGAAGGATGCGTTCCCCCAATGGAAGCCGAGACCGTAGAGCATGTTGATGGCGATCGGTACCCAGAGGTACTTGATCTGCGTGATGAACATGCCGACAGCAGGAGAGGAATACGGCAGACCGAAGAAGGTGCCGCTCAAGGGGATCTTTCCGAGGAAGAATCCGTACCACGAAATGATGAGTTGTGCGCCGAGGAAAAAGGCAACGACGAGGAGTTTGGTGAGCATATCCTCTTTTTACGCCTGTGCGCACTCCCCCCGCAAGGAGCGGGCATGGTGATCGACTGCAAATCTGCGGGCTATCCTTCCTCGTCGTCTTCCTCGAGCAGTGCGCAGGTGCACGGATTGTCGTCGCATCCGCACCCGTCGCAATCGGCACAGATCTTCTCGCCGCAGATCTCACATTTTGTCATGAGAGAGGGCATGTGGGAGAGGGGGAAAAGGAGGACTTACCATTTTCCCCGATGAGTGGAGCGAGTGCAAGAGGAGGGGACTATTCAAACCGCAACGCTTCGATGGGGTGCAGCTTCGAAGCACGTAGGGCAGGATAGAGGCCAAAGATGAGGCCTGTCCCCACTGCCATACCCAGGGAAAGCAGGATGGATCCGGGGGTCAGTGCGAAGGAGAGATCACCGATGAACCGCGCGGCAATACGCGTGAGGATGAAGCCGAGGTATCCGCCTCCGACGATGCCGATGAGTCCGCCGAAGAGCGTGAGGGTGACAGCTTCGAGGAGGAACTGAAGCAGGATGTCCCGCCGCTTCGCCCCCACCGCCTTGCGGAGGCCGATTTCCTTCGTCCGCTCCGTGACGGAGACGAGCATGATATTCATGATGCCGATGCCGCCGACGAGGAGCGAAATCCCCGCGATGAGTCCGAGGAAGAGCGTGATGGAGAGCGTGACGGTTTCGAGGATATCCATCGCCTGCGAGAACGATCGGGCGATGAAGTCGTCTTTGTCAGGATCGTCATTCGGATTATCAATCTTATGCCGCTGTCGCAGGAGAGACTTGATGTCTTCGCCTGTAAGATCGGTATTCCCTGTCGTCTGCAGGGAAATGTAATCGACGAACAAGCCTTTGTTCGTCATCGTTTTCGCAACGGTAAACGGGACGTAGATCGGCGTGTCCATCTGCGTGCCCATCGCGCCACCGAGGGCCTTCAGGACGCCTACCACGGTGAATTTCCGCTCGCCGACACTGATGCGTTTCCCCAGCGGGTTGGCATTGCCGAAGAGGTCCTCGGCAGTCTTGTTCCCCAGAACGGCCACGCTCTTCCCGCCCTTCAGATCGCCGTCCGTGAGCAGCCGTCCAAGCTCGAGTTTCATGGACCAGTTCGTGAAAATGTCTTTGGATGCCCCGAGGATCATGGGACTCAGTTCCTCCGTTCCGTATGTCACCTTCTTCGCGACGAAAATGACAGCGACCACATTCTTCACCGTGGAGAGCTTGGCGATGGCCTCCGCGTCCGCTTCGGTGAGAGTCATGGGATCCTTGCCGTATTCCTCCAGTCCTTTTGACTGGATCTCGAAGGTGTTTCCGCTGAAGGTACTCACTTGATCCAAGATGAATCGTTGGAAGGTGGCACCGAGCGACACCATGAGCACGACGGACCCGACGCCGATGACGATGCCGAGGGTCGTGAGGAGCGAACGCGTCGTATTGCGCGTGAGCCCTTCGAATGCCGAGCGTGCGGTGTCAGAGAGAATCATTATTCGTAACGGAGAGCTTCAATGGGGTTTAAGCGGGAGGCCTTGCGTGCCGGATAGATACCGAAAGCCAGGCCGGTTCCCGCCGCCATGAGGAGCGCGGCAACGATGGCAATCGGATTCACAGCGAAGATGTAGCGTTCGAGGAAGCGCGTGGCGATGGCAACAATGAGCGCATTGACCCCGAGGCCGCCTATGAGACCCACGAGGCCTCCGAGGAATGTAAGTGTGACGGCCTCAATGAGGAACTGAAGCAGGATGTCGCGTCCTTGTGCGCCGAGCGCCTTGCGCAAGCCGATCTCGCGCGTCCGCTCCGTGACCGCGACAAGCATGATGTTCATGATGCCGATGCCGCCGACCACGAGCGAGATCGCAGCGATCATGGTGATGAAGACGGTGAGGCTGATGGAAACCGTAGAGAGGATTTCCTGCGCCTGTGCGGATGAACGCACGAGAAAGTCATCATTGTCCGTGGAGGCTCCCGTCGCGGGAGGGACGATCTTGTGGCGGCGGCGCAGCAACCACTGGATGTCGTCAATCGCATCCGCAGGATCTTCTGTCGATTGCATCGACACCATATCCACATATGTACGCCCGGAGACGATGCGTGCGGTTTCGAAGGGGATGACGACACGCTCATCGGCGTTCTGGAAAAATTGCGTTCCGACAGGTTCCAAGACGCCAATGACCGTGTACTTGTGGTTACCGATAGAGATGCGCTTGCCGATCGGACTCTGGTTGTAGAAGAGGTCGCGCGCCGTGTCCGGACCGAGTACGGCGACGAAGCGCCCATCAAATTCATCTTGAGCGTCATGCAGACGTCCCTCGGCGATCGTGACCACCTGATTGGTGTAGGCTTCGGGAGAGGCCCCCATCACGCGCGTGTCGGTCTCTTCCGTGCCGTAGGTGGTCTTTCCTTCTATGAAGATTCCCGGAGCGATATTCGAGACGGTTCGCAAACGCTTCAGCGCTTCCACGTCGGACAATTTTATGCTGTCGAAATCGGGATTCAGTGTGGCTGCCCCCATCTCCGGACCGTTCTTGCCCGGCCACAGCGCGATGGTCTTGGGTCCCAACGCACTGATCTGCCCGAGAATGACGCTCTCCATACTCTTGCCGACGCTCGTCATGAGTACGACCGCTCCCACGCCGATAATGATGCCGAGCATTGTGAGCAGGGCGCGGGAACGATTCCGTGTCACCCCCCTGAGCGCGGTGGTGGAGAGATCGTGGAGTCGCATGGGAGGGTGTTACTTGATTTGGCCGCCACGCTTCGCGATGCGGCGTGTGAATGCGCGGTCGTCGGAGATCACGTGGCCGTCATGGAGTCGGATGATGCGCTCCGCGTGTTCGGCGGTCATTTGCTCGTGTGTGACGAGGATGATCGTGTGGCCGGACCGGTGCAGATTCTGGAGAATTTCCATCACGTGGGTTCCGGAAGTCGAGTCGAGGTTGCCCGTGGGCTCGTCCGCGAAGATGATCTCCGGCGTCGTCACGAGCGCCCGCGCGATCGCCACGCGTTGCTGCTGTCCTCCGGAGAGCTGATTGGAGAGGTAGGTTGCGCGGTCCGTCAGACCGACGGACTCGATTGCCTTCATCACCCGATCCTTTCGTTCGGAAACCCGCGTGGCGCTGTTGTAGAGCAACGGCAGCATCACATTGTCGAAAACGGAGGTGCGCGGCAGGAGGTTGAAGGACTGGAAGACGAAGCTCACGCTTGCCGAGCGGATGCGTGCGAGTTCGTCTTCACTCTTCTCTTCCGTGGAAGCGCCTTTGAAGTTGTAGTGGCCGCTCGTGGGCACGTCGAGGAAGCCGAGGATGTGCATGAGCGTGGACTTCCCCGATCCGGACGGCCCCATGATGGCGACGAATTCCCCGCTGGAGATGGAGAGATTGATGTCATGAAGCACCGGCGTTTCCACTTCGTCGTTCACGTAGGATTTGTTCAGGCCAATCGTTTCGATGAGGGGGGTGGTTTTGGAGGATGTCATGATCACTTCTTGATGAGGACGACGACGGTTTCGCCTTCTGCCAGTCCGTCGATTACTTCAACGTCCGTGTCTGATTCCATGCCGGTCTTCACCGGCTTCTCAACCACTTCGCCGCTGTCCAGAATACGGACGATCTTCTCCCCGTCGTCGTTCTGCAGGACCGACCGGACCGGAGCGAGCAGAACAGAGAGCCTTTCCCCCGTCACAATCTCCGCATCTCCGGTCATGCCGATCTTGAGATCTTCATGCGGGTAGATGAATCCGAGAACCACGCGGTACTTCGAGACGCCGCCCACGTCAGTGGCTGCCGGATCGATCTCCTGCACCCGTAACGCAAATTTCGTTCCGGGGAATGCGTCGAGCTCGATGGAACCGGACTGCGAAAGTTTCACCTTGGGGATATCCACTTCCGACGTATACATCTCGATGCGGTACGGAGACGTGCCGAGCATGTTGATCGCCCCGACGGTTCCAGTCGTGTATTCGCCCGCCTTGAAATCCACTTTCGTGATCGTTCCTTCGACGGGGGCGCGCAGGATGGCATCTTCCAAGCGGGCTTTGGCATGTTGAAGTGAGGCGTAAGCCGAGTTCACGGAGGCGCGTGCGGCATCGATCTGCGTTTTTCTCGCACCAGCCTTCGTGAGGTCCAGTTGCGCCTGCTGGGTTCGCAGGGATGTCTCGTACGTGAGGATGTCGGAGAGCGACGCCTGCTTGGCGCCTTCGGCGGCTGCGAGAGTGGCCTCCGCGGAGGCGATTTGCGTATCGTAGCTCGCCGACGCATCCCGCAGGTCCTTGAGTGCGGAGTCGAGCGTACTGAGTGCCGTCTGCGTGTTCGTACTCTGCGTGGCGAGCGTCGTCTTGTGCGCTTCGCGCACGGTGAGGGTGAATCCTCCCGCAAGCGTCATGTTGGAGATCACGCCGTAAGAGCGCGAAACCGTATCCGCTGTGCGTCCGACGGCGCTGCGGGCCTGTTCCAGGAAACTCAGGGTCTGTCTGTAATCCGTGAACACGGAGGGGATATTCAGTCGGACCGCATCTATGGCGGCTTCCGCATCCCTGCGCGCGCCGGTGACGAAGGTGTAGTCGATTGGTTGGGTGGTATTCAAGATGCTCTCCACGGCAGGATCCTGAAAAACGCCGTCGTAGACCTTAAGAGCAGTCTCGGCGACCGTGAGCTGACGGTCGATCGTACTGCTGGCCGTGCCGTAGTATCCGGATAAGCTCGTCTTCGCCTCCTGCCTGAGAGAGTCCAGCTTCACCTGCTCGTTTTTCAGATCATCCTCCGCCGTAGCGAGAGCGGATTTCGCCGCTTCGAGGGCCGCCTTCTTGTTTTCGACCTGTGCCTCCGCGATGGCGATATCTTCCGGACGCGATCCTTCTTCCAGCTCCCGAAGATTTGCCTGCGCGGAGGAGAGCTGCGCTGCGGCACTGGAGACATCCGCTCGCAGGGCATCCGCTTTGAGGCTGGCAAGCTCCTGTCCGATGATGACGCGGTCACCCTCTTTCACGAGGATCTCCGCCACCACACCCGCCAAAGGGAAGGTGAGTGTGAGGTCACGGTCCGAAGTGACGGCACCTACCGCTTCCACCCTCTGCACGAGGTCGCCGAGACGTACCGTATCGGTGACGTACGTGGGAGCCTGAGGCTGCATGAGATAGTACGTCAATCCCCCGATGGGGATGACGATGAGCAGAATGATGATCATTTTGCCGTAGTGTCGTTTCAGGAAGGACATCAATCGGGAGAGGAAATGAGCGAAGAAGATACCAGAATTTTTGGCCCCTGAGGCGGGATCTCCGGAGTTTCCTAGATATATGATTCCACTCCAATAATTATACCTGTCAATCTATCAGAAATCAAGCATATTTAAGCCAGTATTTGGCTATTGGATGAGAAATTCGTTACACTTTTTTCTCACATGCCATCGCGCTCTTCCATCGATGGGATTCACCGACAGGTGCGAGATCGCCCCGGACCCACGTCGTATCTCACGGAGGAGCGGCAGACGCTCGATGAGGCGCTCGTTCATCACATCAGCGAGGAGAAGCGGGAGCCCAAGTGGATGCTCGATTTACGGTTGAAGAGCCTGCAGCTCTTCCGTGCATCTTCTCCTCCGGCATGGGGGCCGGATCTCTCCGCCTTGCAGCTGGATGATTTGCTCTACTACGCGCATCCGGGTGGGCGGCAGACGGATGAATGGGGGGAGGTGCCGGCGCACATCCGGAGAGTTTATGACCGTCTCGGTGTGCCGGAAGCGGAGCGGCGTATCCTCGCGGGGGCGGGGGCGCAGTATGAGAGTGCGGTCATCTACCATCGGCTGAAGGAACAGTGGGCTCGTGAGGGGGTGATCTTCCTCTCGATGGACGATGCGGTTCGGGAGCATCCGGATCTTGTGCGGTCGTACTTCGCGCAGTGCGTTCCGCCTACGGCGCACCACTTCGCCGCGCTGCACGGAGCCGTGTGGTCCGGCGGGACATTCCTCTACGTCCCGGCGGGCGTGCAGGTGCGCGAACCGCTGCAGGCATACTTCCGCATGAATGCCCCGCATATGGGCCAGTTCGAGCACACACTCGTCATCGTTGAAGAAGGGGCGAGCGTGCACTACATCGAAGGGTGTTCCGCGCCGCAGTATGGATCGTCGTCGCTCCATGCGGGTACGGTGGAGATTTTCGCGAAACGCGGATCAACCGTACGCTATTCCTCCGTGGAGAATTGGAGCCGCAATACCCTGAATCTGAATACGAAGCGGGCGCTCGTGGACGAGGGTGCCACGATGGAGTGGGTTGGGGGAAACCTGGGCAGCGGTGTCACGATGCTCTACCCGTGCTCCGTGCTGCGCGGGAAGGGAGCGCGTTGCGACCACTTCTCTCTCGCGCTCGCGGACGGAAATCAGTGGCAGGACACAGGCGCGAAGGTCATCCACCTCGCGCCGAAGACATCGAGCACGGTCATCTCGAAATCCGTGAGCGTGCGCGGGGGGACGGCGGTCTACCGGGGGCGGCTCGAAGTCGCGCCGGAGGCGCACGACTCCACGGCGAGCGTTCAGTGCGAAGCGCTCCTCCTCGATGCACGCAGTCGCGCGGAAACGGTGCCCGATATCCGCGTGCGCAACGTCACCGCTGTCGTCTCGCATGAAGCACGGGTGGGGAAACTCTCGGAGGACGATCTCTTCTATCTCGCATCGCGCGGCCTTCCCGAGGAGCAGGCGCGGGCGATGATCGTGAACGGATTTCTCGAGCCGATCGTGCGGCTCCTCCCACTCGAGTATGCCGTGGAGATGAACCGGCTCATTGAACTGGAGATGGAGGGGGCTGTGGGATAGCGGCAAAAGGGGCCGGACGGCTTTTTGAAGGTCAAAAGTGATCATTGACTATATATAAAAATAGTTTAGAATATTTGACTTTGCGTGCTCTTTCACACCATTGCCCCCCACAGCTCTGTGGAGCCTCTCGTTGTCGTGCGATATGCATTGCGTGTCACCCTGAGCTTGTCGAAGGGTCGACACGCCGCTTACCAAAAATATGTCGAGTCTTCGACAGGGCTCAGACTGACACATTTGTGATTTATCGTTGTTTGAAAGGCTCCAGAGAGCTGTGATGGGGGAAAGAAAACCCCAAAATTACCCCTATTTGTTCCAAGGAGCGTTCGATGAGACACGTAATTGTTTGTGTGGTGTGGGCCCTCGTGGCCCAAACGGTGCTCGCAGCGCCGTCAAGTAAACCCCCTGCGGGGCCGCCCCCAAAGGCTGCCTCGCAACCCGCGGCGAAAGTCGCGCCGTCCGTCCCCGTGCAGTCCGCGGCCAACCCGGTCGCATCGCCTCAGGCGGTTACCATTACAGGGGCAACAATCGTCGTCGCACCGGCAGCTACCTCACAGGAAGTGGGGGCATTGGGCATGAAGCTCGATGCCTTCATGGGCGAAGTTCGTTCCATGAAGAAGGACATTGCCGATGTGCGCAAGGATGTCGGTCTGATCCGCAAGGACCTCAGGATGGTCCGAAAGGATGTCGACAAGCTCCTCTCCGCAGTTGGGCCTGATTCTGGATGGGCGAAAGCCCAGAAAGCCAGGCAGGCGGAGGAAGCCAAGAAGACCGCCAACCTCAAGGAGAAGTGGAGTCATCTCAGTTGGCTCTCCAACTGTGCCAACGTGGGTGAAGTACATCTCCGCCTCAACCGGCGAGGCATGTTGGAAGGGAAGCTGGTTGGGCTGGGGCAAACCGAATGGAGTTCCACGGACATTTCAAATGGCCGTGTCTCTGTCGCTTGGGGAAACTACATTCTGATTTCGAATGATGCTGCTTGGTTGATGTCCGAGGTACAGCAGTATCACTACACCAGTCAGGACGAGTAGTCAGCTCCGTCACAGCATGTCTTGCCAGTCCAAGGTAGGACAGCCGCCCCTCTCTCGCGCAAGCGGGAGGGGGGTGGTTGATGTACAACGAAATATATTGTATAATAGATTTGTCACTCCACACACACTCACATGGGTCGTTTCATTGGTCGGATTCGGGAGCGTCTCGCAGAACGACGGAATGCAGGATCCTTCGCGCAGGAGGAGACGGAGCAGGTCGTGTCATCCACCGAGGAGCAGCTTCAGAAGCTCAAGGAGCAATCCAGGCCCGGGCCGGAGACGCCGAAGCAGCCGCTTAATATTCCTCCTCCGACTTTGAACGAGGGGTGGCATCAGTACGAGATTCCGAATATCGGACAGGCGGTGAAGATTCGTTATCAGTCGGAGCAAGGGCAGGCGGAGCTGCGACTCGATTCTCAGGATGTCTGGAGGACGGCTGGTACATTGGAGGCGCGGCGCCTCGAAGATGGAAGAATCGTCGTGAGTGCCCGCCAGGAACTTTCCGGCGTCACACTGAAGATAGATTCCGATGGATTTACGGAGCAATCCGTCATCGTTCCGGAAACGAAGGAAGCGTCTGAGCCCACAGAGGAAGCAAAACCGCAGCCGCATGAGGCTGAGGAGAAGGAAGAGGAACGGCAGAGTGTGCTCTTCGTCGACAAAGTGGGAGATCGGGAATTTCTCATTCCCAAGGCAGATGCTCCGCTCTTCATCCGGTACGATCAGGCAAATCATCAGGGGTCCATGGTGGGGTGGTACGACATGCAGCCCGATGTCCTCAAGAGCGAGCACGAGCACTTCATCGTCGATGGGCGCGATCAACCGTTTTTGCACCTCTCTGTTCAGCCGAATTTTACGGGTGAGATTCAGCTCTGGCGGAACAATCGTCAGGAGGTCATCCACGCCGGCCCCGAAGGTGCGGGAGTGGATCAGTCGTCGGAACGCACGGTGGCGCGTACGAAAGGGCTCCTTGAATGGTTGCAGAGTCAGACTCGCGAAGAGGATGTGATCACCTGCGAACAGGCTCACGGCTACGAACGCGGCGAGTACGGCGGTCGCGCACTGAGTGCGGTTCTGTCGGAGGCGCTGGCGCAGAAAGATGCAGTGCAAGCCGTGGAAAAAATACTGCAGAGCAAAGAGGACAAGCTCAAGAAGCTAACGTCCGCGACAGGCACTTCCGAGGGGGAGGAGATCAATTGAGCACTATGGTTCCGCGCATGCGTGCTGCGTAGATTCTCCGTTCTTGCGTGAGTCTGCGTTGGATGATGGGCTCGGGGATGCTGCGACCCCTCAGACGCTGGAGGGCCGCGTCGCGTCCCTCTGCATCCCTGCTGGTCGCGGCCTCGCGAAAGTCAGATTCCCTCGAAAGAAAGTCGGCGTACCGTTCGATGAAGGAAACGATGGGCACGCACCCGCCCCGCTCTGCGGGAAATGAGGGGAGCGCTCCCACCGCCTCCTGGAGAGCAACGGAGACGTGCACGCATCCGTCTCGTGGGGAGTCTAACGGGGAGGCCGGTTGTTCGATCACGGAGGCCATACGGGCAGATGGATGGAGTATAGTGATATATCGCAATATTGCAAGTAATACGCAAGTCATGGAGCATGGGCGGTCTTTCCGCTAGGATCATGGTACTTCGATACTCATAAATCGCTTCCCTATGCGAAAAACTAAGATACCTTCGGCTGGCTATACCTTCTCGAAGATGACGAGTGCGGATCTTCGCCGCGTGTCAGGGGCATCTTCGACGTCTCAGAAGTGCCGTGGTTCGATTTTGCATATTTCCAAGGGGTCGACTCTGCGAAAACCGGTCGAGGTGACGATCAAAGATCCTTACTCCGCGCTCTTCATCTTCGCCGAAGAGAAATCTTCGTCCGTTATTCGCCTGCGGCTCTCATCGAAAGGGAAAGGTGCATCTCATGTGACGAAAGTACATCTTGCCGAAAGCTCTCACCTCACGCTCATCACGCTCGATGAGTCTTCGGGAGGGGCTATCACACAGGAATGCTCCATCGAGAAAGGTGCGAGAGCGCAGTGGATCTGCGCTTCATTCGGAAAAGGGAAGGTGATGCATAATTTCCGGTCGGAGATGCCGGCGCGAGGAAGTACATGCGATGTCCGGTGGCTGTTTTCTGCGAATGGAGAAGATCATTTTCACCTCTCCGCACGTCTCGATCTGGCGGGGGCGAAGAATCGGGGAACCGTCGACATGCGCGGCATCGCCGCGGGCAAGGCGCACGTGACCTGCGACGGATCCGTCTCCGTACAGCGCACGGCGAAAGGATCCCAAGGCCACCTCACGCAGCGTGCACTCATGCTCGGAGAGAAAGCAGACATCCGGATGGTGCCCAAGCTTGCGGTTCATACACGTGACACGGAAGCGAGCCACAGTGCGTCGGCTCTGCGGATCACGGACGATGCACTCTTCTATCTTCAGAGCCGCGGGATTCCTCCTGCGAAGGCGCGGAGGATGTACGCAGAGGGATTTTTGAGAGAGGCTTTGATGGGATTGGAAGATGAGAAGACGAGGGAGAGGATCGTGAGGAGGCTGACGGGGAAGGTGAGATGATCTATTTTCTCTTGTCAGGCCACGTCGGTCGCGACCGACGTGACAGGGCGACAAAGAAAAAAGCACGTCACCCTGAGCCCGTCGAAGGGCGATGTGCTCATGTCATGGTTCGACGGGCTCACCATGACGAAGTGGCGGTGGTGCCAACCCATACAAAACCTCCCCCGCGTACCGCCGATTGGCAGTGCACGGGGGTAATGACCGGAGAAACCGGTCAGAGACTATATGTTGATAGTCTCTTCGGGGGTTGATCGGGCGGCCGGGTGGTCGCGGGGGATGTGAAGTATCACCCGCCTTCCGATGGCGGCCTTCCTGAAGGTCTCCTCGGAGGCGACGACGATGGAGATCGTCTCCTCGCTTCCGTCCAGTTGCACATCGATGGTCATGCGGAAGGCGATGGAAACCCCGCCACCGCTTATGTGGCGGACGATACCCACCTTCTTCTTCCCGATGACCGTTCCGGTTACGGGAACGGTGCCCATCTCCTCCAATCCCGGAAAGGATTCGGCGGGAACCAGAAACTTCTGGTGGTGCATCTCGGTGGTGATCGCCATGCGGATGATCAGCGCGGCAGTAACGATTGCCGTGCACACAAGTAACACTGAGGCCAGGTCGGGACGCTGTGAACCACTGTCGCGATGTTCCATCGCAAGTCCTCCTTGAGAAAAGGCGGCGAAGTGAAAGGTCAGTAGGTCAACCCGTAAGTGTGAATTTACAACTTATTTTCCGGAAAGCAATGCGGTGGCGGGGTTCTTTCGCCGGAGGCGAATCGTTTGGCAGGAAAGGCGTACCATGAATGCATGGAGCGCTATTTCGTCTACATGCTTCGCTGCTCGGATGAGACGTACTACGTCGGGATGACGAATGACGTGGAGAAACGTGTCGCGCAGCATCAGGAGGGATGGGATCCGAAGGCGTACACGCACAACCGGCGGCCGGTGAAATTGGTCTATGTCGCCGAATTTTCCGAAGTGACCGACGCAATTGCATTCGAGAAGCAGGTGAAAGGGTGGGGGAGGGAGAAGAAAGAGGTGTTGATACGGAGGGAGTATGAGAAGTTGCCGGAGTTGTCTTCATGTAAGAACGAGACTCACTTCAGCAATGCCCCTAAGCAACGTCGTTCCAAATCATCCTAAGCCCGTGTCATCCTGAGCGGAGTCGAAGGATGAACACGGGACTTGGAACAAAGCGTGTCGCGCTTCGACTCCGCTCAGCGTGACACGCTTTGTATGGACACGCGGGGCCTACTCGTCTGAATGACGAAGTCGGGCAGGCCGAAGAGTCGACATGGCATGGAGGGCACTCCCCGTGATGGTAGACCTGCAGAAAGCTCGTTGAAGATTGGCTTGTAAAGCATAAACTCTAAGTTATGCCGAAAATCGTATATTCGAAAAAAGAGCAAATATGGATCATGGTTCCTGATTTAATTATGATTCAGGAATTAGAAGAGGGCACCTTTCGGGATATCGATCTTTTCAGTTTATTTGGACAGGCCTCCTTTATTCAGAAATTCTTTTCTGAGGGAGGAGAGAAGGATGGCATTAATGTAGAAACTGATTTCTTTAAGAAAGAACTCCTCATAGGCCTCCAAGATCGGTTGGCGATCTTGAATTATTTCTCAAAGCGACTTCAAGAAAGACAGCAGCGAATAATCGAAATTGAGCAAAAGAAAAACTCCAATGAAGTTTATGATGCATCTCCCTATCAGGTTTTTCTTGCATGCTTATTGGGCCATTTGAATGCCTTCAAGGCGATCGATGATTTATGCAAAAGCATTGATAGTCATTTGCATAAGCAATATTGGGAAACTATCAAGAAAGATGCAGATAATTACTACACAGTAATAGCCCTTAGAAATGCCTTTCAGCATCATGAAACTCCTCTTATCACTACAAATGATAAGAATACTGCAATTGTACTTACATTTAGCTTTTTAAATCGAATCTGGAGATGGTCTAGAGTTTTAAGACTCGAGCTTCCTTGGCTTAAACAACCGGATAGGCATCGGTTTGAGTTTGTCTCGCCAGGACCAGATCCTCTGCGAAAGTGGCTGAATCAATGGGCTGCAATGCATCTCGCAGACATTGATCCCCAAGAAAAGCTATCCTTCATTGACAGAAAAAGAACCGCTAATGGTTCACTTCGGTTTGTCAGCCTTACCTTGGAAGAGGTGCGTAAGTATCAGCGAGTAGGTGCCTAAAATAATTCAAGAAAACAATTGTCGCGAAGCGCGGGTCTCGTGGGCCCCGCGCTGGAGCGACTCCTATGGGGGAAGGGTTTCATCAAAAAGGGGAACCATACGGTTCCCCTTTTTGCATTCACAGCATTACAGAGTAGAGAAGTCTTCCGGGCCGCGCGGGTCCTCTGAGAGGTCGCGGGTTTGCTCTCCCGGGCAATCAATAGCATGTCGGCAGATGAGCAACGCCGTTGCATGCGCCCCTCGCGATCCGAAGATCGTTAGGGCCAGGTATTCCCTGGTAAGGAAGTGTTCCATCCGCAGGTTCTCCTACGGATACCTTGTTACGACTTACTCCCAATCAGCAGTGTCGCCGTGGTACCCCCCCTTGCGGGTAAAGGTGCTTCAGGCGCCCCTGCCTTTCATGAGTTGACGGGCGGTGAGTACAAGACCCAGGAACGTATTCACCGTGGCGTAGCTGATCCACGGTTACTAGCGATTCCAGCTTCATGAAGTCGAGTTGCAGACTTCAATCCGAACTGAGGCCGGTTTTGTGGGATTGGCTCCCCCTCGCGGGTTCGCTGCCCTTTGTACCGACCATTGTAGCATGGGTGTTGCCCCAGGCATAAAGGCCACGCTGATCTGACGTCATCCCCACCTTCCTCCGCCTTGGAGGCGGCAGTCTCCTATGAAAAAACAACATAGGACGAGGGTTGCGCTCGTTGGCTGACTTAACAGTACACCTCAAGGCACGAGCTGACGACGACCGTGCAGCGCCTGTCTTTGGATTCCTTGCGGCACGCCCCTGTTTCCAGGGGATTTCCAAGATGTCAAGCCTGGGTGAGGTTCTTCGCTTATTATCGAATTAAACCCCATGCTCCACCGCTTGTGTGGGTCCCCGTCTATTCCTTTGAGTTTTAGCCTTGCGGCCGTACTACCCAGGCGGCGTGCTTACCGCGTTAGCTTAAGGCACTGGGACGATTGAAATTCCCAACACCGAGCACGCATCGTTTAGGGCGTGGACTACCGGGGTATCTAATCCCGTTTGCTCCCCACGCTTTCGTCCATGAGTGTCAGTACACCCCCAGCACCCTGCCTTCGCTTTTGGCGTTCTACTGTGGATCAACGGATTTTACCCCTACACACAGCATTCCAGATGCCTCTGAGTGACTCTATTCCTGCAGTTTCCGGCACGTGCGCGGAGTTGAGCTCCGCGATTTCACGCCAGACTTACAGGAAGACCTGCGGACGCTTTACGCCCAGTAATTCCGAGTAACGCTTGCACCTTCTGTCTTACCGCGGCTGCTGGCACAGAATTAGCCGGTGCTTTCTCCTGAGGTACCGTCAAAAATTTCGTCCCTCAGAACAGAAGTTTACACCCAGAAAGGGCTTCATCCTTCACGCGGTGTCGCTCCGTCAGGCTTTCGCCCATTGCGGAAGATTCCTCACTGCTGCCTCCCGTAGGAGTATGGGCCGTGTCGCAGTCCCATTCTGGCTGGTCGTCCTCTCAGACCAGCTACCCGTCATAGTCTTGGTAGGCCGTTACCCTGCCAACAAACTGATAGGCCGCAGGCCCCTCCCGCACCGCCGAAGCTTTACCCTCACGGGAACTATCCGGTATTAGCCCGCCTTTCGGCAGGTTATCCCTGAGTGCGGGGTAGGTACCAACGTGTTACGCAGCCGTTCGCCGCTGCCCTTGCGGGCCGCGCGACTTGCATGTGTTAGGCGCACCGCTAGCGTTCACTCTGAGCCAGGATCAAACTCTTCGATAGAAGAGCTCTTGGCTCTCATAAACTTAAAAGAAAAATTAAGAGATTTGCCGTGCTTGCTGCGAAAAAATCGCAGAAGACGGTCACACTTCTCTACTCTGCGATGCTGTGAAAGATCTTCATGCGATCTTGAGACAGAAAATGCTCCTCCCGTACGGATGGCGTGCGAGAGAGCTGACCTATCTTAAGCGCCCTATAGGCAGGGTCAAGCGGTTTTCGAGGATTAGGGTTAGGATTAGGGTCAGGGGTCGATGGTTTGAATGCAATGAGCCAGAGGAAATTATCTTTCAGCCCTTACCTTAATCCTCAATCCTAACTCTAGCTTTGCCGGTGCCGCACAATGATCTCCGCGAGCATGCCGAAGAGGACGATCTGCAGGCCCGTGAGGAGCAAGAGCAGTCCTGAATCCGACACGTTCGCATTGCGGATGACGGTCGTGACGATCATTGCGGTGCCAGAGAGCATGAGCAGTCCTCCGGGCCACCCGAAGAAGCGTACGGGTCGGAAGTAGGTGGTGACGCGGATGACGAGGCCGAGGAAGTTGATGAAATTGCTCAGCCCGTTCCAGCCGCCCATGGAGCTCTTCCCCACGCGCTTGAAGTAGTCGATGGGGACGAATTCCACGAGGTAGCCGCTCGTAAGGGAGGCGAGTGTGAGCGTGAGTGTGAAGGAGAAGCCGCGCGGATAGAGGTGCATGAATTCCAAGCCGAGCGAGCGCCGAAAGACGCGCATGCCTGAATTGTTGTCAGGGATGCGCATGCCCGTGAGGGTGTTCGCGAGGAAGGCGAGGATCATCTTCGCGGGGCGCCTGAGGAGCGGGATCTTCGCCCCCGCCTTCGTGCGGGCGCCCACCACCATGTCCGCGCCGGTAGCCTTCAGGTGTGCGATGAGTTTGGGAAAATCCTCGATGGGGTACGTGCCGTCCGCGTCGACCGTCGCAATGACGTCACCTTTCGCCTGCCGCAGACCAACCTTCATCGCCGTGCCGTAGCCGCGGTTCTGCTGATTCCGAAAGACGCGGAGCATGGGGAGAAGCAGGCCAGAGATGATCTTGCCGGAGTCGTCCGTGCTGCCGTCATCCACGACGACGATCTCGAACTCCTCGCCCGTCTGGGTGAGTGCACGCTGCGCGCGGAGGATCGTATCCTCGATGGCGCGTTCTTCGTTGAAGACGGGGATGAGGAGCGAAATCATCGCAGGTCAGAGGGGGATTACCTGGGGGAGCATACCTCGAATTCCGTCTCCCGTAAGCCTTTTCTCTTGGTAGTTTTCGTCATACCTTTCCAGATTTTGCGCAGCAAATTGAAAGCGGGGCCGACAAGTCCCATCGGGAGATGCTCGACGGTCCAACGAGAGATCCGGAGTGAACCCACCGCGAAGAATGCCCTCAGGCACCACTCGACGAAGACCCGCGCAGGGGAGATGGAGGTCGGACGGTATCCGTAGTCCGGTGCGACCGGCTTCCATCGCATGCGGATGAAGGAGCCGCGCTTCTTGAAGTCGAGCATGTGCCCGTGCATGGCGAGCGCTTCATCGAGGTGGACGTCTTCGAGTGTGAGGAGATTCTGTGCGCGCATATCCTTCAGGACTTGAGTGGCGCGCGCCGACCGTGCGAGGATGACGGAGTAGCCCCCGCGCCTGGATTCGTACTTCGGCGACCACGCGTCTCCCACAGAGATGTCTGTGAGTTCGTTGGTGAAGTCAGGAAGCTGCAGGCTGCTTGTCGTCATGAAGAAGGGGATCAGGTAGTTATAGTGGAACTTCTCGGCCGTGAGCACGCGGCCGTCCTTGAGCGTGATTTCCAGATGACCCGGCCACTCGCCCGCGCGGTACTTGAGACGCGTGATTTCCTCTTCCGATAAGATGCCATGGGAACGAAGGAAGCTCCGGATCGCGTCGAAGGTCATCTGCGTGCCCATGTAGGGCCCGAGGATGAAAGCGATATTCCGAACTGAGGGGTGCTTCAACTGCTGGAGCTTGCGAATGGAAGCGACCTGATCGGGAAGGCCCACGTACGCGAGCGGACCCTCCTCCTTTTCCAGTGTCTCGAGAATGGTATTCACCGGCGTGACGCTGTAGACACTCTGCGCACAGCGAAGAATTTCCTCCTTCGTCCGCGCGATCACCGGCTCGGCCCGGTAGGGGACAGTCTTGCCGACTTGCAGGCACACGGCACCGACGATTTGTTTCGTCTCCAGGAGATGGATGAGGATGGCGGAGATCACGCCGCCCGACGCGCCCGCGCGCCGGACGCTCTCGTCCGCCGCGTGCCCGACGAAGCTCCCCTCGACGACCCCGGAGAGCCAGTTCCTTGGGAGCTTTCCGAACACGAAGCGGTTCAGATCCGGGTAGCGACACACACGTGCGGGACAGCCGCGGTACGACGCTTCGGGCACCTGGCCGGACTTTTCCGTCCGGATGGGCAGCATGATGCCGTGATCTTCCTTGAATGCGAGCGTTTGCTGAGAGACTCCCACGCAGCTGCCGCACTGGGTGCAGAGGTTACAGTCGATGACGTCGCGCCGAAGCTGGTCCCACCATTGATCAGCCATTCTTGCGGCAGAGGAACGTGTGCCTGAGGCAGAGCATGCGCTTGAGCCACTGAGGGAAGATCTTCTCCAGCCACTTTCCGAAGGTGATCAGCCACCGCGGGCCGGCGGGGATGAGCACGAAAGCGCGCTCTTTTATAAGATTCCAACCGGATGCGCGGAACATGTCGAAGATTTCTCCGCGCGGGATCATGCGGTGCGGGCCTTCGCTGTGATGCAGGTGCAGAATCGGCGCGAGCGCGTGCATCGGTTCCCAGAGCACGTTCGGTGTCGTGAGGACGAGCAGCGCCCCCGGTTTGGCGAGCCGTGCGAGCTCCGAGACGAATGCACGCGGATCCGGCATGTGTTCGAGCGTCTCGTAACTCAGGATCACGTCGAAGCTTCCACTCGTCCCCTGTAACGGGAAGCCCTTCAACACTTCCACGTCGGCGTGCAGGTGTTCTTTCGCCAGCTCCTCGTGTGCGAGTCGCTCGAACCGGGGCGACATGGCTACGCATGTGAAATGTGCAGTGGGATACTTCTTGAGAAAGAATGCCGTCCCTCTCGCGGTGCGGCAGTCGATGTCCAGGACGCGTGCGTTCGGGACGATCGAGAAGAGCGGCGCGGAGTCGGTGAAGCGGCGGAAGTAGGAATCCGTGTGTTCGTTCACGTCGTCATACTCAAGGGTCGCGTCCCAGTGAGCCGCCACATCTTGGAGCGTCCACGATTTCATGAGGAGCAGTGTAGCGGAACCTCTCAGGCGGTTCCGCGAATCCAGTAGAAAAATCCGGGTATGCCGGAGAGGAGAATCATGAGGAAGATGAGCAGGGAGAATGCGACGATCTGTCCGGAAGCGAGACCGAAGGGGAGGAGCAGGGTGAGCAGCGCCGCGTCGCGCGTGCCGAGGCCCGACGGAGCGATGGGGAGGAGCGCGACGATCCCTGCGATCGTGAGAGTGGCGACGAGGAGCAGCGCAGGAAGATCGATGCTGATGCTTCGCGCGATGAGGATGGTCCAGACGAAGTAGAGAGCCCAGCTCACGACAGTCCAGAGAACGACGGATGCCATCATTGCCGGCGTGCGCAGCATCTTCAGGAATTTTAGCCACTGCACCGCAGCCAACTTTCCCGAGAGCGCCCACGTAACCAGTCCCGCGACGCCGACGGCGGCGAGACCGACGAGCGCCCACATGCCGCCGAAGAGAGTCGCAACGGCCCAGATGGCGACACACGTGATGACTGCGGCGTCGGCGAGACGGTCGGTGATCGAGAGCGCGAGAGCTGTGCCCGTGTGCATGCCGCGGCCGCGCAGGTACGCCGCACGACCAAGCTCACCGAGCTTGGCGGGTGTGATGAGCGCGAGGAAGACGCCGACATTCAAGAGCGCCCAGGATTGGCGGAAGGTCGGGTTCGCTCCGCACAAGCGGACGAGCAGGTGCCAGCGGGCGGCTTTGGTCAGATACGAGAGCATGACGACGGCGAATGCCGCCGCGATCATGGGAAGATTCGCGTGCCGGAGGACGGAAAGGAGTGCCGTGCAATCGACGCGCGCGAGAATCCACACGAAGAGGAGGACGCCGATGATCTTGAGAAGGCCAAGAAGGGTCCGGAAATTGAAGCGCGGCATCGCCGGCATGGTAAACTCTCCCTTCGGTTCCGTCATGCAGCGCGAACGATTTCCCATCGGCCACTTCCTCCTCGCATGCGGGTGCTCGGGACTCCTCGTCTTCGTCTGGCTGATCCCGGTTGCGTTCACGGGGTTCTCCTTCACCATTCCCGCGCTCCTCTCCGCGCGCAATTTCGCCGTCACGGGCATCTTCTCCGTCACCGATTCCATCGGGCGCGTCCTCTCGCCGTCGCTCCTGCCGACACTCGGCGTCATCAATTCTTCCGACGGGCGCTTGAGTGACGTGCTGTACGCCCTGCTCTCCCGCTGGATTCCATTTGGCTCTCCATTTGCGTGGACGCTCACGGGAGCCGTGCTCATGGCGGCGGCGCTCCTCCTTTTCTGGGTCGCGGCGGCCGGGATCGTGGGCAAGCGCACCGCGTGGATCGCTCTGATCCTCTCCGCGCTCACGCCGCTCTACTGGCAGCAGGCTCTTCTGGTCGATCCGTACAAGTTTGCCTTCCTCTTCCTCTTCGCGTCTTTCGCCGCTTTCGTCTGGATCGCGCCCCGCTCGCGTCTTCTCGCTGTGATCGTCGCCGGCGTCTTCTTCGGGCTCTCCGTGAGCGCGAAGGACGTCTTCCTCACCTTCCTTCCGTGGTTCCTCGTCGCGTACGTCTGGATGGAGCGGCATCGGTGGAGGAAGGCACTCACGGGGGTCGTCCTCTTTTCCGTCATTGCCGGAGGCATGTACCTGCTGCCGTACATGGGAGACATGCGCACGCTCGGGTATCCCGCGAATCACAATCTCGCGCGCCTCTGGCCGGGAGCGCGCGATCTCGCGAATGAGACATATCTGCATCTCTATCCCGATCCGTACACGTACCACTTCGACCGCGAGCGGTTCGATAGAGAGCACTTGAAGGAAGTCGCCTCCCAGCCGCTCATCGCCCGCTTACAGAATGGGAAGACGCTCCTCAATTACGGTCTCATCTCCGGCACTTTCCTCTCCGTCGGGAACGGCGCGTGGTTGCTCCTCAACAGCCTCCCGTCCTTCGTCCAACAAGGGCGTATGGGCGGCATCGTGTTCTGGCTCTTCTTGATCCCCGGTCTCTTCGTACTTTGGAAGAGAGATCGCAGACTCACGATTCTTTTGGGAGGATTGATCGTGAGCTCCTACTTCATCGTCTCTTTCGTGCTCCACTACGAGCGGGAACACCTCATGGACGTCGTGTGGGCGGTCGAGCTCTTCGCGGCTGTGGGTATCCTCGCCGTGAGCGAAGCGATTGCGCAATCTTCGAAGCGCATCTCCTCCCGCGCCGTTGCCGCGATCATCACCGGCATCCTTGCCGTGCAGCTCATTCAGGCAAACCGCTTCGAGTTCGCCATGCTCTATCGTGGGACGGCCGTGCCGCAAACGTTTGCGCAGGCGGAGATGGCGAGAGGGTTACCCCAGGAAGCCGTCATCGCGCTTCCGCTTCATACGACGGTCATCGATACGCTCGCGTTCTTAAGCGCGCGGACATTCGTGCGGTTCGATGAGGCAACGGTTGTGCGCCTCCTTGCGGAGCGGCATCTTGCGGAAGCATTCAAGACGTACGGAATCACGCATGTCTTCGGTTATTCGAAGGACACGGAGGCCGCGCTGAAGAGACAGGTGCCGTCTGTCATCATTTCCACAGTTGCAGCGATGAAGGAAGGAGTGCCGATCTCGCCGCTCCTCAACTATCTGCTGCACACAGTCCGATAGGGTATGCAGATCATCCTTTCGTAGAGCGTTCGTTCCGCCACGTCCATGCTCTTCACCTCTCTCTCCTACCTCCTCTTCTTTCCGACGGTCGCCGTCGCGTACTTCGTGCTGCCGCAGAGGTTTCGCTGGGTGCTCCTGCTCGTCGCGAGTACCTTTTTCTACGCAAGTTGGAAGCCGATCTATGCGCTCCTGCTCTTCTGTTCGATGATCGTGAACTTTCTGGCGGCCCTTGCGATGGGACGGGAGACAAATCGGAAGCTTCGATTGGAGTATCTCTGGTTCGCCATCGCGATCAATCTTGCGCTCCTGCTCTTCTTCAAATACTTCAACTTCATCAATGATGAGTTGCGATCACTGTTCGGATTCGCCGGGCTTCCGTATGACATGCCGGCTCTCAAGATCCTCTTGCCTCTTGGCATATCGTTCTACACTTTTCAGTTTTTGGGGTACCTGATCGATGTCTATCGCGGAACGGTCGCTCCCGAGCGGCACTTCGGCGTCTTCGCCGCGTTCTCCTCGTTCTTTCCGCAGCTCATCGCGGGTCCGATCGCACGGGCGGTAGATCTTCTGCCGCAGTTCCGGGCCGTTCATCTCCTCGAGTACAGGCGCATCGTCGACAGTTTGCTGCTCATCTTGTGGGGATTCTTCAAGAAAGTGGTGATCGCGGACAACCTCGCCGTCGCGGTGAATACCGTCTACGACCATCCGGAGCGTTTCACGGGTCTCCCGCTCATCGTGACCACCGTCTTCTTCGCTTTTCAGATCTACTGCGACTTCTCGGGGTACAGCGACATCGCCATCGGCTCCGCGCGGGTGATGGGCTTCTCGCTCGGGGATAACTTCTTACGTCCCTACTCAGCCCGTTCTATCCGTGATTTCTGGCGCCGTTGGCACATCAGTCTCTCCTCGTGGTTTCGCGATTACGTGTACATTCCTCTCGGGGGGAATCGCGTCTCGTCTCTGCGACGCTCCTTCAATCTCATGGCCGTCTTCCTCCTTTGCGGATTGTGGCACGGTGCCGCGTGGACATTCGTCGTGTGGGGGGCGCTCCACGGTTTCTATCAGATATGGGGAGTGATGACTCGCTCGATGCGCGAACGACTGGCCCGGATGTCGGGGCTCGTGCGATTTCCGCGCCTGTTGGATGCGTGGCAGGTTGCCTGTACCTTCCTCCTTGTAACTCTTGCGTGGGTCTTCTTCCGGGCCGCGACATTCACGGACGCCGTCTACATCTTCACTCATTTTACGACGGGACTTGCCGATCAGATCGGCAGCTTCGCTGGCCTGCGCGAAACACTGGGGAATCTCAGTATGTCCAAGACGCTCTTCGTCGGTTCGATCCTCTCCATCATTCTTCTCGAGGGGGTGCAGTGGCTGCAGCAGCACGAAGGTATGCGGCACGGTTTCCGTCAGATGCCGAAAGCTCTGCGGTATGCCGTGTACTACGTCATCATCTTCGCCATTCTCTTCGCCGGTCGCTGGGAAACGCCGTTCATCTACTTCCAATTCTGATCCATGCCGACGCGCGCCCTCTGCCGTTCGGGAATCATCTTCATCTTCGGCTTTGTCGTGCTGTTCGCAATCTGCTCGGTGTACTACCAGGTGCGTGTCCTGCAGTCTGACAATCTCCTGAGGCAGTTCGAATATGTGAAACAGGAATCTCTCCAGCCGGAGGTTGTCTTCTTCGGGGATTCGCATCCGGCGATGGACGTGCGGACGAGCGTGATGGGGGAGCGCTACTTCAACTTCGCCTTCCCGTCGTTCAACTTGCGCGAAGCGTATCTTAAGGCGCAGTTCATCCTTGAGCACAAGCCGCACGTGCGCGCATTTGTCATTCCCGCTGATGATCACATCTTCAGTGTGTATCGGGCAGAGGATCGGAATTTCGCTCCGATGCTGCACCTAGTACGCCTCCGCGATGTGTGGCAGGTATATCGGTTCCGTCCGCTCGATGCGTTGGTATCCCTCGCGACATACGCTGTGCCCCTCTCCCATCCCATGCATCGACAGGAATTCGTGCGTGTCTTCAAAAAAGACGTCGCTTCACTCTTCACAGGCGAAAGTCTCGAACGTGATCTCTTCTGGGATGATCGAGACCAGCTCATCCTCCGCGAGGGAAAGAGCTGGTCCGATATTCCGGAAGGACAGCGCAAGGAATCCGTGGCCAGCAGGGTCCACGTGCAGTTACGCGATCCCCTCGTCAATGGAAAGCTGATCAGTGCACTGGAACGCATCTTCACTCTTGCCCAGGCTCATGGGGTGATGGTCATCGGGGTGCGCTATCCGGTCGTGAGAGAGTATCAGGATCATGCACGGTTTATGGATATCGCCTCGGTCCGTGCAGTTTTGGCTGCAATGCCGTTCCGTGCGATTCTCGATTATCAACAGCTCTACGATGACCGGCAGGATCTTTTTCAGGATGAAGATCACCTGAACGAAACAGGCGCACTCCTCTTCTCGCAGCGCCTTGCAAGCGATCTGGAGGCGCTTCTGCGATGATATTCATCGATAGAGCGCGAGGTGGGCCTCCACCTGTTTCTCGACGGAGAAGTGTTCTTCGGCGCGTCGTCTGCCCGCTTGTCCCATCCTCTCCGCGAGCGCCGCATCTTTCAGGAGCACGGAAAGATGCTCGGCGAAGACCGAAATATCGCGCGGATCGCAGACGAAGCCGGTCTCCCCGTCTCTGACGATCTCCGGAGTGCCGCCGTAGATCGTGCCGACGACGGGTTTTGCGAGCGCCATCGCTTCGAGATTCATGAGATTGAACGTATCGAGGCACAGCGACGGCGTCGTCACGAGATCCGCCGCCGCGAAGGCATGCAGCGTATCTGTGCGATTCAACCAGCCGGTGCACCGGCAGTATTCTTTCACCTGTGTTTCCACGTCGGAGGAGCGAAGGAGCCCCCGCCACCTGGCCTCCTCGCCGATGACGAGCAGGAATGCCTCCGGCACGGTGCGCCGAACTTCTGCGAGCGCCTGCAGGAGCTCGCGCGCCCCCTTATCTTCGCTCAAGCGCCCGCCGAAGAGGATCACTTTCTTCCCCTGGAGATGATGAAGCGCGCGGAAACGCTCGCGGCCTTCCGCGGACACCTGCCACTTCTGCACGTCGATGCCGTGGTGGATCACCGAGATGTTTCCGACGCCGTTTGCCTCGAGCGCGGACTTGAGGGCATCACTCACGGCGATGACACGCCGCACATTTGTGTGCAGGACACTCCGGATCCGCCAGTTGCGCAGCGGGTTCCACTGCAGCTTTACGGCGCGGATATGGTCCATCCACGTGAGGCGCGGGTCCCTGCCTTGTGAATCGAGATAGCGAACGGTCGCGAGTCTCGCGAAAGCGAAACTGAAGACGTCATGCATGGTGATGAAGACCTTTGGCGTGAAGGCACGGGCGACGCGAAGGGCGTCGTAGGTGAGGTACTGGTGGATGTTGTGTGCATGGACGATGTCCGGGCGGATGCGGGTCATCTCCTGCTCCAGCATGCGCGAGACCGACGGCATCTTCAGGCAGAGGTAATGCCGCAGCGCCGTGCGATAGGAAACGGGGAGGCTCGTGACGTTCCCTTCCCGTAAGATTGTCGGGGAGACTTCCTTGCGGTGAGAAGTGAGGATCGAGACGTCATGCCCTCTGTGCGCGTATCCCTCGGCGAGATTTTTGACGACGGAAGAGACGCTGCTTGCACCTCGTGGCGGATAGTCGTCATTGAGCAGCAGGATCTTCATGGCTTCATCGGAAAGAGGTCTCCTACCAATTCGCCGTTGGTGCGCATGCGAAGGTGCTGCTTGTGCGATGCGACGAGTGCGAGGAACTGCTCCAGATTCTTCCAGAGATCATAGTGTGTCAGCTCCCAGCTGTGGCCCCAGAGGTGGAAGAAGGGGGGATCATTCTCCATCGCTTCCAAAAAGAGTGCCTTCGCGAGGGATTGCCAACTGCGCAGGGCCAGAAGTGGGATATGGAGTGCTCTTAAGCGTGACCACGAGGTGCGCAGTTGCCCGACGGGGTCGAGTACGTGCCACCAGCGCGTGAATTTGCGTCGCAACGGAAAGGGGTAGACATGGAGGCTTGTGGGAAGCAGGAAGGGGGAGGTTCCGGAGAATGCGTACCGTTCGGTGGTTCGGGCTCCCAAGAATCCGGATTCCTCCACAAGGGAGACGACAGCCGGATCTGCGTCCCCCTTCGGATAGCAGAACATTGCGCAGGGTTTCCCTGTGACGTCCTCCACCCATTGCCTGCTGTCGGCGATCTCTCTTCGCGCTTCTTCGCGGGGAATGTGTGCGAGGCGGGGATGGCTGAGCGTGTGCGCGCCGATCTCGTGTGTCGCGCTCAGCGTACGTATCTCCTCTTTCGTGAGCATGCGCGCGTCATGCTGCGCGGCGGGGCAGACGTAGAACGTCCCGCGCACGCCATGACGGTCGAGCAACTCCGCAAGCTTGAGATCCGAAGCGTAGCCGTCGTCCCACGAAGTCGTGAAGATCATCGGGAGAGTCGGAAAGAGGATTCGAGGATATCGCCGACGTGTCGCCAGAGGAAATGCGCGCGCACGCGGGATGCGCCGGCCCGTCCCATCGCTTCCGCTCCGCCGGGATCGGAGCAGAGTCTCTCCATCCGCTCTTTGAGCGCGCCTTCATCGCGGGGATCGACGAGGAATCCCTCCTTGCCGTTCGTCACCGCATCCTTCGTACCCCCGAAACAGGAAGCGATCACGGGTTTCGCGCAGTACATCGCTTCGATGACGGAGGTGGAGAATCCCTGGTAGATCATCGGATCGACGAAGGCACAGCAGTGCTCCATAAATCCGGCGATGCGCTCATGCGGGATCTCCCCGAAGGAGAAGATGTGCTCGCGGTCGCGTGCCACGTTCTTCTCCAGTTCTTCGGTGAGCCGCTTCGATCCTCTCCCCACGATCCAGAGCTCGATATCCTCGCGGGATTTCCTCAGTTCCCCGAATGCGGCGAGCAGGTGGAAGAGGCCTTTGCGTCTCGCGATGCGTCCGATGAAGAGGAAGACGAATCTCCGGGTCGATCGTGGCGGGGGTTGAGCGACTTTGAAGAGTTCCTCTTCCACGCCGTTTAAGAGCTCAGCGGTCTTCGCGGAGAGTTTCCTGCTCCAGCAGTCGAACGTGTCCTTCCCCTGGCAGAAGACGAGATCCACGCGGTCGGTGTGATGTTTCAGGGGGAAGAGGACGAACCACAGATCGGCGAGCAGCGAGAAGATGCGGTACCAGAGGGGCTTCCCGCGATCCTCCCACCCTTCTTCTTCATCTTTGCGCTCCCGGTCATACGCCCAATCTCCGCTCGTGAGAAGCTTCAGGACATCGGGGGTGTCCGGGGAGAGGACGCGCACAGCGAGGCGCGCTCCGAGCTTGAAGCGGTGAAAGGGAGTGCGCGCGGAGTCCAAGACATAGATCCAGTCGAATCGCATCGCCATGCGCAAGCGCAGCGCGGTCAAAAAGCAGCGCAGCGCGAGAGGCTTGCTCAAGTTGTGCATGTTGAAGTGCGCGATGGCGTGCAACGCGATTCCTTTCGCGCGCAGCGTTTCTTTCGTCTCATGGTGGAGAGACACGTACGTCGCGATTACGTGCACTTCATGCCCGCGCCGCGCGAGTTCCCGGGCCGTGTTCCACACGACGGTATGCAGGCCGCTTGCGGGGCTGTCCGTGAACGCGTGGGTGGGCAGGAGGATGCGCATGGGGAACGGTGCGGGAGTATACCTGAGAAGGGTTAGGGTTAGGATGAGGGTTAGGGAAATTGGTTTGATTGTCCGAGGGCGAAATCCCTCATCCTGACCCTAGTCCTGACCCTCCTCCGTGTTACACTCTTTCCCGATGAAGCAGAATGGTGTCTCTTCTGCGGCGCCCCTCTCGCACGGCAAGCGCGTGCTGTACTGGCTTGTGATCCTCGCGATCCTCCTTGTTTGCCTTGAGCTCACGGCGTGGGGTGCTCTGAGTTTGCTCAAGGGCACGGTGGCCACGTACGGCGGCCTGCGCGATGAACGCTCGGTTCTTCTGGATATCGAGCTGGGCAAAGTCCACTCGGGGAGTGGGGCGGTGTCGGATGATACGCGTATCCTTCACCCGTACGTCGGCTACGTGCACGGCAACAGAGCCCCCGAGCTCTTCGTTCCGAAAGGAGGTGGGAACACCTTCACGGTCGTTATGGTCGGCGGATCCGTGGCGCGGAATCTCGGCCGCCTGCACTCCGACGGGCCCGATGCGCTGATCGCGGAACTTCAGAAGCTCCCGCAACTCAAAGGGAGGACGGTGCAGTTCCTCAATCTCGCGGGGGACGGGTACCGCCAGCCGCAGCAACTCCTGCTCGTGAATTACCTCCTCACGCTCGGCGCGAAGGTCGATCTCCTCGTAAATCTCGATGGATTCAACGATCTCTATGTACCGGAGAACAATCGCCAGCTTGGGAGTTTCGCCACCTATCCGGAGCTCTGGACGTCGCGGATGAGCTGGCTGATGCGCAAGTCGCAGACCACATCGGAGCGGCTCTTCGATGTCCTCATGCTCCAGCGTTTCCGCCTGGCGTCCATCATGCAGCGCGCACCCCTCAAGTACAGCATGACGGCCAATTTCCTCTGGTCGATACTTGAGACGATGCTGCGCAAGCAGGTCCTCTCGACGACAGTGCGCCCCGGGGAAGCGATTCTGCGCATGAAGGAGACCTATGGCCCGGTCACCGCGTCCGGCGCGGACATCGGGGGCGCGTCACTCGCGCAATCCGCAACAGTTTGGGAACGGAGTTCCTCACTCCTCTCCGCACTGGCTTCCTCGCAGGGGATCGCGTACTTCCACTTCCTGCAGCCGAATCAGTACTATCCCTCTTCGAAGCCGATGGACGAAGACGAGCGTGCGCGGGCGATCGGGGATTTCTTCTGGAAGGGGATCGTGGAGAACGGCTATCCGCTTCTTCAGCAGGCAGGAGCGCGTCTCCAGCGCGAGGGGGTGCATTTCTACGATATGACACTCGTCTTCAAGGATGTGACGCAGCCTCTCTACATCGACAATATCGGTCACTTCGACCGGCACGGAGAAGCCATCCTTGGAAAGGCGATGGGGGAGAAGATCGTGAAGGTGCTCGGAGGAACTCAGTGAACGAGGACTTCCTCGCACAGGAATTTGCCAGTGAGATCACCAACAATCCGGTGCCCGAGCGTGTTCCAGTGGCCCTTCCCCGATCCATCGAATCCATGGAGGAAAGTCTGATCCGCTCCAGCGGCCATGCGCAGAGGGGGCGTGAGGGAGAGAGCGGGGATTCCGTGCGACTTCGCGAAGCGGACGACGCGGTCCTCGGTGTACGTGAGAGACGTTGCCTTGATGGATGATGTGAACTGCGCGCGGACGGACGGGTCCGGATGGACGGCGATCGCGGGGCTGAAGACGATCAGGGCGAAGCGCTTGCCGTGCGCGGACACCTCCTGATTCATTTCCAAGATGAGCGCCTCGGTGACCGCCCACGCGTCGCGCACCGGCGCCTCGTTCGGCGGAAGGAAGATCCAATCGGGGATGCCGGTCTCGCTCCACTGTGATGTAGGCGCAGGAGGTGCATCGCGATCGAATGTCAGAGGTTTGCCTTCCCATCGGGCTTTCGCGAATCCCTCCGCAGTATCCCAAAGCAAACCAATCCCTTGCAGGAAGCGTGAGCGGTTGATGATGGAGGCCCAGGCGGTTCGAAGCATGGAGCTCTGCCGGATGAATTTCGTGTCATATAAGAAGCCCCTGTCCTCCGCGAGTGTCGTGCCGCTCAACGTGAAGTACGGTCGCAGGGGGTCTTCCTCGAGAGCGCGAGAGTTGTTGCGAACATCATTCCCTGCGAAGAACGCGAGGAGCACGAGGTCCGGGTCGTACGCCCAGATGCGGCTCCGGAGCGTGAGCAACTCCTGGGTGGTGCCGTATCCTCCCACGCCGAAGTTGATCGGCTCGACGGAGAGGTTCGCTTCACATGCAGAGATTTCCTGTCGCATGACGGACCAGAACGCCTCCGGCAGAGGCACTTGAAATGCTTCCGTGAACGAATCTCCGAGCACAGCAATCCGCAGGGGCCCTGTCGGCTTCTGCAGGGAATGTTCGTCATCACGCAGTCCCTGACTCGAGATGCGGACGAAGTTCATCCCCTCGTCGCGATGCCATCCCTGCGCGTACGGACGCAGAGCGTACCCCACGGTATTGTCCATGCGGTACCAGGAGGGATTTGCGATGCGGGCGATCCGCAGGGCGACCTCGATGAAGATGATCATCACCGCACAGACGGCGATGAGCAGCGTGATCTTGGCCGCGAGAGAGGCGAAACGGCGCATGGGGGTCGTTTGGGTAGAGTATACCTGAGAAGGTTAGGATTAGGATTAGGGTTAGGGATGAATTATTCATCGTCACTGACATATTGCACGTGGAACATCGCCCCCTAACCCTAACTCCTAACCTTGATCTTCTCATTGCTTCAGACAGCGGGAAGTCGTTAGAGTCTCATCGATATGTTCACGGAAATCCGAAAGTGCCGCATCTGCGGGAATGCGCAACTCACTTCCCTGCTCGATCTTCATGAGCAGGCGCTCACGGGCGTCTTCCCTTCCTCTCCCGATCAGAAGGTGGAGACCGCTCCCGTGGAACTGGTGAAGTGCACGGGCGCGGGAGCGTGCGGCCTCGTGCAGTTGCGACACAGCGCAGCCCCCTCGGAGATGTATGGCATGAACTACGGCTATCGCTCTGGTCTCAATCAGTCCATGGTGCGGCACTTGCAGGGCATCGCCGATCAGGCGCTCGCGCTCGCGCACCCGTCTGAAGGCGATCTCATCGTGGACATCGGCAGTAACGACGCCACCCTCCTCAAATGTTATGACGCTGCCAACTATCGGCTCGTGGGGATCGATCCCACCGGCATCAAGTTCAAGAAGTACTATCCGAAAAACGTCCGGCTCATTGCTGACTTCTTCTCCGAAGGGCTCTTCCGCCGCGAGTTTCAAGATATCCGGCCGAAGATCATCACGTCGATTGCAATGCTCTACGATCTGGAGAATCCGCAAGCGTTCATAGACGATGTCGGGCGCGTGCTCAGCGATGACGGCATCTGGATCTTCGAGCAGAGCTACCTGCCGTCCATGTTGAAGGCGACGGCGTACGACACAATCTGCCACGAACATCTCGAGTACTACTCACTTACGCAGGTACTCCCCATGCTGAAGCGTGCGGGAATGCGTGCCGTCGATGTCGCGCTGAACGATGCGAACGGCGGGAGTTTCCGCGTGGTGGCCGTGAAGGGGGCAAATCCCGCCCAGCCGGCTCCGTCCGTCGCGCAGCAGTGGGAGCGCGAGCGCGAGGAACACCTCGGAGATCTCGCGGTCTACGCGCGGTTTCGCGAGCGCGTCGAGCGGCATCGGGACGATCTTCAGGCACTCCTGAAACGCATCAAGGAAGAGGGGAAAGTCGTCTTTGGGCTCGGTGCCTCCACCAAGGGTAACGTTTTGCTGCAGTACTGCGGGATCACCGTCGAAGATCTCCCCTTCATCGCGGAAGTGAATGAAGACAAATTCGGCAAATTCACGCCGCGAACCGGCATCCCCATCCTCCCGCAGGCGGAGGCGGACGCGCGCAAGCCCGACTACTACCTCGTGCTTCCGTGGCACTTCCGCGCGGGAATCACGAAAGGGATGGCGGCGTTCCTGAAGGGAGGTGGGAAGCTCATTTTCCCGCTACCGGAACTTTCCGTTGTCGGCGAGGAGGTTTTATGACGAAGGGAATCATAGCTTGCGCCTCGTATCAATTTCATTTCCAAGTGAGCCAAGATGTCATGGTGAGCGGAGACGAACCATGGCATCTTGGCTGTCATCCTTCGTCTCCGCTCAGGATGACAGCCATTGTGTGGTTTAAAGTGGAATTGGCGTCGTGGGTGCAGGAAGAGTGTGGTATAAGCTTCTGAGCCATGATTGAGGTGCACTATAGCGGCGGGCTGGGGAATGTCCTCTTCCAGTACTGCTTCGCCAGAGTGTTGGCGGGGCAATTGGGTTACGCTCTCGAGGCGAAACCCGTCCCCGGATTTCCTCATACCGCCGATCGCATTGACGGCAAGAGGTTTCCCGGCGGTGCAATCGTGGTCCTCGAAGGACACAAGGTCGATCTCCCCGCCATCCTCGCCGATACGCGCGATCGGAAGATCATCGTGAAGGGATGTTTCCAACGGTACGAGTACTATCATTCTTTCCGCGAGCAGATCCGGACGTGGATGCAGCCGGCATGCTCTGCTGCGGCGAAGCCGGATCCGCGCGCACTCGTCATGCACGTGCGCCGCGGCGATTACCTGCGCGTCGAGGGGTATCCGCTTCCATTCTCTTTCTATAAAGATGTCTTGAAGCGTGCGGATTTCGACCATCTCGTCATCTGCACAGATGACCCCAGAGATCCTTTCTTTCGGAAGTTTCGGCATCATGACCCCGAGATCAAGTCGGGGGACTTGCTGGAGGATTTCTGTTTTTTGAAATCCGCGAAGAAAATCGCCCTCTCGCAGAGTACGTACTCGTGGTGGGCGGCGTACCTCTCCGATGCGACGGAAATTTATTTCCCCCGCTCGCTCACAGGCCCATTCAGCTCCTCTCGCCCCGATATCGATCTGGAAGTCGATGAGCCGCGTTATAGGTACGTGCAGTGCCGGGAGCCGTACACATTCAGTTTTGGTGAACGGATGGCACAACTGAAGAAATCCTTCCTGTATCATATCAAGCATCTCCTCGCGTTCGTCATCCCGGAAGCGCTCAGGCGGCGGGTGCGTAGAGTGAAGAAGGTTTCCCCCGTACTCTTCCGATGAAGAAGAAAGTTCTCATTACCGGCGGGCACGGGATGCTCGGAACCCTCATCAGAGGGAAGCTTAAAGATCGAAAGTGGGCCGGGGAAGTGCTGGCGCCGACGAGTGCCGAGTGTGATCTTCGGGATCAGAGCGCGACGCATGCGCTCTTTCGGGCTGCAAAACCCGCCATCGTCATCCACTGTGCGGGGAATGTCGGAGGCATCGGTTACGCGAAGGACCATCCGGGAGACTTCTTCTACGACAACCTCATGGTGGGGATCAATGCGCTGCACGCCTCCCACGAGGTGGGGGTGGAGAAGTTCGTCGGAATCGGTTCCGTGTGCGCGTACCCGGAGTTCGCGCCCATTCCCTTGAAGGAGGAAACGCTCTGGGACGGCTATCCGCAGGAGGTGAATGCGCCGTACGGCATCGCGAAGAAGGCAATGCTCGTTGCCGGGCAGACGTATCGGGAGCAGTACGGCTTCCACGCGATTCACCTGCTTCTCGTAAATCTCTACGGTCCGGGAGACAAGTTCGATCCAGTCCGTTCGCACGTGATTGCCGCGCTCATCCGGAAATTTTCGGAGGCCGTCGAGAAGAACGAGGCCGCGGTGACGCTCTGGGGTGACGGCACGCCGACGCGCGAGTTTCTCTTCGCAGGGGATGCGGCGGAAGCGATCGTGCTTGCCACGGAGCGCTACGACGAACCCGGTCCGGTGAATATCGGATCCGGACAGGAGATCTCCATCAAGGATCTCGCGGCACTGATCGCACGCGAAACGGGATACAAGGGGAAGATCGTTTGGGATACCTCGAAGCCCAACGGACAGCCCCGACGCTGCCTCGACACGACGAAGGCGAAGGAGAAGTTCGGCTTCATAGCGACAGTTCCGCTTCAGGAAGGCATCAAACAAACAGTCGCATGGTATCGGGAACACCACGCGACGAAGCGCTAGCACTTCAGACTCCCACGTCCGTGGTCACGGGGTCCATGATCGGTTCGGAGACCCGGGCTGCGCGGCGGTCGCGCGCGGCGATGATCCACATATTGATGAAGTGGCTCACTTTCGATGAGAGTGTATTGGTGACGTGGTAGAGGACCACGGCGATGATCGCGGGTACGCTTCTGAAGGTACAGAGCCACACGATGACGCCGCAGATGACCGCGAAGACTTGCGAAGTGATGGCGAAGGCGAGGGCATGGTGGATGCGGTAGTAGCTTCCGAAGCCCACGGTAATGCCGTCGATGCCTGCGATGAGCATGAGCAGGTACGCGGCTTTCGGCAGCGCGAAGGCGGGACCGTAGAGGAAGGTGAGGCCGGTGTTTCCCAACAGCATGAGGGGGACGAGGATCACGAACGTGAGCAGCATGTTGGCGATGTTCCCTTTCCAGAATGCCCGCGTCATATTCTTGGTGTTCTTCGCGTAGAGGTAAGGAAGGACGCTGCTCATGAGACGCCCGACATTGCTCGAGAACATGAAGGCGATGTTGATGTAGGAGATGAGGACACGGAATTGGCCGATGGCCGTCGCCGATCCGAGTAAACCCAGAAGGTATGTCGGAACGTAGCCGGAGAGCTTCCCCACCTGTTTATCGGCAGCGATCCACAGGCCGAGAGTGAGGCCCCGGTGCATCGAACTGGTGGATCCGCGCAGGCTCGAAATACTCGGGAGCATCGGATCGCCTTTGAGGTACAGGCGCCAGAGCAGCGGACTCAAGGCCGCCTTCGCCGCCGCCGAGGCGACGCGTCCGAGGACGAGGGCCGTGACGCTCCGTTCCCACAGGAGCAGGAGCAGCGGGAGTCCGATGTCGAGAGTGTTCCAGACGATGTCCACGACGGTGAGCGGGACGATTTTCCGCGCGCTCTGAAGCGTGAGTGAGAGCAGATCGTGGATGGGCAGACAGAAGAGCGTGAGGAGACCGAGCTGCACCCAGAAAGCGATGTCATTGTCAGGGGAGAAGAACCGGATGACGAAGGGGGTGGCAAGGAGCAGGAGGAGGGTCACCGGATAGACCCAGAGGAGTGCCACGCGCAGGAAGTAGCGCATCACCCCCGCCACCTCCTCGGGCGATTTCCGGCCGTATGCTTCGGGGAGCAGCGTCGTCACGGAGTAGTTCTGGCCGAGATCCGTGAGCATCCCGACGGTACCGATGATGGTGAAGGTGAGAGCGTAGAGACCGAGCAGGCGGGGCCCCATGAGTCGCGCGATGATGATGCTCGAAACAAGCTGCATGCCCATGATCGCGAATGTGCCGACCTGGAGCGTGGCCACATCGCGGACGAACGGCATGCGGAGATGACGGAGGAGAAAGCTACGCATGATCAGGAGCGGGAGAGCGCACCGTTGCCCAAAGATAGCGATCGTTCTCACGGAACGTTTCCACCTGTCGGAATCCCACCTCCATGAGGGTGGACTTCAGTTCCGCGTCCGTGAAACAGGCGCCGTATACGGTGTCGTACGGACGGAGCCATGGCAGCGGGAGCCATCCGCGCCAGAGCGTCAGTGCCAAATAGAAGGAAGCGAAACCCTTAAACCACACCACGCGTCCTGGGGGGTCCCCGGGAGCGCCGCGGACTTGGATCTTCGCCAGCCCCTCAGGCTTGAGGACGCGCAGAAGCTCGCAGAAGTATTTTCGGATCACCTCCTTCGAGGGGATATGCTGAAAGACCATGTAACTGAAGCAGAAATCGATGGAATGATCATGGACGGGCAACGGGCCGGTGCCGGAAGCGAGGAGAAAATGCGCATTCATAATGGAACGGTTCTCCTCCTTGGCGCGGCGGATCATCTCTTCGGAGATATCGATGCCGGTCACGGAGCCGAAGATGCCGGCGAGCGCTCGCACGAGACGGCCGGTGCCGCAGCCGATATCGAGCGCAGAGAGCGTCTTGGTATGTTCCGGAGAGAGTCCATAGCTCTTCAGGTACGGGACGACTAGCCGTGCGATATCCTTCTCCCCCTCACGGTAATATTCCTCCTTCGTCCACTTCTCCTGTCCGCTCACGACCCAGTAGTAGGCGTTTTCACGTGCGCGCTCATTCCATTGCCGACGCATGCGATCGGAGACGGTCATTGCGGTGAGTGTATCAGTTCGTAGATCTTCTCCGTTTCCTCTGTCATTTTTCGTGCGTCATGTTGCTCCGCCCACTTCCTGCACGCCTTCGGATCGATACGATGTTCATCGAGCACCCAGCGCATACGCTCCGCGATCATTGCCGCATTGTGCGGGTCGATGCGATAGCCGCTCACCCCCTCGGAGATCGCTTCCTCCGCGCCGCTCTCGTTCGGGCCGATAGAGGGGATGCCGTGGGCTGCGGCTTCGAGGTATACCAGCCCGAATCCTTCGAAGGTATCAACGGTCGTCAGTGCGGGCATGAGATAGAGGTCTGCCGAGCGGTAAAGACCGGCGAGTCGCTCCTCGGAGACGCTGCCGAGAAGCGTGACGCAATCCTCCAGTTTGTGCTCGCGAATGCGTGCTCGCACTGTCTGGACATAAGAATCCTCCTTCGTGCCTTCGCCGACGATCGAGAGTGTGAACGGCGAAGAACCGGGTGTGGAACGGTAGATCGCACAAGCCTCAAGCGCCTCAAGTATGCCTTTGCGCGGCTTGATCCCGCCCACCAGGAGAATCTGCCGCCGCGCGGAAGGTTGCGCAGTCTGATGCGTGTCCTGCGTGAGCTCGATGCCATTCTCGATCACATGGGTGCGTTCCGAGAAGGCTGCTGCGGCGGCAGGGCCGTACCACGAACCGAGCTCGCCAGCGACGCGTCCCATCGTGTAGTGGCTCACGGTGATGAAGCGTGCGATGCGGCGGTAGTAACTGCCTGCGATGAGCCGCCGCGGCCACGCGAGGTGGAGCGGCCGGATGCCGTAGCTGCCGTGGATGGTGAGGACGGTTTTCTCCGTTACGGATTTCGGCAGGAACGGCACGGTCATGGCATAGGGTTCCACGGTGAAGTGGATGACATCGTACGAGTGTTCGCGGAAGTGCCGCCGCAGCGCGAGCGCTGCGAGGAGGTTTTTCCAGGGGTTGGTGAGGATGGAGAGCGGTGGCGGAAGGATGGAAGCGCAGTCCTTCGTTCCGTCCTTCAGCGCACAAATGACGTCCACGGTATGTCCGCGCGAACGCAGAGAGCGCGCGAGGGAACGCGTGTATGCAGCCCAACCGTTTCTGCCGGAGATACTCTCGCAGACCAGTGCGATATTCACGGTAAAACGTTACCTTTTTTACGGGCGCTAGGGTATCTTTTTCCGCGTTTATGCCGCGGAAAAGAGCGCTCATCACCGGGATTACGGGTCAGGATGGTTCGTATCTGGCCGAACTGCTGCTGGAGAAAGGCTACGAAGTTCATGGGTTGGTGCGTCGGTCTTCCACCTTCAACCGCGGGCGGATCGAGCACCTCTTCACCGATGCGCAGGTGGGGTCCAAGGATCTGGTTTTGCACTACGGCGATCTGGGGGATTCCAACTCCCTCATCCGCGTCCTGCTCACTGTTCGTCCCGAGGAGATCTACAACCTCGCGGCGCAGAGTCACGTGGACGTAAGCTTCGACATTCCGGAATACACCGGTGACATCACGGGTCTCGGCACCACGCGCTTGCTTGAGGCGTTGCGGTCGAGCGGACTCCCTGCACGGTTCTACCAGGCGAGCTCCAGCGAGCTTTTCGGCAAAGCCGTGGAAACTCCGCAGAACGAGCACACGCCGTTCTACCCGCGCAGCCCCTATGGGTGTGCGAAAGCGTACGCGTTCTACCTCACGAGGAATTATCGCGAGGGGTATGGCATGTATGCGGTGAACGGGATCCTCTTCAATCACGAGTCGCCGCGCCGCGGCGAGAATTTCGTCACACGCAAGATCACCCTGAGTCTCGCAAACATCTACACGGGCAAGCAGGAGACGCTGCTTCTCGGCAATCTGGAGGCGCGGCGCGACTGGGGATATGCCAAGGAGTACGTCGAAGGGATGTGGCGCATGCTCCAACGCGAAACGCCCGACGACTTCGTGCTTGCGACTGGCAAAGCGGCTTCCGTCCGCGATTTCCTCGAGATGTGCCTTCAGAAGGCAGGCATCCCCTTCGTACGCAGCGGCTCGGGGAAGGATGAGAAGTACACCGATTCCAAGACGGGGAGAACAATCGTCGCCATCGATCCGGAGTACTACCGTCCCACCGAAGTCGATTACCTCCTCGGTGATCCGTCCAAGGCGAAGCGGGAGCTTCCGTGGGAGGCGAAGACGCAGCTACCTGAGCTCGCACAGCTCATGCTGGAGGCGGATTTCAAGGCGAAGGGGGTGAAGTTGCCGGTGTATTGAGAAGCCACCTTTTTCGTAATCGAAAAAGGTGGAGCCAAAAAGGTTTCGGCGATGATGCTCGTCGCTTGTACGACAATGGTTCGTCTCGCAGAGCGCCGAAGATTCGTATTTGGTGGGTCGGCGCGCCACGGGGGGTGAAGGGGAAGGCCATGCTGCGCGAAGCGCGCCGACGAGGCGACCCCGAATCCTTGGAGGGGTCGACGAGGAGGCACATGGCCGGGTGGAGGAGCTCTGGCGCGCCGGCGTTTTGGCGCCACCTTTGCCGCCGGGCAAAGGTGGCAAAGAGAATCAATTGCTCTCCTTTACAAGGCCAGATACCTTCGCCCTGCAAGCTTCTTCGGATCGAGCAGCGATTTGAGATCGTAGATGAGGCCGCCTTCCTTCGTCGCCTTCACGAACGCTCCTTCTCCCGCGGCGAGATATTCGCGGTGGGGAACGAGGAAGACGATGGCGTCATAGGGACCGGATCGAAGCGATCCGGGGATAAATCCCAGCGCCTTCATTCTTTCCTCGTCGAAGGAGGGATCGTGTGCTTCCACGACGCAGCCTGCCTTCCGTAAGGCGGCGATCACCTCTCCGGATTTTGAGTTGCGGTTGTCCGGCACGTTCTCCTTGAAGGTGAGTCCGAGCACGAGGATGCGTGCCGCCTTCGGCTTCGGGAGCGCATGAAGCACTTCCTCCGCGACGAAGGTTGCCATCGAGTCGTTCAGGGCGCGGCCTGCGGCGATCACCTTCGTATCCATCCCGAGCTGCCGTGCTTTCTCCACGAGGTAGTACGGATCGACGCCGATACAGTGGCCGCCGACGAGCCCGGGGGAGAAGGGGAGGAAATTCCACTTCGTCCTCGAAGCACTCAGGACGTCCGCCGTTTCGATGCCGAGACGATGGCAGAACTTTGCAATTTCGTTGATGAAGGCGATGTTGAGGTCGCGTTGTGCGTTCTCGATGGCCTTCGCCATCTCCGCGACCTTGATGGACGGAGCACGATGGACGCCCGCTTCGATCACGGCTCCGTAGAGCTCCATGAGGATGTCCGTCGTCTTGGCGTCGGAACCGGAGACGACCTTCTTGATCTTCGTGACGGTGTGCTCCCTGTCTCCCGGATTGATGCGCTCGGGAGAGTAGCCGAGCGTGAAATCCTTTCCGCACGTCATCCCCGAGGCTTTCTCGAGGATCGGGCCGCAGACCTCCTCGGTCGTGCCCGGCCAGACAGTCGACTCGAAGACGACGATTGCTCCTTTCTTCATGTGCTTGCCCACCGTCTCGGTGCCGGCTTTCAAGATCGCGATGTCAGGGTTATTCTCTTCATCGATGGGGGTGGGCAGCGCCACAATGAAGATATCCGCGTCTTTGAGAATGGCGGGGTCGACATCGAATCGGATGGGAACTTCTCGCAGTTGTTCGGGTGTGAGCTCATGGGTCCAGTCTTCGCCTGCTTTTAGTGTTTCAATCCGCTTGCGCGAGATATCGTATCCGATCGTCGGATAACCATGCTTCGCGAAGGCATGTGCGAGCGGGAGGCCGACGTAACCCAAACCGATGATGGCGATTGTGGGACGGTCCAACGTGTGCACAGTGTATACGCCCCTTCGGGAGCGTAGAAGCGTGAACTGCGAGACTTTTTTGAGAATGTGGTCGGTCAAACTTAGGGCTTCGGACAAATTCCTGTATAGTCGGCGCGTTTTCCTCCGTCTTTTTCGTGAAGCACTACCTTTTCGGCCGCACGCAGAGATTGCACATCCAATTCCTGCGTTACCTCTTCGTCGGGGGGTCGGCATCGGTCGTGGATTTCGCCGTGTACGGCTTCTGCGTGGCCCGGCTCGACATGCACTATGCCTGGGCGGCCATTGTCGGTTACACCATCGGTCTCATTTGGAATCACCTCTTCAGTATTCTCTGGGTCTTCGAGAGCAAGCGCTGGTTGCGAGACTTCTTCCTTGCTGCAATCACGGCGGCGGGAGGACTCCTCTGGACCGAGCTCTTCCTCTATCTCTTCATTGAGTGGGGCGACATGCATCAGCTCCTCGCAAAATTCATCACGCTCTGGATCGTGCTTCTGTGGAATTTCTCCGTACGCAAGTACCTGATCTTTCGCAACTAGTCGTATGACGGCGCGGCATAGACGCTCTATGATCGGATCCCATGTCTTCTCCTGATTCCTCCAGTGGCGTACTCGTGCTTGGCGGCGGCCCCGCCGGCATGGCTGCCGCGTTTGAGCTTTCGCGCGCAGGCAAACGCGTGACCGTCGTCGAACGCGAAGAGAACGTTGGCGGGCTCGCCAAAACGCTCGTCATTCATCGCCCGGAAGGGACGTATCGGACCGATATCGGTCCGCACCGCTTCTTCAGCAAGAATCGTTATCTCTATGAAATGATCGAGGATCTCCTCGGCGAGCGATGGATCGCGGTGCCGCGCCACACGCGCTTCTACGTCAACGAGAAGTTCTACTTCTACCCCGTTCGGTTGCGCAATGTCATCGGGCAACTGGGATTCATCCAGTCATTTCGCGTCGTCAGAGATTTCCTCTACGAGAAAGTGCGGTCAGTGCTGAAGCCGCGAAAGATCGCGTCCTTCGGTGATTACGCCATCAGTAATTTCGGCCGCACGCTCGCGGAATTCAACATGATCAACTACACCGAGAAGATTTGGGGGTTGCCGGTCGATCAGATCTCGGTCGATTGGGCGTCGCAACGCATCGCGGGCTTGAGTCCGTGGGCGACTCTCAAGAAGATGATTTGGAAGCAGGGCGGCCCCAAGACGCTCGTCGATTCTTTCCACTACCCCGATCACGGCAGCGGGCTCATCTATGAGCGCATGCGTGAGCGCGTGGAGAGCGCGGGCGGTATCGTGCTCACGCGGACGGAGCCCACGGCATTGGAGTGGAAAGATCATCGCATCACCCGCGTTTTTCTCAAGAACGAAGAGGGGGTGAAGACTTTCGAGCCGGAGGCGGTGGTGAGCTCCATTCCCATGACGCACGCCGCTCTGCTCTTCGCTCCGCAGGCGCCCGCGCATGTTATGGAGGCTGCGAATAGTCTGAAATTCAGAGCACAGGTCTACCTTTTCCTCACGGTCGACCGCGATCATGTGACGCACGACAACTGGATCTACTTCCCGAATAAGGAGATCCCGTTCGGTCGTATCGCTGAGATGAAAAATTTCAGCAGCCGGATGGTGCCCGACGGCAAGACATCCCTCTTCATCGAATTTTTCTGCTTCGAGGGCGACGACATCTGGCGCAAGAGTGCCGACGATCTCTTCCATCTCGCTATCCAGTGGCTCGAGAAGCTCAAGTTCCTGAAGAGGGAAGAGGTGCTGTCCTTCCATCACTTCCGCCAGCCGCACGTGTATCCACTCTACGATCTCACGTACTCCGATCGCGTTTCCGAGGTGATCACGTGGATGGATACCTTCGAGAACTTCCACGCCATCGGGCGCCCCGGCCGCTTCCGGTACACCAACCAGGATCATTCTCTTGAGATGGGCATCCTTGCCGCGAAGAACGTGCTTGCGGGCCGGCGCATTCACGATATCGATGCGGTCGGAAGCGACAGCGAATACTTCGAGAAGGGCTATGTGCCTCATGAGAGGAAACCTTGACGGTTTCCTCTCATGAACTCTCCTTCCCTTCAGGGTGTCGCTCCAGCGCGGGACCCACAAGACCCGCGCTTCGCGAATTTATATTTCGTAACTTTACAAATGGCACGTACAATTCAATGGATGACTGTCGACCTCTCGGTATGCCGTATTCTCACGCGTCCCTGGTTCCTCGTTTCTCTCATGACCGCGGGGTTGGCGCTCAGTATGACGGGGGCATCCCCCGCGCCGGATCGGGATTTTTTCTTCTATCAGCGTTTCATCGAGATGCTCGCCACGGGCAGGCTCGATCTCACCATTCCCGGCTTCCACGGTTCGGATCTCCTCGCGGTGCCGTGGTATCTGTTCTCACGCTCTCCGATTGCCGAGATTGAGTTCCAGATGGTCGCCGCCCTCCTCGTTCCGTTGAGCGCCTACCTTGCAGGCAGGTCGTTCTTCCGCGGAAAGTGGGAGGGGATCGCCCTTGCGGGCATCTTTACGATGATGCCTTTCTACTCGCTCATCGGACTCACCGGCTACACCGCCGCCGCCTATACAGTGCTCATGCTCCTCACGGTTGCCGGGGCATGCAGGAAGGCATTCTGGACGTGGGTCACATGGGGGCTCGCCATGACGACGAAACCCTTCGCCGTCGCGCTGCTTCCGATCCTTCTCCTTAAGCAGCCGCAGGCTCAGGCATGGATCAAGCGCTATGGAGTCATCATCTTGGGGCTTCTCATTCCTCTCGTGTACGCGGCCATCCAGTATTTCCAGGCCGGGAGGCTCATCGTGGGGGTGCATCCCGAGCTCGATGAGTCGACGGTCTGGCAGGGGCCGGTAAAAGTGCTGCTCAATATCGCTTACGCGCTCCAGATCCTCTTCTCCGTTCACAACTACCACTATCCGAACCCGGCCGGCACGGGACACGAAAACCTCCTCCAGACGACCCCGATTCTCGTCTTCCTCGGTCTCTTCGCGCTCCTGTATCCGCGCGAATACTTCCCGGATCGACGTACCTATCTCGCGTTGCTCGCCGGAGTCGTGATCGGACTCGGCATGAATGCCTTCATCGCCACGATGAATCATTACTACATGCAGGCGGGTGTTCTCGTGCTCATCTTCGCCTCTATCCCTGTCCTCAAGCGTCACCCGCTGTGGGCTCCGTTCGTCCTCGCCACTCTCCACTTCCAGTGGTTCTACTTCGCTCTGCAATTTGCGCAGCGCATGGATATCACGTGGCTCTTCTTCGCAGCGCCGGCAGTGGTGGATGCGCTGTTTTTCGTGTGGGTGCTCATGCATTACCAATCGATTCTGCATCAGATCGGGTTGACTTTGAGGGGGGTCAAGGCCGGGAACTGGTGATCAGACCGCCCCGTACTGTCCGTACCACTCGACGGATTTCTTGATGCCCTCCTCGAACGGAATCTGCGGAGAATAGCCGAGCTTCTCGCGGGCCTTCTTCGTGTCTGCCACGTATTGCACCACCTCTCCGGTCCGGCTCTCCGCGATGACGATTTCCGAGCGGCTGGAGAGCAGCTCTTTCAGGGTCTTCGCAAGGTGAACGAGCGATGTTCCTTCGCCGTAGGCGATGTTGTACGTACCCCCCTGTACGGTTTCAAATTTCTCAAGAGCGAGACAGACGCCACGCACCGTATCGTCGATGTACGTGAAATCGAGGCATTTCTTCTCACCGAAGACCGTGAGCGGTTCGTGCTTCTTCGCGCGTCGGATGAAGAGCGGGACGACGCGATCGGAGTCGTCGTACATCCCGTAGACGTTGGAGAACCGGAAGGTGACGGTTCCGAGGCCGTAGCAGCGGCGGTATGCCTCCACGAACGCTTCGCCAGCGATCTTGCTTGCCGTGTATGCGCTCTCACAGTTCTCGATGCGCACCATGTCCTCGGTGCACGCCGTCGCATCGATGTTGCCGTATGTCTCGCGTGAGGAGGTGAAGAGGAAGCGGGGAATCTTATTGCGGCGGGCGAACTCGAGTGTATTGAAGAGCGTGGTGACGTTGTCCTGAGCGCGGTCCGGTTGCTCCACCAAGTCATACACCCGTGCATTCGCCGCGAGGTGGATGACGGCTTCCACGTCCGTCGGGATCTTCTTGAAGGTCTCGTCCAGCTTCAGATCGCTGTGAATCGTCAGATCATCGATGTTCTTGTGCCACTTATTATGCTGCCAGTCGACGCCGATGACATCGTGGCCTTGCCCGAGGAGCGCTTCACAGAGCCGTGTGCCGATAGTACCGGAACTTCCGGTCACGAGGATTCGCATCGGTTGTATGGTAGCGTCTCGGAGTGCGATTGCACATGATTTCACCTTCCTATTTTCTGGCGACGACGAGCGTTTCATCCTCATAGAGGATCGTCGCCTGCGGAATTTTTGTAAGCTCGTTTCGGTCGAACACGATGAAGAGTCCTTTGTGGGAAGGGGCAATGTCCATGTCGTTTCCCACCAGCACTTGCGCAGTCACATACCACCGCACGTGGTGCCCCACGGAACCGAGGGCGATCACGCTCTTGGCATCGGCGAGAGCCGCATTGATGCGATCGGCGTGCGTATTCCAGTATCCCTCTTCATGGTAGAGCGGGTGCGTCCAGGGCGTGGCAAAGAGCGCGTGCGGAGCAAGGATGGCGCACGTATTCGCGACGAGCAGTGCCAGCAGCAATCCGCGTGCAGGCGTTGCCATTCGTGCGAACAACAAACCGATGGGCAGGGCCCAGTACACCAAGTGCGTCGTGTAGTACTCATGTCCGGGGCCAAGGACGAGCCCGATTGCGGTTCCGAGCAGGAGCAGCACCCAAACGGGCCAGGGTAGCCGTTTCATCGTTGCGAGGCTTGCGATCATGACGGGGAACGCGAGGAGCAGTACCGGCCACCACGTGATCAGGAGTGTGGTCATCCGTGACCAAAAGCCCGACACGCCGTACATCGTGCCTCCATAGAGAAGCAGCGTGGCCGCGATGCCGGGGTGCGTGACGATATAGAGCGCGATCGGGACGAGACTGAGAAGCAGGATCCAGCTGACAGGGTCTCGAAGGACTTTCCCTTTCCGCTCGATCGCGCGACCGAGGAGGAGAGTCGCCGGCAGGAGCAGGCCTTGCGTCTTGATGAGTGTCGCAGCGACGGAGAAGACAAAGAGGAGGAAGAGCCAAAGAGACTGCCGCTTGGATGTCGCTTTCAGATATGCCCACAATACTGCGAGCCATGCGCAGGAGAGCGGCACGCTCAAGTATGCGAGACGGCTGAAGAGAATGTGGCTCGGGAAGATCGCTGCGACGGCGAGCGTAATGAGGGCGGTCTTCCGGTCGAAGAGATGCCGGACGATTCCGTAGATGACACCTAACGTGACGATGCCGAGGAGAACGGACACACTCCGCGCAGCGACAGCGGATGGGCCGAAGATCTCCTGAGCAAAACGCAGCAGAGCCATGCCGAAGGGTGGTTGCGCCGCCGATGCACCGAGCGCGAACTGTGCTTCGTCGGTTGAGATGTCGGGGAAGGCGATATCCGTCATTCGGAGTGCGACACCGACGACGATGACGATCCAGAGGCCGGCGGATTCAAGGTGGCGTCGCATCATCGGCAGGTGGTGATCTGTTCGGGGGGCAAGGTGGTCGTGCGCGAGCGGTAGAGGTACTCCCAGCGGAAGCACACCTGATCGGGGCGTTCATCGATGTCTTTCAGCTGCACATTCACAAGCCACATGCCTCGTGTACGCAATTGCGCGAGGGCATCGGGAGCTGCTTCGCGCACTCGCGGGGAGAGGAAATGCGCGGAGAGGGGCAGGCTCGGCAGGAGCGGCACACAGAGAAGTGTCGTGAGGAGTGCGCAGAGGAGGACCGTACGCCAAGCGGGCATTGTTGCTATTATAGCTCCTTTCCTCCTATGCTTTCGCACGATGTTCTCTCTCATTCTCCCTACCTTCAACGAGGCGGCCAACCTTCCCGAATTGCTTCCCAGAGTCGAGCAGGCGCTTGCAGGTATCGATCATGAGGTCATCATCGTCGACGACGACTCACCGGATCGCACGTGGGAAGTGGCGCTGGCTCTGGCGAAGGAACGCGATGATCTCCATGTCATCCGCCGCATCGGCCGGCGCGGGCTCTCTTCCGCTGTCATCGAGGGATTCCTTGCCGCCAAAGGCGACGTGCTCGCGGTGATGGATGCCGACGGCCAGCACGACAGCGGACTCCTCAAGCGTCTGTACGAAGCGGTGCGGGGCGGGAGCGGGATCGCGGTCGGCTCGCGTTATGCGAAGGGGGGCAGTGTGGGCCAATGGGATGAGCGGCGGCACTTCTTGAGCCGCGTCGCAACCCGCCTCGGACAGGCTGTTTGCAGGGTCAAGGTGAGTGATCCCATGAGCGGATTCTTCGCCATCGACGCCCGTCTCTTCGAACGCGTGCGGCCGAGTCTCAACCCGAAAGGATTCAAGATTCTTCTTGATCTCCTCGTTCATATCCCGAAGGACACACGGGCGACCGAGCATGCGTTCACGTTCGGCGGACGGTTGCACGGCGAGAGTAAGATGTCGCGCAGGGTGCAGGTCGAGTTCCTCGAGTACCTCTACGATGTGACCATCGGGCGATTCATCCCCCTCACTTTCCTGAAGTACTGCGTCGTGGGATTTCTCGGCGTGTTCGTGAATGTCGGTGCGTACTGGGTCTATGCGGAGCTGCTGCGTGTGGATGGCATCATTTCTTTCGCAGGTTTCTCCGTCGCCGTCATCGCATCCATCGAAACGGCGATCATCTTCAACTTCCTGTTGAATAACGTCTGGACGTTTGCGCACAAGAGGCTGAGGGGAGCCTCCGCGCTCATGGGGTTTGCCAAATACAACGTTGCCTGTGCACTCGGCGCGCTCGTGAATTACGCCGTGAGCGCCCTGCTCGTCTGGCGCGCCTGGCCCGATCTCCTCGCCGTCACGATCGGATCGTTCACCGCTGTCCTATGGAACTATGTGATGAGCAGGATGATCACATGGAAGGACTAGCCACCTTTTTCGTAACCGAAAAAGGTGGTGCCAAAAAGGTTCCGGCGCTGCTACGTCACCCTGAGCCCGTCGAAGGGTCGTCGCCTGTACGACATCGGCTCGCAGAGCGCCGGCGGGGTTATATTTTGTAGTACCCCCGATACCACTCCACGAACTTCGGGACGCCGGTGGCGATCATCGTCTTGGGTTCGTAGCCGAGCATCTTGCGCGCCTTGGAAATGTCCGCGAGGCTCGCGCGCACGTCGCCGGGCTGCATGGGGAGGTATTCTTTCTTCGCCTCCTTCCCGCATGAGCGTTCAATCGTCTCGATAAAGTCCATGAGCTCCTCTTTGCGGCCGCATCCGAGATTGAAGATTTCTTCGGGGTAGTTCCGGTCAAGGGATGCCATGATGCCGGCGACGATATCATCTACGTATGTGAAGTCCCGTTGCATCTTCCCTTCACCGAACACTTGGAGGGGATGGCCTTTCAGGATTGCATCCGTGAAGAGAAAGAGGGCCATGTCCGGCCGCCCCCACGGACCGTAGACGGTGAAGAAGCGCAGACCCGTGATGGGGAGTCCATAGAGATGATGGTACGTGTGCGCCATGAGCTCGTTGTCGCGCTTGTTCATCCCGTAGAGCGACAATTGGTTGTCCACGCGCTCCTCCTCGCTCGCCGGCAGGTGATCGTTCCCGCCGTAGACCGAGCTTGAGGAAGCGTAGACGAAGCCGGGGATCTCCTGGAGCCGGGCTTCGTCGAGGACCTCGAAGAATCCCTGAATGTTATTTTCGATGTACTCCTCGGGGTGTTCGAAGGAGTAGCGCACGCCTGCGAGGGCGGCGAGGTGGCAGATGCGGTCGACTCCTCTCATCGCCTTGTGTACTGTCTCGCGGTCCGTGATCGATCCGCGGATCATCGAGAACCCCTTCTCCTCCTTGAGGATGGCTGCGCGCGCCTCTTTGAGGGTCGGGTCGTAGTAGGGGCTGAAATTATCGAGACCGACCACCTGGTCTCCGCGCTTGAGGAGTGCGAGGGCGGTATGGAACCCGATGAAGCCCGCGGCACCGGTGAGGAGGACTTTCATGGGATGGAAGAGAGGAAGAATGTGCGAAAGATTCTACGGGGGTCACCCTGAGGTAGTCGAAGGGTGAGGAGAACTTTCATGAGCGAATGGAGAAAAACGTCACGGGACGAGGCCGATGCCGTGATAGGCGAGACCGGCTCGCGATACTTCCTTGGGCTCGTACACGTTGCGTCCGTCGAAGAGGTCCGCCCCCTTCATGCGTTTCTTGAGTTCGTTGAAGTCCACGCCGCGGAAGATGTCCCACTCTGTGAGGAGTACGACGGTATCGGCCTTGTCCGCAGCGGCGAACAGGTCGTCCACGTAGACGATCTCCTTGGGCAGGAGAGGGCGTGCGGTTTCCATGGCGGCGGGGTCGTGCGCACGCACCGTGTGGCCGTTTCGTACGAGCGCCGGTAGCAAGTCGAGGCTCGGTGCTTCGCGCATATCATCCGTCTTCGGCTTGAAGGAGAGCCCCCAGATGCCGACGGTCGCGCGAGCAGGGAGTGATTTCAAAATCTGATCGAAGAAGCGCTGACGCTGTCTGAAGTTGATGCGATCGGTTGCCTCGATGATGTCCATCGGGACGCCGAGCTCCTTTCCCGTGGCGAGCAGCGCCTTCACATCTTTCGGGAAGCAGCTGCCGCCGTAGCCGATGCCTGCGTGGAGGAACCGCGGGCCGATGCGGTTATCGAGCCCCATCCCCATCGCCACGTCGCGGATGTTCGCCCCCGTCTTCTCCGTGAGCTCCGTAAGCATGTTGATGAAGCTGATCTTCGCCGCGAGAAAGGAGTTACTGGCGTACTTCACGATCTCCGCACTCTCGCGGGTCATGAAGACGAGGGGCTTGCCCACGCGCGTGATCGGGCGGTAGAGCTCTTCCATCAGCTCCTTCGCTCCCTCGTCGTGGTTCACGCCTACGACGATCCTGTCGGGCATGAGCGTGTCCGGCACGGCCATCCCTTCGCGGAGGAATTCCGGGTTGCTCACGACGGGAATCCGGTACGTTACCCCGCGGGCCTTCAGGGTCTCCATGATGAGTTCCTCACACTTCTTCCCCGTGCCGACGGGCACGGTGGACTTGGTGACGAAGACGATATCGCTCTCAGCGCGCTCGGCGACGGTCTTGGCGACCGTGAAGACCGCGCGCAGGTCCGCCTTGTAGCCCTCTCCGGGCGGCGTGGCCACGGCGCAGAAAACGATCGAACAACCGGGGAGCGCCTCCGTGAGCTCCGTGGTGAAGGTCAAACGGCCACTCTTGAGTCCGGAAACGATGAGTTCTTCCAGCCCCGGTTCGTAGATGGGGCTGATTCCCTCTTTGAGCTTGCGAACCTTGGCGGCATCGATGTCCACGCCGCACACGGTGTGCCCCAGCTCCGCGAAGCAGGCCGCTGAGACGAGTCCGACGTACCCGGTACCGACAATCGCAATCTTCATGAGGTGAGTGTAGCTAAAAACAGAGGGCAAGAATATTCTTGCCCTGCTTTTTTCTCCGATTTGGCCCGTCGCATCCTCATTACCGGCTCCATCGCTTATGATGTCCTCCTCGGATACGAGGGATCGTTCGCGGATGCTATCGACCCCAAGTCTTTGCAGAACCTCTCCCTCTCCTTCTTCTCACCGCGCTTCGCCCGTCACCACGGCGGGACTGCGGCGAACATCGCGTGGAATCTCAGGCTCTTGGGGGGCGACCCTCTCGTCGTAAGCGCAGTCGGAATCGACGGTGGGTCCTACAAAGCGCTCCTCTCCGAGCGGGGGATCGATGTTCGGCACATTCAGGAGATCGCCGATCACGTGACGGCGACGGCGATCATCGCGACGGACTCCGGCGAGCGGCAGATCGCCTTCTTCCACCCCGGCGCGGATGCGGCGGGAACATGGCCCGTGCTCGATCAGGAACGTGATGATCTGGCGTACGGTATCGTGAGCCCCCGCGATACCCGGCAGATGACCGAAGCCATGCTTTGGTGTGATCGGATGAAGGTGCCGGTCTTCTTCGACCCCGGGCAGCAGATCATCGCCTTCAGTGCGGATGAGCTGAAGCGTCTGACCAAGGTAGGGTGCGGTGTGATCGTGAATGACTATGAGTGGGGACTGCTCAAAGATGCCCTGAAAGTATCGGAGAAGAGCGTGACATCCCTCACGCCGCTCGTCATCGTCACGCACGGAGAGAAAGGAGTGACGGTTCTCACGAAGGACGGGGAGATGAAGCTTAAGGCATGTCGTCCGGATCGCATCATTGATCCGACGGGTGCGGGCGATGCGTTCCGCGGGGGGTTACTTTTCGGCTTGTCTCAGGGCTGGGACACCGAGGTCGCCTGCCGTCTCGGTGCAGTCATGGGATCCAAAGCCGTCGCGCAGGAGGGAACGCTCTTAGATTCGCTCGACCTCGATGACGTGTGGGCGAGAGCGCAGGAAACGTACGGGAAAGCGCTGCCGATGTTGTAGCTTGTTGGCAGCAGGCAAGTATCTGAAGTGCTTCTGTTTCCCCCAACCCAATAAGCCAACAACCCAACAAGCTGATGTAATAGCCGTAACGCAAACCCTTCCCGTTCGTTTGAAGGAGTGTCCATGATTCTCTCATACGTCACGCGCCGGTCCGTCGTCATCATCCGTCAGAAGATGATCGGGCGGCTGCGTGCGTAGATACGGTAACGATATACCTGCACCAGCCTCCCGAAAGACGAGGCGGGTGTTTTCGCTGTTCCTTTCCACCATCGTTTCCCTCGAAGAGGGCGGTCTGCAGATTGTTTCAAGTCTTCAGTCCCCCCTACTCAAGCACTCGTACAGTCACCCCCCATTCCCTTGAAAGGAGACACTTCCATGTACTACGGGCACACGGTTTTCTTAGACAAGAGGAGCGCCCATCGCTCGTACAAATCCCTCCCTCTTCCCGCACGCCTTGAGCTCTGTCGCAGGCGATTCGATCGCAACACGAAGCGCTTCCCGCGCCCGCGGCCGATGCTGCTCCGCTACAAGCTTGCGAAGGCTCGTGGACTTCCGGACTGTAAGGTTTGGCTCGACCAGGACGGCAATCTCTGGCACGCATCGTGTTCAGAACCGATTGCCAGCGCGAACGGACACCCATGACAGATATGAGTGCTTTGAGCAGGGGACCCCCCGGGGTTGCACACGACGGTGTGCAGCCCCCCTTCCATGCATTTTCCATTTTCCATTTTCCATTTTCCATTACACTTGTCCCATGTCCTACGTCAAAGACCCCTCCCTCGCCGCACAGGGATTACTGAATATCGAGATCGCAGAGAAGCGCATGGGCGCGCTCCTCGCGGTGCGCGAACGTCTCAAGAAGACGCGCCCCTTCAAAGGCCTCACGATCGGCATGGCCCTCCACGTCACGAAGGAGACCGCCGTTCTCGTGCGCACGCTCATCGCGGGCGGCGCGAAAGTGGCCATTACGGGATGCAATCCCTTGAGCACGCAGGATGACGTCGCCGCGGCGCTTGCCGAGGAGAAGGATGTCCTCGTGTGGGCGTATAAAGGAGAGAGCAAGGAGGATTACTACAAGTTCCTCACTGCCGTTCTCCAAGCCGAACCGGACATCACCATCGACGACGGGTGCGATCTCGTGACGGAGGTGCACAAGAAGCATCAGCATCTTCTCCCCAAGCTCATTGGCGGCTGCGAAGAGACGACGACGGGGATCATCCGTCTCAAATCCATGCACCGGGACGGTGCGCTCAAGATGCCGATGATCGCCGTGAACGACAACAAGACCAAGCACCTCTTCGACAACTACTACGGCACGGGCCAGTCCACCTTCGACGGCATCCTGCGCTCGACCAACCTCCTGATCGCGGGCAAGACGGTGGTGGTCCTCGGCTACGGCAGCTGCGGCAAGGGGGTGGCGTTGCGGGCCAAGGGGCTCGGTGCACAGGTGATCGTCACGGAGGTGGATCCGTTCCCCGCGCTGCAGGCGGTCATGGACGGACACCGCGTATTGCCCATGGCACAAGCAGCGGAGCTTGGCGATCTCTTCATCACGGTGACCGGCGACATCCATGTCATTCGCATGGAGCATGTCGATCGGATGAAGGACGGGGCGATCCTCGCCAACAGCGGACACTTCGATCACGAGATCGATATGACGTCGCTTGAACGGTCGGCCAAGCGCAAGCGTCGCGTGCGTCACTACCTCGATGAGTACCTCCTCAAGTCCGGCAAGATCGTCTATGTCGCCGGCGAGGGGCGGCTCGTGAATCTCGCATCCGCCGAAGGGCATCCGAGCGAGGTGATGAGCTTGTCCTTCTGCGGACAGGCGCTCGCGTGCGAATATCTCGTGAAAAATCGCGGCAAACTCCCCAACGATGTCATCACGCTCCCGCCGGAGATCGATCAGGAGATCTCGCAGCTCCAGCTCAAGGCGATGGGGCTCACCATCGACACGCTCACACCGGAGCAGGCGGAGTACTTGCGCAGTTGGGAGCAGGGGACATGAAGAAAAATGGAGGCACGTAACAAGGTATAAATCTCTTGTACCGTTACAGCATTTCCATTGACAGGAAGCCAAAAAGCGGATACCCTGCAGGCGTCATGCAGTGTTCGCTATTTCTTTGCCCGATTCGTCAGTATCTCTGCAATTTTGCAGAGGGGGGATGCTGAAAAGAGCGAGAGTTCCGCTCCATGCCACCCCCCAAGAACGCCTTGTCGGGGGTCTTTCGTCCGAAAGCTCTTTCACATCACTGCGATCAAAATGATGAGAAATCTGCTCCTAGAAAGATTTCCAGTCTTGGATGCGAGGGGCCGCGGAGTTGCGGCCCGCTGGGATATTTTCAGAGCAGTTGGAGGCTTTTTATGTTCCACGGCTTGAGCGTTATGGTGATTGGCCCGCGCGGAGGCAAAGAGAGGTCGATCTGTAAGACATGTCCCGGTTGGGAAAATGGTTGTAGCCGCAAGATACGACCTGAATGTCTCGGGCAGCCGCCTCGCTCCGCCCGCGCGGAGCGACATTGGGCAGCTCCCCTGCTCGGTGTTCGTTAACGGAGAAGAAGCCTCCGCGCCTGACATAGTCAGGCGGATTGTTTAGGGGTCGGACTCGGTGCGCGCACCGAGTCCGACCTACTCTCAAAGAAGCAGATTTCTCGTCGTTCATTTGCATCATCGCTAACGTATCTAATCCGCCCGGTGCTCTTCTTTTACAATGGACATGAAGGGCCACGCCTTCCTGGCGTAATTTCACGGGCAACTTGTAGTTCGGAGGGTTGTAGTATGTGCGTCGCACTTGGTCGCAAGGGAAGAGTTTGGTCGCGCGAACCCAGTCTCCGGAGGGCGAAGAGGCGCCGGAACGGTTCCCGACGGAAGAGACAGAAGCGCGAGTAGTGCCCTTGCGGCATCTACCCTCCTAGCAATCGCCCGGCCCCCGCATATGCGGGGGCCGGGTCTCGTCTCTCGCACCAGGCGGATTGGATATCAGTTGTTGGAAATGGCCGCGTACCGTCCTTCGACGGGCTCAGGATGACACAGAGCGGTACGCAGCCATTTTGTCATAATGTGTTATTGTGCGATGCTGCTACAATTCCATCCTTGATGGAGAACAACCGGAAGATTGCCGAGCATTTGCGTCAGATCGCCGCGCTCCTCGAGGAGCAGGGGGTCGCTTTCAAGCCGGCGGCATACCGCAGAGCGGCGAAAGTGATCGAGGAACTGAAGAGCGATGTCGCCGTGTTCCAAAACGAGAAAGAGCTCATGGAGCTTCCGGGGATCGGCGCCGCCATCGCCGGGAAGATCCGCGAGTACCTCACGACGGGGCACATCAAAGCGCTCGAACAGTTACTTGCCACGCAGGGGGGCATCCCTCCTGCGCTTATGGAAATCGAGGATCTCGGCCCCAAGCGTGCCCGGCAGTTGCAGATGGCACTTGGTATCCAATCTGTCGCCGATCTAAAGAAAGCGGCGGAGGAAGGAAAAATCCGATCCCTTCCGGGATTCTCGGAGGTGATGGAGGCGAAGCTCCTTGAGAATGCCAAGCGCGTGAAGGAACGCACGCGGCGGTTCACGCTTAAGGAAGTGGAGGATGACGTTGCCGCACTCTTGAAGAAGATCCGCTCGGTTGCGGGCGTGGAGAGGTGCGAAGCAGCCGGGTCGTTTCGACGTCGCAAGGAGACGGTCGGCGACATCGATGTCTTGGTTGTCACAAAATCGGCCGGGAAAGTTGGCGATGCGATTGCCGAGTTGCCGATCGTCCGCGATGTCGTGGCGCACGGCGAGAGCAAATTATCCTTCGATCTAAAATCCGGAATCCGCGTCGACATCCGCTTCGTGAAGCGCGATCAGTGGGGCGCGGCCCTTCTGTACTTCACCGGCTCCAAGGAGCACAACATCGCCCTTCGGAAGCTGGCCATCCAGCGCGGGTGGAAATTGAACGAGTACGGACTCTTCGAAGGGGAGAAGGTGATCGCCTCCCGCGAGGAGGAAGATATCTATAAGGCCCTCGAGCTCCCATTCTTCGATCCGCAGAAACGCACGGAAGAGCTCAAGATTTAGCCGATAATTCGTGTATTAACAAATTGTCAATTTAGTTGTATAATATAAGTTGAATTCATCCAATACATACATGCACACTCCGTATCGGATCTTCGCCGCCCTCACGCCGCTGCTCGTGGCTGTGGCGCTCCTCGGAAACGTTGCCACCAGCAGATTCGCGGCTTGGGATACCTCTACCGGCACGGAGGCTGCAAGAGGCGCCTACGGTGCACGCTGCTGGGTCGACAGTGACTGCGCGTCGGGTGTCTGCAAGCTCTGGACCAGCAGTCCCGCTCACCGCCAGTGCGGTTGCTGCGAAGACAGCCAGTGCGCAGAGGGGCAGAAGTGTACGGGGTATCCGGGATACAACTGCTTCACTCCACAATGCGAAGCTGATGCCGATTGCACCGGTCAGGAGGGTGGGTACATCTGCCGGGAGCACGTCTGCGTTCCGTGCATCACACCGGGACTCGGGGTGGGCTTCAAGTGCCCTGCAGGAAAGTACTGTTCCGCCGACGGTGCGTGCATTGCCCTCAAGGCGGCTGACGAATTGTGTGACAAGGGAACGGAATGTCTCTCCGGCGGGTGCGTCAGCTTCAGCAATATCCCCGCTCCTCCGGGCGTCACTCCCGGTAATCATGCGGGGATCTGCGGATGCTCTGCTGCGGCTTCCTGCCCCTCCGGTCGTGTGTGTTTCGGGGATCACTGCACGACTCCCACGGATGATTCCGCCGATGGAGCAGTACCGGTGACAAAGAAAGAGCGCATCGACGTGGCTACGGCTGCTGTTCAGCAGGCGCAACAGGGCGTGGCTGCGGCGCAAGCGACATTCAATGATGCACAAGACGATGTCGATGCGGCACTCAGCGTCGTGGCGGAGGCGAAGGATGCGTATGCAGAGGCAAAGGAGGCGAGAACGGATGCGAAGCAGGCTTATGTCACCGCGAAAGTCACTTACAAAGCGGCGGATGATGAAGATAAAGAGGAGGCACTGGAGGATGTGAGTGCCGCGAAGGAGGTCTACCTTGAGGCTTCCCAAGATGTTATCGAAGCGAAGGCGACGTACGCGATTGCGAAGACGACGTACACCACAGCCAAGTCCGCATATGCGGGCGCCAAGCGGACGACGAAGGCCGCAACCAAGGAGCTCAAGGTGGCCGAGAAAGCTCTCTCGAAGCTGCAGACGAACGATTAATTTTCCATTTTCCGTTTTCCATCATGCTCACCCGTCGTACCGCTCTCCTCGGCATCGCATTCACGCTTCTCGCAGCTGCGTTCGTGACCATGCGCGCGGATGCGTCGCTACGCTCACGGGGTCTCACGGCGCAGAATTACCCCGGCGATATCCTCGAGGATGGCAGCATTCTTTGTGCACGTGAACGCGTGAAGAAATATATCCATGAGGTGGGAGGAAAAGATTGGAAATGGGTCATGAGCGACACGTGCCCCAAAACGGGGCCGAACGGAGCCATGCATTGCGTGAATTACGATCGGGATGGAAACAATGGCCATTGTGCATTCGATGGGCCGCCAAGTTGCAAGAGTGATAGTGACTGTAACCCCGATTCCCTATGGGCTGTTTGTAATGTGAGGGGTGGACAATGTCAGAGTAAAGACGATCCGCTTCCCTACGGGGGGAAATACGGCGAAGCCTGTCTTGATGATCTCTACTGCATAAGCAACAAATGTATCCGCGAAAAAATCACTGCCCCGATGAAGTGTGGCTGCAAGGTCGATGCCGATTGTCCTGGTTCAGGGTTTTGTACCGATGCGGGGACGTGCTTTAAACAACTATCGGCTGGCTCGCAATGTGATTTCGATAAACAGTGTATAAGCAACAATTGCGTAAAAGCCCTTCCTTGGTCTCCTGCGACCTGTAGTTCCATTTCCAGAGAAGAGCAGGAAACACAGGCCGCTAATGCCGCCAAGCAGGTCGCCACCGATGCCGCCCAAACGGCCGTCGATGCCGCGCAGGAAGCGAATGACGCCGCTGCGGGAGCGCTCGACGAGGCGGAGGCCTCGATGACCGAGGCGAAGAGCGCTGTCGACGAAGCAAAGGGCGCATACGCGGATGCGAAGGAGGCAAAAGCAAATGCGAAGCAGGCCTACCTTGATGCGAAGGCTGCCTACAAGGCAGCGGATGATGAGGATAAGGAAGATGTGTTGGAGGATGTGAATGCGGCGAAGGCCGATTATCAGGATGCGACGCAGGCCATCGCGGATGCGAAGGCCGCGTACGCAGAAGCGAAGGCCGCATATACGACCGCAAAGTTCGTGTATGCGGGCGCCAAGCGGACGACGAAGGCCGCAACCAAGGAGCTCAAGGCGGCCGAGAAAGCTCTCTCGAAGCTGCAGACGAACGATTAATTTTCTATGTTCCGTTTTCCATCATGATTCACACTCGCCACTACATCATCGCGCTCGTGCCACTTCTCCTGGCTGTCACTCTTCTTACGCACTATCAGCCGCCCGCTCTGCTGGCAGCTACCGAGGGTGATCAATGTGGTCTGTCCGCAGGTACCACCGATCCGGAATTCTGCCTTCCCTACGGATGCAATAAAACCGATTTCCGCTGTCGGCGTTGCGGTTGGGGCTATAACAAGAGCTATACCTACTGCCCATCCGGTTACAATTGTAATTTCACCAGCGGGCTCTGTGAGGAATATGTGTCGCCGGTATCATCGACATCATCAGCAGCATCATCGCTCGATGGCGCAAAGTGCAGACCGCAGTACCCAACCGATCCAAACTGCTCCGATGCTGCGTTTGTGAAGGCCGAAGAGGAATATCAGGCAGCTCAAGATCACTGGCAGGCAGCTCAAGATCACTGGCAGGAAGCGCAGGACGCAAGGAGTGAGGCGAAGGAAGCGTACGCGGAAACGAAGATTTCCTACAAAGAGGCACTCAGTGAGTGCAAGGATGGCTATGCACAGGCTCTCGAAGGGTGCAAGGCCGAGGAGACCAAGGCAGAACGCAAGACATGTGCCGATGCTGCCAAAGCAGAGAGGATGACATGCATTACGGAAGCCAAGGCTGATGCGACCGTGGCGAAGGCGGAATATGCCGTCGCGCAGACGACGTATAAGACGGCGAAAAGTGCGTATGCCACTGCGAAGATCACATGGCGCTCCGCAGAGCGGACGTTCGAGAAGACAAAGAAGCTTTTTGGGAAGTAGCAGAAAAATAAATAATTGGTTGTGAGAGCAGCGCCGGAAAACGAACAGCTCGAGGATTCTCTCAGAGCTTTGCAGCGATCTTCGCACTCGCGACGGACTCATCCATGAACGGCTTGCAGACCCGTGCGAAATCTTTCGCCGGTCCGACGAAGACGGCCGAGTAGAGCTCGCCATTTGGCGAGAGGAATCCGTTCTGTGCGGAATGGATGACGGTTTCTGCATTGACCGAAAGATCCGCCTCGACGGTGGTTCGGTCCTTTGTGATGAGCTTCCGCGTGATACTTACCGGTAGCTTGTCCTGTTGCTCCTTAAGCGTTTTTTCGGTGTGTACCTCCAGTGTCTCGCCTGCAGGAACGGAGTGCTTCATGAGGAGGAAATTGCAGCTGTCATTGTTCACGGCGACGAGGGTCGTTTCGATTTTCGTGAGGGCATTCTCATCGATGGCGGGCCAGGAGGGATAGAGGATTTGGAAGGAAGCGTCGCTGTAGGTGGCGTATTTCTGCCCGTCCTTTTCGGTGAGCTCCGGTTCCTTGCCGCTTGGGCATGTCGTCGTAGGCATGGGGGCGGACGGATTGCCGTGTTTCACCCACTGGCCGCCTTCGCAGATCCAGGAATCTTCTCCCGATCCTTTGAGCAGGATGATCGCCGCGCCGATCGCAGCGAGGAGGACCAAGAAGAGAACGACGGTTTTCGTGCGCATGGGCAAGTGGGGAACCCGCTCACGATAGCATTGCTTGATTAGCTATTTCCAATAGTTCGTTTGCTGTTTGGTCATGGCTCTTCGATGCGCTCATTGCGTTCGCTTACTCAGAGTCATTCGGCTCGCTTCGGATGTGGCTCGAACCCTGAGCCTGTCGAAGGGCGAGAACCATGAGCGAGCGCCGAAGGCGCGAGTCGAATGGCGGAGAGGGGGGGATTCGAACCCCCGAGGCCCTTTCGGGCCTACCTGCTCTCCAAGCAGGCGCACTAGGCCACTATGCGACCTCTCCGCGTACGCCAAACTCTACCGATGGCGGGGTGATATTGGGAAGTGATTCCGAGTGAATCCTTCTTCCTACTTCTTGGGCGCGCAGCAGCACCCGTTCATGCAGGCAAGCAGGATGTGCAGGGAAACGGCGAACGAAAGGAGGGCGAGCGAGGCTGCCGAAGTGCCGAACGTGGCGCCGCCGTTGACGAAGAGCGTGGAGTAGACGCCCATGGCGGAGGCAACAACGACGAGCAGCAGGAGGATGCAGGCGACCCAACGGACGAAGGATGCCAGGCCGAAGCTGCTGGAAGCGTTCTTCATGGAGGAGAGGGGAACAGACGGAAGAGAAGTGTACTCCTCTTCCGTGGTAGTCGTGAATGGTATTTCGCAGATGCAGCGGATGTGGGGACGAAAACCAAGAAACCCATAAACCCCCTGCACCGCAGCGCAGAGCCGGTGTATGCTGCATCCGTATGAAGATTTCCCTCCATTGGCTCAGCGACTTCATCGACTGGAAAGAGACGGATCCTCTGACGATCGCAGATCGTATCACCGCTTCCGTAGGCGAAGTGGAGGAGGTGGAGGTACAGGGGGCGAACCTGGAAGGATGCTGCGTGGGGAAAATCCTCTCGCTCAAGCAGCACCCCAATGCCGATCGTCTCGCAATCGCCGAGGTGAAGACCGATCGGGGGACGAAGAGGGTCGTCTGCGGCGGGACGAATCTGCGCGAGGGAATGCGCGTGGCGTTCGCACATGTCGGCACGCGTGTGAAGTGGCATGGGACCGAGGAGGTGATACTCGAGAAAGCGGCGATTCGCGGAGAGGAGAGCGAAGGGATGATCTGTGCTGGTGAGGAGCTGGGAATCGCGGCTCTGTTTTCGTCTCCGAGTACACAAGGGGAGCGCCCCATCGTCGATTTGGGGGATGGAGACGAGGGTGTCGGGGAACCACTCAAAAAGTTCCTCAAATTCGATGATGTCATCCTGCACGTCGACAACCATGCCATCACTCATCGCGCGGATCTCTTCTCACACGTCGGTTTCGCTCGCGAGTGCGTGGCGCTCAAGCTTGCGAGCTGGAAGAAGCGGCCTGCGGTGCGTACCCCCGCGTTCGCCGATGCACCGCTTCCTTTCAAGATCCTCGTCGAGGATGAGAAGCTCGTGCCGCGCTACTGTGCCTGTACCCTCTCCATCTCCGGTTTGGGTGAGACACCCGCATGGATGCGCCAGAGGCTTGAGGCGACGGGTTGGCGGAGCATCAATCTCCCCATCGACATCACCAATTACGTCATGATGGAAGTCGGCATGCCGCTTCACAGTTTCGATGCGGCGGACATCCAGGGGGCCGTGCGTATGCGTGCAGCTCGGGAGAAGGAACGCATTACGACGCTTGATGAGGAGGATCGAACCTTAAGTCCGGGGGCGCTCATCATGGAGGACGATCGCGGCATCTTCGATCTGCTCGGTATCATGGGCGGGTTGCGGGGGTCGACGAAACCTACGACGCGCCGCATCTGGCTTCACAGTGCAGTGGTGGATCCTGTGAATACCCGCTCAACTTGCATCGCGATGGGGCACCGGACGGACGCAGCCACCGTCTACGAGAAGGGTGTGCCGCTGTGCATGGCGCAGCAGGGTCTGCTGCGCGCTCTCGAACTCTTCCTCGCGCATGTGCCGGGGGCACGTATCACCTCGAAGCTGCACTCATGGGGGACGGACGGGAAGGCGCACGCCGTGCCGTTCTCCGCGGAGAGCGCTGCGCGCGTGTTGGGGTTGTCCATTCCCGAAAAGCGCATCGACGAGATTCTCACCGACCTTGGTTTCACAGTGCGCAAGAAGAGCGTCACGCCGCCGCTTTGGCGCCTGAAGGACGTTCAGGGCGAACACGATGTCGTGGAGGAAGTAGGACGGATCGCCGGTTATGAGGCGATCGAGCCCGCTCTCCCGTCCGCCTTCGTGCAGCCGCCTGCGCGAGACCAGAGGGTTCATGTTCTGCGTGATGCTCTCAAAGCAGAGGGCTATACCGAAATCCTCCCGCTCTCGCTCTTGAGTCCGGCGCTCCTGAAGAAGTGCGGTTTGGATCCTGGCAGTGCTGTGGAGCTGCTCAATCCCATCGGCGAGGAGCTCTCTCTCCTGCATACGAGCGTCCTGCCCGGCCTCCTCGCCCATGCCGAACGCAATCTTCTTCTCACGGAGGATGTACTCGAAACGTTCACGTGGGCACGTGTGGTTTCTGCGGGAGCAGGAGAGACGCAGATGGGCCTGCTCCTCGCGCGGCGTACGGACAGCGGGATCAAAGATGACCCCTTCCTTCTCACGAAAGCACATCTCTCCGACGCACTTTCAAACAGCGGCTATACGATGGCGATCCGACCGCTCGCCAATCCTCCTGCCTTCGCCCATCCCGGACGCTGCGCCGAGATTGTTGTCTCCGATACCACTGTCGGCATCCTCTTCGAAGTGCACCCCGCTACCCGTGCGGCATTCGCCCTGCCAAAGCGAGCCGCTTGCGCTCTCGTGAATCTCTCGCAGCTTCTCTCTCTCACGCCTGCGACTCCGATCGCACGTCCGCTTCCGCAATTCCCGGCCATCACGTATGACGTGACGCTCCCCTTCAACTTCGGCCGCTCTGTCGGGGATCTTCTGAAGGCCATGCGTTCCAAGACGGACCTGCTCGAGAGCGTGGACATCGCGGATCTCTACGCAAAGGGGGACAATCAGCTCTACAACCTCACGCTGCGGTGCATCTATCGCGCGAAGGATCGGACATTGACCGAGACGGAAGCCAAGAAAGCGCATGATGCGGTTCTGCTTGCCGCGCAGTAGTACAATGAATCCCCATGAGTATCGTCACGCGCACGGGCGATGATGGCACGACGGGCCTCCTCAAGAGCCGACGGGTTTCGAAAGCATCCTTACGGATGCATGCCATCGGAAACACCGATGAACTCAATGCGGTGATCGGGGTCGTGCTCACGGACCAGTCGGTTTCAGAGCAGATTCGCGCACATCTTCAGACGGTGCAGCGACATCTGTTCCTCGTGGGGGCTCACCTCGCGGATGGAACTGCGAAGGCCGATCATCTCGCGGAAGCCACCAAATTTGTGGAGGGATGGATCTCCGCGTTCGAGCAGGCGTTACCCGCGTTGAAGAAATTCATCCTCCCCACCGGCTCCCGGTCGGCGGCGGTCCTTCATCTTGCCCGAACGGTTTGTCGTCGTGCGGAGCGTTCCATCGTCGCGCTCGCGGAGAGCGAGAAGGTTCCTCCGCAGGTGCTGGCATACATCAATCGTCTGAGTGACTTCCTCTTCCTCGCGGCGCGGATGGAGAATAAGAGGGCCGGGGAAGAAGAACAGCTTGTTAGCTGATTAGCTTTTTAGCTTATTAGGAATGGAGACATTTCATCTATTTGCTTGCTGCTAATAAGCTAAGAAGCTACAGCCTAAGAAGCTTGCACTTACATCATCGGCTGTCCCTGCGGGAGCGGGAGCGCTTCCCAGAAATTGAGCAGGACGAGGAATGCGAAGAGGCCGAGGAGGAAGAGCGTGATGAGAAGCGCGAGAACTCGAGACGGAGCGCCGCGCGGGCGTACGCTCAAGTAGAAGCTCACGCCGCCGTAGAGCAGTGCTGAGCCGAGGAGCGGCAGGTCGGCGCGTTGGAGCCACCAGGCGGCTTCCAGAGGTACGATGCCATTGTGCATGAGCAAATATGCGGCGAAGAAGCTAATGCCGAGCAGATAGAACAGGACGGCCGAGAAGCGATGCAGCGTCACCACGATCGTATCGTAGCTTACTTCCCCTTCTTCTGCACCGTCAGGCGGGCCCGTCCGCGCGCGCGGCGCCGATTCAAGACCTTTTGCCCATCACGGGTCTTCATCCGTGCACGGAATCCATGGACCCGAAGCCGTTTGCGCCACTTGAGTTTGCGAAGCACTGAGGAGGGGGTGAAATGCGTGGAAACGCTACAGATGGTGCAGAAGAAGGTCAAGGAGCTCTCGTACATTTGATGTTGTTCTTCCTTCTTCTTTCTTTGTCAGGGCGACAAAGAAAGAAGCAAAGAAAGCGCTCCGTGCCTTAAGCTCCTCCTCTTAGGCCCTGTGCCTCCTCGTCGACCCCTCCAAGGATTCGGGGTCGCCTCGTCGGCGCACCTAAAGGTGCAGCAGGGCCTTCCCCTTCACCCCCTCCTTCGTCAGGCTCAGGACAGGCAGTGGCGGCGGGGCCCTCCCCTGTTCTCTCCCCAGCCGCTCCTCTACACTTCATCCAACGTGTATTCCGTCTCCCGCCTCCCCTCAGGTCTCACGATTCTCACTGCTCCGGGCAGCGGGACGGAGTCGGTGACGGTTCACGTCTTCGTGGGCGCGGGATCGCGCTATGAGCTTCGGAAAGAACGCGGCATCAGCCACTTCCTCGAGCACATGTTCTTCAAGGGCGGGAAGAAATACCCCACTACGCAGGCCGTGAGCGCGGCGATCGACGGCGTGGGTGGTGATTTCAATGCGTTCACCGGGAAGGAATATGCGGGCTACTTCGTGAAAGTGGCGGCGCCCGAGATTGAGCTCGCGTGCGATGTCTTGGGGGACATGCTCCTCCATGCGCGGTTTCCCGAGGAAGACATCGAGCGCGAGCGCGGCGTGATCATCGAGGAGGAACATATGTATCAGGACACGCCGATGTACCGCGCAGGGTGGGATTTCGAGGAAATGCTTCTCGGCGATCATCCGCTCGGGTGGGACACCATCGGACGAGAGGAGGTCATCCGTTCCGTCGGACACGATGATTTCGTTTCCTACCAACGCCTCCTGTATACGCCGGATAATCTTATCCTCGTCTTTGCGGGGAAGATCACGGAGGAGCAGTCCCTCAAGCTTGCGAAGCGGTTTTTCGATGCCATCAAAGGGGAGAAGGGGCGTTCCTTCGTGTCCTTCAAGACGTATGGGAAGGAGCGCGTGTATCTGCGCGAGAAAAATACGGAACAAGCGCACCTCGTGCTCGGGGTGCCGGCCGTGGGAGCACTGAGCCCCGACCATTTCGCACATAAACTTCTTGCCGTCATCCTTGGCGGGAACATGAGCTCGCGCATGTTCTTGCGAATTCGCGAGGCCAAGGGTCTGTGCTACTACATCTCGACGGAGACGGACAGCTATCTCGATGCGGGCGTGCTTTCGACGCGCGCGGGAGTGGACCAGTCGCGCCTCCTCGAGGCGATTCGCGCGATCGTTCACGAGTATCGTCTCTGCGCGGAGAAGGGGGTCACGGCGGAAGAGCTCAAGCGTGCGAAGGAGTATCTCAAGGGGAAGATCACCCTCGCGCTCGAGGATTCCGAGGAGCAGGCACACTTCTACGGCCGGCAACTGTTGCTCTATCCGAAGGTGCGTTCCAGAGCCGAGTACTTCCGCGAGATTGATCACGTTACGGGCAAGCAAGTCGACGCTCTTGCGGCGAAATTGCTGCAGACAAAGGAATTCCGGTTGGTGGTCATTGGCAAAGGCACGACGCAGAAAGAGCTGGGGAAGGCGTTGCTCTGAACAGGAAAAATGGGCAGTTGTTCATTTTCATTTTTCCATTTTCTCTCTACCATACCGTCACCTTTCTTCCTTTCCATGCAACGCTCTCTCATCCTCCTCAAACCCGATGCGGTCACCAAGAAGCTCTGCGGCAAGGTCATCGCGCGCTTCGAAGAGGCCGGTTTGGTCATTCGCGGCGTGAAGATGATCCATCTGCAGCCGGCTCTCCTGCGCGAGCACTATGCGCACATCGCAGACAAGCCGTTCTATCCGGAGGTGGAGAAATTCATGGGGTCGACCCCTGTCATTGCATTGGTGTTGGAGGGGGATGATGTCGTCGCGAAGGTACGGGACATGCTCGGCGTTACCGATAGCCGCAAAGCGGCGCCGGGAACGATCCGTTCCGAACTTGGCGTCGATCAAATGGTCAATGTCGCTCATGCCTCCGATAGCCCCGAAACGGCGGAGAAGGAAGTGAAGAGGTTCTTCCGGAAGGAGGAGCTCTTCGATTACTGAGCCGGGGATGTGCCAGCCGCGGGCGTGGCCGGTTTCTCATGATCGAGGAGCCAGTCCAGCGCCGCTTGAAGCTGCGGATCGATCTTATTGACCGCCTCCTCGCGGGAGCGGGGGACATCGAAGTCGGGGTGGATGCCTTCCTTGCCGATGTCGCGGCCGGATGGTGTCAGCCACTTGGCAGTGGTGATGCGCACACTGGTGGAACCCGGTAGGTCGAAGACCTCCTGCACTGTCCCCTTACCGAAACTCTTGCGGCCGATGATGGTGGCGCGTTCGAGATCCTGCAGAGCTCCCGCGAGGATCTCCGAGGCACTCGCAGAGCCTTCGTTGATGAGGACGACCATCGGGGTGAGCGCATCGATCGGTTTTCCGGTGACATAGTGGTTTGTCGGCTCGCCGCTGCGGCGCTCGACGGTAACCACTTTGCCCGATTTGAGGAACATCGAGGCGATTTGCACGGCACCTTCGAGATAACCGCCGCCGTTGGACCGCACATCGACGATGAGACCGTCCGGCTTGTCTTTCTCGAGTGTACGCAGGGCATCCTCCACTTCCGTGATGGAGTGGTCGCCGAATTGGTTCAATTGAATGTAGCCCACGGTGCCGCTGCCCGTCTTCTTCATCTCCCACTCGACGCTCGGCACGGTAATGCTCGCGCGCACGACTGTGATCGTGATCGGTTCCAGAGCGTCTTCGCGCACCACTTCAATCTTCACAGATGTTCCCTTGGGGCCGCGAATGCGCTGGACGACCTCGTTCAATGTCTCTCCCTCCACGCTTGCGTCATCCACTTTTGTGATGATGTCCTCCGGTTCGAGGCCGGCCTTGGCAGCCGGTGATCCCTTGAGCGGGGCTACGACGATCACCCGATCGTCACGCAGGGTGAGCTCCGCACCGATCCCTTCGAGCTGTCCCTGGAGGGATTGGACGAATGCCTTATTCTCCGTGGGTGTCATGAAGACTGTGTATGGATCGCCGATGGCGCGGACGAGGCCCGAAACGGTGCCGAAGACCATTGTGGCCGGATCGAGCTGGTCGGGGGTGATGTAGTGCTGCAACAGGAGTCTCCATACGCCCCACAGGAGTGACAGGTTCACCTCTTTCTCGGGATCGGCGAGGAGCGTCCCGCTCGCGGTCTTGCCCGAATATAGAAGTTCCAGTCGCTCTGAGATTCCTTCGAGCTGCTTCTGTTCATAGCGCACGCCCAACTGCCATCCTAGTGTCAACGTGAGGATGGGCAGAACAATGAGGATGGCGAGGCGTAGGAAGCGCTTCATGCAGTGGCGGAAGATTTATTCTGAAAAACGGTAGGGATCAGAACCCGCACACGGTAGCATCATCCCATGACGAGCGCGAAGAAGAAATCGGCGGAAAGCAGTGCCGCATCCCCCGTGCGTGGAGAAATGACGGTGACGAGTGAGGCTGCAGGGCAGATCGCTGTCATTGCGGAGCGCGAGAAGCGCCCCGGCATCCTGCGTATCGTTCGGGACGATGAAGGCGCTCTCTTCATGGAATTCGCTGCGAAGCCCTTGGCAGGCGACCAATCATTCCGACATGTGGCTTTTCCGACGGTTACCGTCTGCGTTTCCAAGGAGATCGTTGCGTGGCTCGATGGTGCGACGATCGATTTCCGCGGTGGTCGGTTCAAGCTTGATCTGGCCGGAAGCGGCTGCGGTGGCTGTGCGGGGTGTTGCGCGGAATGCGGGGGATGCCAGTGAAAATGCAAAATGCAAAATTAAAAATGCAAAATGACTGCCAGCGATACGCGTTGTTTAGCCATTTCCTATTTTGTATTCCGCACGTTTTGCCGCTTCAGAACGTGGTACTATACGCCCATGATCCGCATTCCCGCTACTCTTGAACGAGAGTTGGCGAAGCTGTTCCCCCGCGTGAAGGAGCGCGAACGGTTCGTGGCCGAAGCGATCCGACAGGCCTTGGGTGACGGAATCCCGCAGACATCCTCCGAGAGTGATGTTGAGCTGGTCGGAGGCACCATCCATCTGTTCACCGACGGCGGTTCACGGGGGAATCCCGGACAGGCGGCCATCGGCTGTATCCTGGAGGATCCGATTCGCGGCACGGTACTGCGGGAGCACTACGAGCGCATCGGCATCGAGACGAACAATGTCGCGGAGTATCGCGCGCTCATTGAGGGGCTCAAACTTGCGAATCGCTATCACCCCAATCATCTCGTGTGCCATCTGGATTCCGAATTGATCGTGAAGCAGCTCAATGGCGAGTACCAGGTGCGCATGGCCACTCTCAAGCCGTTCATCGAAGAGATCCGTTCCATTATCGAAGATATCCCCTCCGTCGAGTTCGTCCACATTCCGCGCAGCGACAACTACCGTGCCGACGCTCTCGTGAACAAGGCCCTCGACGAGCATCCCGCACCGCACTATGACTCGCGCACTCGTCATTGATTCGATGTCATCACCCGTGCGCATCATGAAACGCCACCAATGGTGTGCACTCGTCTTTCTTGTACTGCTCTTCGCCGCGGGCTCCGCGCACGCATCCTCTTCGCCGATCACGTTTCGGTATTTGCATCATCTCTTCACGCTGGACCCGGATGAATTTCCGCGCTGGCACGGAGTGGAGGAGGAGTGGTCGAGCAATGGCATCCCCATCCGGGCTCTTCCGGAGTTTCGCGTGGATGGAGACGATATTCCGTCGCTCCCGCGCGGGGTGGTGCGGCGGATCGTTCCCGGATGGAATCGCACCGCGATCCGTGAAACGCTTACGGAGCGCATCGCGAACGTGCTGGACCGCGCACCGGGTTCCGTCGTCATCCGTCGCAATGCCTCCGGCGCCATCGTCTTCGATGGTGTGGGATTGCCGGGACGCACCGTGGACATCGCATCTTTGACGGAGCTCACCATTGCCGCCATCGAGCAGGGGGTGACAGATGTCACCCTTCCTATCGAGGAACTGCAGCCGGCTCTGCTCGTAGAGGATCCGGCTCTGCGAGCCGAGGGCATCCGTGAGCTCCTTGCCGTGGGGGAATCCGATTACAGCGGCTCAGCCATTCCTCGGCGGCACAATATCGCCCTCGGGCTCTCCAAGTTCTCCGGCCACCTGATCCCGCAGGGGGCGGAATTTTCCTTCGACGAAACGTTGGGCCCGGTCAATGAACATACCGGATACTGGAAAGAACTCGTGATCGAGGGGGATAAGACACTGCCGGATTACGGCGGCGGACTCTGCCAGGTGAGCACGACTGCGTACCGTGGCGTGTGGGAGTACGGGTTCCCCATCCTCGCGCGTCGCAACCACAGTTTCGCCGTCCGGTACTACGCCCCGCAGGGGACGGATGCCACGATCTATCCGCCGTACACGGACATGCGGTTCCTCAATGACAGCCCCGGAGCCGTTCTGATTCAGACGTATGCGGAGAATGGTATCGCCTACTTCCTCTACTACGGCACGCGTGATAATCGCGAGACGCAGATCATCGGGCCTTACACGTGGGGGCGCACCGCTCCGCCACCCGATCGCACGGAGTACACCACGGAGATTCCTCCGGGGACCACGCGTAAAGTCGGTGAGCGCGTGCCGGGTCTCCATGCGGTTTGGTATCGCATCGTCCGCAGAGGGGAGAGCGAGGAGATCGAAGAAGTCGCGTCTGTCTATGAAGCGCGGCCGTTCTACCTCCAAGTTGGCATCGAGCCTCCGGCAGATGCATCCGCAGTTCCTATCGGGCCGGAACCGCCCACTCCTTGAGCTGCCGCGTGACAGAGAGACATCGCGAGGTGCGGTTCGCATGTTCTTCGATGCGTTCTCTGCAGAGGATCGAGAGCGATCGCAGGAGCGCGGGCGGGAGCGAGGCGAGACTTCCGGAGCTTCGCAGAGCTTCTTCGATGGTGCGAATGGCTTGAGGAGCGAGGTGGCCGGGAAACTCCTTCTCCGTGACGGCTGGGAGCAATCCGAGCAAGCGAAGCAGCTCGAGGGAGAAGGCGAGAACGGGATCTCCTTGTCCTTCCCGGCAGCTCTGCAGGAAGTGCAGGGTGAGATCGAAGATTGCGGGGAGCGCTTCCTCGTCGTGGAGGAGAGCGAGGAGGAGCTCGCACCCCTCTTCCGCCATGGCGAATTGTTCGATGGGGAGTGCGGCAGAGTGATTCAGGCGTTGTGCCGAGGTGACGGTCCATCCGGCACTGCTCTCCGCGAGTGTAAGGGAGAGGTGCTGGTGAGCCAGAAGGTGGCCGCCCATGCGGCTGCCTAAACGACGAACCCCACGGGCGCGGGCTGCGAGACGGCCGCGTTCCCGTGTGAACAACAGGAGGAAACGGTCAGCTTCGCCGACATCGTAGGCGTGCAGGACAAGGGCCTCGACGGAGCAGGTGCGAGCCATGGTCTTTCAGAGGGCGCTTAAGGAGAGCGGGAGAGCGTTGAGTTGCGGACGGATACCGAGGTAGGCGCCGAGACCTGCGAGGAGGGGGGCGAGGAGGAGCTCGACAGCGAAGAGGACGGGCAGGGTGCTCCGGGCGGAGAGCGTGAGATTCTCGCCAATGGCGGCGAGTAAGCCCGAAGGCTGGAATGCAGGGACGAAGAGCGGGAGGATTGTCAGGAGGAGAATGAGGGCGACGGCGCTCACCACTGTTGCGATCCAGAGGAGGATAGTCGCTTCCGTTGCAAAGGGGAGGAACACGGTAAGAGGATGGGCGCCGACGAGACGCTCGATGAGAACCTCTTCTCCCCGGTCCTGCGCGCGTCTGCGGACGAGCTCCGTAACGATGAATGTCAGCACGCCGCCGGCGATCACGAGGAAGAGCCCGGTCAGGGAACCACCGGCACGTGTGAGGCTCAGCAACTCATGCGCTTGCGCTTCTTGGTCGGTCGCCTTTGTCAGGAATGTGGGATCCACCACCTTCTTCCACTGTTCCTGCTGGATATACTCCGCGAAGGCATCATAGTCCGAGAGGGAGCGCAGGGTGACGGAGACCGTATCGGGGAACGGATTGTCCATGCCGAACTTCTCGAGGAATGCGACAAGCTCTCCGTCGCGCGTCTTGGCACGCTCGTACGCTTGCTCCTTCGTGATGAACTGGATCTCCTTCACCTGTTCCATCTGCTGCAGGGCCGCGGTGAACTCCCGAATCTGCTGGTCCGATGCGTCTTGGAGGATTTCGAGGCGTAAGTCCGCCCGGTCCCGTACGGCGGATTGCATTGACTGGATGGCGAGGGAGCCAAAGACGAGGAGTTGTAAGAGAGTGAGGACTCCGGCGAGCGCGCCGAAAGCCGCGAGCCAGTGCCGCTCGCGCTTCATTGCCGTGATTCCTCTCATGATTCCTCGCTTCCAGAGGACCATGGAGCCCTGATCCAGGCGCAGCATGGGTGACAGTATAGGCTAGGGTTAGGGCTAGGGCCAGGATGAGGGAGGTCATTATGAAACAATCGGAACGAATTCCTAACCCCAACCCTCACCCTCATCCCCGTACCGCCTTCGCCAGCCTCTCCACTGCCTGGACGCATTCCTGGGCGCGAACGTTGCCCGGATCGAGGTCGAGTGCACGCAAAAAGAGCGTGCGAGCCTTCATGAAGTTGCGGATCTGCAGGTACGCCACTCCGAGGTCGCAGAGCGTGAGAGGATTTTCACTTTCCAGATTCAGCGATCGCTCGAGTGTGACGACACCCTGTGCCCGCTGACCGCTCGAGAAGAGTGCCCAGCCGAGGCAACGAAGGATCTCGGCGTTGTTCGGCTTGAGGTGATTGGCTTTGCGAAGCAGTTGCACCGCCTCACTCCACTTCTCCTTATGCGAGAGGATGTAGCCGAGGATGTAGAAACCCGTATAGCTGCCCTGATCAAGGGTCACTGCCTGTCTCGCGGCGGCTTCGGCGCGCGCGAAACGTTCGAGACTCAGCTCATTATCAGCCACTTCCTCGAGCGCTGAGATGTTCTGCGGGTCCTCGATCAAGAGCTGCTCGAGGATCTTCAGTGCTTCGTCGTGCTTGCCTGCAAGTTTGAGCTGCTCTGCGCGCTCGAGACGTTCGAGGATGTCCGATGAGAGGCGCTGGGAGTCATCCATGAAGAAAGAAAGTATAACGGAGCCGGAAGGATACCAGCAGAAACTCAAGGACTTTTTCTAACTCACGAAGTACAGGACCGTATTCATGATGATTCGCGCTCCGGCGACGATCGCCACACCCATGACTGCGCCTATCATCATTCCTTTGCCGAGCCCTTTGCGCTGGTCGTCACCTATAGAAATAACATAGAAGAACGCACCCGTGATGAAGATCGCTCCGAAAGCGAACGGTGCCGTGATCATAAGAATGTCTGCGAGGTTTGACAGCATTTTTCCAATCGAGAGCCCCCCAACGCCGCCGCTCACGCAGAGTTGGTCCGGTCCGCACGCAGCAGAAGCTGTCAGCGGAGCCGCAAAGGCGATGATCATTGAGAGAAAACGCATCTCCATAGTATAGCACACCTTCTGCTCTCATGCACGTTGCGGAGAGCGGTTCCGACGCCTACACTCTGTTCTCACTCCATGACCTCTTCCGGCTTCCAGACGCGCTTCCTCGGCGATGACACCCCCCCTCCTCGACCGGCCCGTTTCGGCGGGCTCAAGCGTGCGACGGGCGACGGGCGATTCAGGCGTTTCGGGCGAATGCTCGCACGCGCCTTCTGGGCAGTTCTGCGGGTGACGAAGCGCATCCTTTCGTTCTTCGCGCCGCAGCGGACGGGGAGCCTGCGAAAGTCGCTCCTGCGTATCGGCGGAGCCGTCCTCCTCCTCTTCTTCCTCTATACGGGTTTTCTGTGGTTCACCCTTCCGGATGTCGGGGACTCCGCAAGCCTCATTGCTTCGCAGAGCACGGTGATCACCGATCGCAATGGCGAGGAGCTCTACCGGCTCTTCTCTGAGGAGGACCGCACATACATTCCCAGCAGTTCTATCCCCCAAAGCCTCAAAGATGCGATCGTCGCGATTGAGGACGAACGGTTCTACGAACGCGGGTGTCTCGACATGCGCGCCATCTTCCGTGTGTTCTTCCGCTTCGGGCAGGCAGGAGGTGCTTCCACGCTTACGCGCCAGCTCGCGCGCAACGCACTTGATCTGAAGAAGGAGAACCTCTTCAATCGCAAGTTCAAGGAGATCATCCTCGGTTGCCAGCTGGAGGCGCGCTATAGCAAGGAACAGCTTCTCGAACTGTACTTGAACTGGATTCCCTTCGGGCAGAATGCGTACGGCATCGAGCAGGCGAGCCGGCGGTACTTCGGCGTCAGCGCGAAGGATCTCACCCTTGCTCAGTCCGCGATTCTCGCAGCCCTCCCGCAGCGCCCGACGTATTTCAATCCGTACGGGAGTCACCTGCACACGCGTGTGGAGCCGGAAGTGATCGACAAGGTTTTGAGCGGAACGATCACGCGTTCGAATCAAATTGCGGACGATGAAGTGACGATTGGGTTGCTGGGTACCGTCGTCGGGTCCGGAACCACCGCGCTCTACGTGGGCGGGCGTACCGATCAGGTGCTCAGCGATATGCAGGACCAGGAAAGCATTACGGAGCAGCAGAGGTTGCAGGCGTTGGCTGATATCGAGAAGATCGCTTTCAAACCGTTCCGCGAGACGATCCGTGCGCCGCACTTCGTACTCTGGGTACGGGATGAGATGGGGCGCATGTTCGGTGGCTCGGAAGAGGGTGTGCTCGAGCGGGGTGGCCTTCGTGTCGAGACAACGCTCGATTGGAAGATGCAGCAGGTGGCCGAGCAGGTCATCACGAATCATCGGGAAGACATTCTCAAGCGTTTCGGCGCGCAGAACATGGCGCTCGTCGCGGCCGATCCGCAGACACGCGAGGTGCTCGCGTACGTCGGCAACGTTGATTACAGCGACGAATCGAACGGTGGGAAGATCGACATGGCCATCGCGCCGCGCCAGCCGGGGTCCAGCTTCAAGCCATTCGTCTACGCAGCTGCGTTCCGCAACGGGTTCAATCCGGCGACCATTCTCTACGACGTCCCGACGAAGATCGGCAATGACGAGCCTGTGGACTACGACGGAAAGACGATGGGTCTCATGACCATCCGGCAGGCGCTCGGTGCCTCGCGTAACATCCCCGCAGTGAAGGCCTTCTTCCTGGCGGGTCAGGAGGAACCCATCCTGCAGCTTGCGGGTGACATGGGGGCCCCCACGCCTGGGCTCAAGCGCCAAGAGATGAAACTTCAGCAGCCTGAGTTCGACTACGGCTGGCCGCTCGCGCTCGGCGCAGCGGAAACACCGCTCACCGAGATGGTGCAGGGCTACTCCACGTTTGCCGCCGGCGGACTCGCCGCTCCGCTTGTGCGCATCCGTCGCATCACCGACAAGAAGGGGAATATTCTCTTCGAGGCGAAGCCGCAGGAACCCAAAGCCGTCCTCGATCCGCGCATTGCCTATCAGATCACCTCGGTTTTGAGCGACGAGTGGGCGCGGCCGACGGATTACTGGAAGACGCAGCTCACCGTCCCCGGCTACCAGACGGCCGCGAAGACCGGGACGAGCAACAAGTGCCTTGAGCGCAAGGATGACGGCTCATGCAAGCTGCGCAAGCCCGACAACGCGTGGGTCATCGGCTACACGCCCAATCTCATTGCGGGCGTATGGGCGGGCAACGCCGACAGCTCGTCCATGTATGAGAAGGCGGACGGACTTACGACCATGAGTCCCGTATGGAAGGAGTTCATGACGGGTGCTCACCGCCTCCTCAAGAATCCGCAGACGACCTTCCCGGCCCCTTCCGGCATCGTGCAGCCGCAAATCTCACTTCTGTCCGGGCAACTTCCGACTGCCTGCACACCTGTGGAACTTCGACGTGCGGATGTCTTCCTTGAAGAGGCGGCACCGACCGAGCCCGATCCGGCTTGCATGATGCTCAGAGTGGATAAGGTGACGCACCTCCTTGCCTCATCGAAGTGTCCGCTCTCGGCTCAGGGCACGGGAAGTTTCCTGCAAGCGCATAGCATCCTTCCCGATCGCTGGCCGACATGGGAGGAAGGCGTGCAGAAGTGGGTCAAAGTGCAGAACGATCTTTGGTATGCCACGGAAGATCACTCCGGCTCGCTCCTGCCCCTCCCGGTGGCGCCGGAGCAGGAGTGTGACCCCGCCCTCACGCCCGGGCGTCTCACGCAGCCAACACTTTCCATTCTCTCGCCGAGTAACGGCGGGATCGTAGGGTATCCCGCATTCAAGATCCGTCTTGCGTATACCGTGGGGTCCTCCGTGCAGGAAGTGCGTTACAGCGTGGACGGCAAGTCGGTGGCAAGCTCGGTCGAGCCACCCTTTGATCGTTTTTTACGCATGCCGCGTTCCGTCAAGAAAGAGGGGTCGCACATAGTCACCGTCACGCTCATCGATCGATATTACAACGAAGCAAGCGACTCCCTCTCGATCCGTTTCGGAGAGGATCGTGGTCTCCCTGTCGTACAGTTCTCAGAGCCGGTCGGCGATATCGCGGTGAAGAGCGGCGATACGCTCACGGTGCGTGCGGAAGCGGAGGATTCCGATGGCGAGATCAAGTATGTGCAGTTCTATCTCGGGCAGACACTGCTCACCACCAAGCCGAGGGAGCCTTACGAGTTCTCCTACGTCGTCGCGGTGCCAGATGGAACGTATCAGCTTCGGGCGGTGGCGGAGGATATGGCGGAGAATACAGCCGAGGACAGTCTCACGGTGACGGTGGGGGCCGGGGGAAGCGCTCTTAAACCGCCTGCGCCGATCGGCGAACCTCAACTGGTCAGCCCATTGGAGGATCAGACGATTCAGAAGAGCACGCCGATCGATCTTAAGGTGCAGGTGCCGCGTCTCTCTACACAGGACTACGCCTCGCTGAAACTGTCCGTGGCCGATGAGCAGGGGGTCGAGGATGTCCTCCTCGAATTGACGAATGGCGAGGGGCTCTACGTCCGTCAGTGGCAGTCAAAGCGTGCAGGCACATTCGTCATTTATGTACGGACGAAAAATCGGTCCGGGGAGGAGAGGGAGTGGAGTGAGAGGAAGATTGTGGTGGAGTAGTGATGATGTAACTCGTTGATTTCTTCTTTCTTTGTCAGGGCGACAAAGAAAGAAGAAAAGAAAGCGCTCCGCCGCCAAAGCCCCTCCGCTTAGGCTCTGCGCCTCCTCGTCGACCCCTCCAAGGATTCGGGGTCGCCTCGTCGGCAATGCTGCCTTTGGCAGCAGAGCCTTCCCCTTCACCCCCCGTGGCGGCGGAGCCCACCTAACTGTATGCGGAATATCACAGTTGCTTCGCCACCTCGTCGGAGAGGTTCGCGTTCGTGTGCACCTCGGAAACGTCGTCGTCGGCTTCCACCATTTCGATGAACTCCATCAGCTTTTTCGCCGTCTCGACGGACGTGACATCGAGGCGCTGCTTCGGGACGTACTTGAGTCCCGCACTCTCGATCGCGTAGCCGGCCTTCTTCAGGATATCGCGCGCCTTGGACCAATGCGCCGCATCCGTCGTCACCGAGACGAATCCATCTTCTTGGTCGATGTCCCGAGCTCCCGCATCGATGAGTTGCAGTTCGAGGTCCTCGGGAAGGACGCCTGCTTTGCGGCCGGAGACGACGCCGAGCCGATCGAACATCCAGCGCACGGCATTGCTCTCCGCCCAGCGACCGCCCCTCTTCTCGATGATGGATTTCACGAGACTCAACGTGCGGTTCCGGTTGTCCGTGATGCATTCGATGATGCAGGCCACGCCGCCCGGACCGTAGCATTCATAGACGACTTCCTGCATCTGTTCCCCTTTAAGCTCGCCGGAACCCTTCTTGACCGCGCGCTCGATATTCGCGTTCGGGACGTTGTCCTCCCGCGCGTTCTCGATGGCGGTTCGCAGAGCATTATTGATCGTTGGATCTCCTCCTCCGCGAGCTGCGATCTCGATCAGGCGCGCATGGCGCGTGAAGACCTTGCCGCGCCGCGCGTCCTCGGCGGTCTTACGAACCCGGATGTTGGCCCATTTACTGTGTCCGGACATGAGAGGATTAGGATTAGGGCTAGGGTTAGGGAAGACGACAATGCCATTGTAGCATCATCAGTCTGTTTCGAGTCTCAATATCTTCGAACCCTAACCCTAACCCTAAGACCCAGCCCTACTTTCGGTACGCCAGCATCCCCATGAACCGCGCGCGCTCGATAGCCTGCTTGAGCATCTTCTGATACTTGAGGCTCACGCCGGTGTAGTAGCGCTGGCGGATGTTTCCGAAGTAGTCCACATACTGCTTCAAGAGCGGGTAGTCCTTGTAGTCGATGTATGCGACACCCTTCTCCTTGAAGGGACACTTCTTCAGTCGGGGGTCGGTGCGCGGAGATTTGTTGGCTTGCTTCATGGGAGGAGGGGGAATCAGAGATTGATCTCGTCGTCGGAGATGAGCTTGGAAATTTCTTCTTCGAGAGCGCCTTCACTGAGTGGCTTTTTCGGGGCTTCCGTCTCCTTCTTCACCTTCTTCTCCTCCTCGACGCGCTTGGCCTGACGCTTGGCCCGATCCGCCACCTGCTTCCTGAGCTTCTCTTCCGCGGCTGCGGCGTTTCGCTGGTCGCCTTCCTCTTTGCTCTTCTGCCAGTTCTTGAACTGCTCGGAGAACTTCACCACTTCGTATCCCTTCGGCGGCTTGATGAGCAGATGCCGCAGCACGTTGGGGGTGATGCGAATGGCTTCATCGATCTCGCGGATCTTCTCCGGATCCACTTCGTAGTGGTAGATCACGTAGCAGCCTTCCGTCGATCCTCTGATGGCGTAGGCGAGACCGCGGCGGCCCCACGAGTCCTTGGAGATGAGCTTCGCTTGGGCGTCTTCGAAAATATGCTCGACCGCCTTCAAGACCTCCTGCTCCTCTTTCTGGGGGAGGGGGTAGGGGTAGAGCACACAGAGCTCGTAGATACGTCCTTCGTCGGTGGTGGGCACGAGTGATGGCATACGATTCGTGGGTAAATCCGGTGCGGGAATCCGCACGGGAGAATCGGTAGAGCCGACTGTACTGGTGACCTGATGCTTGGGTCAAGGACGATTCAGCCGTTTTTGCGCATTGCATAGAGGATGCAGTTCACGCGTTCGACGACGGAAAAGCCGTGTTCTTCCAGGTAGGCACGCAGAGCGCCGTGCATGAAGCGGCCCCCCTGCGGGAGATCGTGGTACTCCATGACGATCATGCGGATCTTGCCGAGGTCTTCCGCCGAGAGGGCATAGAGGATGTCATACTCCGCACCTTCGCAGTCGAGCTTGAGACAATCGCATTCCCGGACGGAGTTCCGGGCGAAGATCGTCGCGAGCGAGACGACGGGGACCGTCACAGCGGTGCCTTCGTGGTTCTGCGGCTTGTAGAGGGAATTGAACCAGCTGCAGCGCTTGGTCACATAGAGCTCCGCCGTTCCGTCCTTCCCGCCGACGGCGGCGGAGAATGCCTGGACGCGCGGCGCGAGGTGATTCTCGGCAACGTTTCTCGAGAGGATCTTCGCCGTTTCCGGTTCGGCTTCGTAGGCGAGGATCTTCGCTTCGGGTGCGAGAGCTGCCGCACGGATGGTAAACGAGCCGATGTTCGCTCCGACATCGATGATCGCGCGGCAGGACTTCCAGTCGAATACGGGCGGCTCGTAGATGTGGTCGAACCACACTTCATTGATGCCACAGCGATCCACCGAGAAATTGCGGCTCGTCAGCGTCATGCCGTTTCGCAGTTTGTACGTGAGTGTCTCCCGGCGGATCCAGCCGAGGCGATTGAAAAGATAGAGCGGCCAGTTGCGGACCGTTCGTATCAGCTTCCAGAGGTAGTACGCCATCGAGTGTTCCCGTTGCATGGCGGGAGTATGCCTGAAGTATGAGGGGTAGGGTTAGGGTTAGGATTAGGAAAACCGTTTCGGTCGTTCTGTAGCGATATCCCTAACCCTCAATCCTAACCCTAACCTTTCTATGCCCCCTTTCTCGCGATTGAGAGGAGCAGGTCCGCGATGGCATTGAGGTATCTCCTCGCGCCCGGATCTTGTTCCATCACCGACGTGCCGGGCTTCGAATTCAGTTCGATGATCTTCCAGACGCCACTTGCGTCCCGGCCGGTATCCACGGAATAGAGACGGTCGGGGAAGCGCTTGAATGCATGATCAACCGTCTGGAAAATACCCCACGCCTCCTTCGGTACCTGCTCGCGCGGTACCTCTTGTATGTTGGCTCCCAGTGCGACATTGGCGAGCAGGCTTCCGGGTTGTGCCGTTCGCACGTAGGCGACAATAAACTCTCCGCGGATGGAGATGATACGGAAATCATGAACGGTGTCCGTGATCCCCGGAATGCCTTTCGATGTGTCGATGAATTCCTGAAGGAGGTAGGGGTATGTCGGGATTTTTGCGAGGATGTCCTTTTTGGGGAAAATGAAAACGCCGCGGCCCTCCTCTTCGTCAATGGGTTTCGCCACCGCCATTGCGGTGGGGATCGATTGCAGGAAGGCGGCGGCTTCCGCAGGAGTATGAACGACGGCGGTCGCCGGGAAGAGCTGCGGAAACTCCTCGTAGGATTTCCATTTATCCGTACAGAGATCGTCGAAGACAGGTTCGTTCACCGTCATGGCCTGTGCGTCACCGCGGAAGGAGCCGCGGTTGAAGATGACGGCGGGGTGCACGAGATCTTCCGTCCGCTTAAACGCTCCGTCTTCGAAGATCCATCCGCCCTCGAAGGTGTTTCCTCCGCGGTACGTCTCCTGCCCGCGCACGATGGCGAATCGCCCTCCGCGGTCACGGATGCATTCGGCGATCTGTCGGTAGGCGATCTGGTATTCCTCTTCGTCGAAGGGATTGTCGTAGAAACCGGGATCGGAGAAGAATACCGCCACTGTTTCCATATTTTGAGACTAGTGAACTTTGTGAGGCGATTCAAGGATATTTGAGGATTAGGGTTAGGATTAGGTCTAGGGAAGTCGATTTGATTGTCCGAAGACAAAATCCCTAACCCTGACCCTAGCCCTCACCCTAAATTTGCCATGGAAAAATCTCTGAGGTCTTGTATCTCGCAAAACGGGAGACGTTATACTGCATGCTCTTGAAGCGCATGCTCCTCAGCATCGGCTTATCAGTCTGTCTGTGTGTGATCGGTGGGGTCGCGTTTGCGCAGGACACGGATCTTCCGCCCGAAGCGGAGCGTATCGTCCCATCCATCAAAGGGCCGCAGGACATCATCGTCGGTCGCACGATCATTCTCGATGCGTCGGAGACGCAGGGGTTGGGGGAGAAGACGACCTATCGCTGGTACCGCGATCGCTCTCCGCAGTCCATCAGCCAGAGCTTCGAAGCGGTATTTACGCCCGAGCGGACGGGAACGATCACGTTCCGGGTGGTGATCCGCACCACGATCGACGGGAAGGAGTATGAGGCGGAGAAGGAGCACACGGTCGTGGTTTACGAACGGAAAGTCATTCTGATCACGGACGCATCCGCCATCACGGAGGAGAAGCTCGCGTTCCACAAGGAGGAGGCTGCGCATGCCGGGACGTACCTCCTTGCGCTGTGGGCGGAAACAGCCGGTACATCCACGATCGATACGCTCTCATCTCTCGTGACGGCGAATGCCGACGCTCTCGCAGGCGCACAAGCCGTGGCAGTCTGGAGCGATGATGCCGCTTCGGGTTTGCAGGCGCTCATGAAGGCCGTCGATGCGAGCGGCGAGCCGCTCCTGCAGAAGCAAACGCTCGTCGTGATCACGGATCGCAGCCTCAATATCCTCGCGAGGATGTCGCGCGGCCCCTTCGCGGTGCTCAAGCCTGACCGCATCATCCTCACGCGGCAGGAGGCGCTCAGTCCTCTCCTGACCACTCAGACTATTTCCGACTTCACGGAGGAGTTGGCCCGCCGGGATATGGGGTACCGGATCATCGATGAATCCACGATGGGAGTGCGCCCTTGGAATCTCCTCTCCTCACTCGTCACCTACATGTTGACTCACGGGGTATCGAGCCAGATCGTCATTCTGCTCCTCATCCTGCCGCTCATTGCCATGATTTTGGCTTTCCTTCGCCAGGTGGTTGGCATCACCACATTCGGTCTCTTCACTCCTTCCATCATCACCTTGAGTTTTCTCGCCATCGGTTGGAAAGCGGGGATCGTGTACCTGCTCCTCATTCTGATTGCGGGATACTCCACGCGGGCGATCATGCAGCGGTGGGAGCTCCTCCATGTTCCGCGGATGGCGGTCGTTCTCAGCGTAGTCAGCGTGACGCTCCTGCTCCTTCTCGGAACGGCGGCCGCCTTCAAGATCACCTACGAACGTGACACCGTTTTCATTCTCCTCATCATGTCCACGCTTGCCGAGAGTTTCTTGAGCCTCAAGGCCGAAGAGGGGTGGCGCAGCGCGATGATCGCGACCACGGAAACGATTTTTGCGGCGCTCCTCTGCGTCTGGGTGGTCCAGTGGCCGCTTCTTCAATCCTTGATACTCGCTTACCCCGAGCTCATCTTGCTTGCCATACTGGCGGACATCGCGCTCGGACGATGGTCCGGATTGCGGCTCGTGGAATATTTCCGCTTCCGTGAAGTGATCGGTCACCTTCATGAGGAATGACGATGTTTTCACGCGTCATCAATCACGGCATCCTCGGCATCAACGCGCGTAATCTTCTCTATATCAGACCGTTCAATCCGCGGAAATCCGTCGCGTTCGCGGATGACAAACTCCAGACGAAGGCATTCCTCTCCGCGCGCGGAATTCCGACGGCGAAAATTTTCGCACGCATCGAATCGCGCAGCCAACTGAGGGAATTCTCCTTCGATGCGCTGCCGGATGAATGTGTTCTCAAGCCGAATCGCGGCTATGGGGGCGAAGGAATCCTCATCCTGCATCGGCAGAAGGACGGCATTTTTTCTACGAAGGGGAGAGCATCCCTCACCATCCAAGACCTTCGTCGCCATATCGAGGACATCCTCGAAGGCCGCTATTCCCTCAACGGTCGCCCCGATACGGCGTTCTTCGAACAACTGCTTACCGCGCACGAATGCTTCGCTCCCTTTCGTCCCGTGGGCCTTCCCGATCTGCGCATCATTGTCTTCAATCTCGTGCCTGTCATGGCGATGCTGCGCATTCCCACCGCGGAGAGCGGCGGCAAAGCGAACCTTCACCTCGGAGGCATCGGCATCGGCATCGATCTTGCCAAGGGCGTGACGACGTATGCGGCGCAGTACCACCGCATCGTCGACCGGTTGCCCCACGGGCTCGCGCCGTCCGGGATCAAGATTCCGTTCTGGGATGACATCCTGCTCATGTGCTCGCGCATTCAGCAGCTCACCAATATCGGCTATATCGCCTGCGATATCACGATATGCAAAGAGATGGGCCCCGCGTTGCTCGAGGTGAACGCGCGTGCCGGTCTCTCCGTGCAGATTGCCAATCTCGCGCCGCTCAGGTCGCGACTTGAGCGGGTATTGGGGGTGAAAGTCAGCGTTCCGGAAAAGGGAGTTCGTCTCGGTCAGGATCTCTTCGGCCAGAAGAGAATCAAGGAGGAGGCTGCGGACGATCGTCAAATTCTGGGTTTACAGGAGGTCATCACTGTTGCGATGGATGGCGCATCCATGGATGTCCTCTGCAGCATAGCGCCGGAGCGGGAACGAACGGTGTTCGACCCCTCTCTCATCGAGGAGCTTCGTCGAGAGGGGGTATTGGAAACGGAAGATGCCGCAGCAGGGACGTATCGGATGAAATTTATGTTGGGGAAGCGAAAGATTCAGACGCTGGTCGCCGGGGGCGCCGTACCGTCACCGTTTCGTGCCCTGATCGGGAAGCGTGATCTCGTAGGTTTCCTCCTCGATCCGGCGCGTGAACAGCCTGCTTCCTTGCGGCCGAACAAATCCGGGATCGGCGTGCGTGCCGCGGACAGATTGTTCTCCCAGATCGATGAGGATCTCTCCATGCTTCAGTGGCTGAAACCGACGAACCTTCTCGATGAGCTTTCGCGACTTCAACAGGATCGCACGTACAATCCACGCTTCTCCTATCCGTCTTGCGGTGACGTGCTTGAAGATGCGGAGCGCAGACTGGAAGAAGAGGTGATCGACGATTCGGCTCAGGGAGTTCTTCTCGAGAAGAAGCGCAAGGAACTTCTCCAGCGCATTGCACTCTTGCGGGCCAGAGGGAATGCCAATTCATTCACGGAAGCGTCTCACGCGCTGTTCGGTGCGCCGAGTCATGCGCTCATCCGCGTGGCGACCACCGCTCTCCGCGATCGACCGAAGGAGCCCTTCGCTCAAGAAGAACCTCTGGACATCGAAAAAGCCGCTCAGCTCCTGCGTTCCGCTCTTGCGCGTTACGGTCTCCATGACTGGCAGGTGGTCGTGAAGTCGAAAGTGGTCGCGGACAGCGCGACGGGGCCGAAAACGATCTTCCTGCGTGAGGGGGTGGACTTCTCCCGTCCGCGCATCGATGCGCTGATCGCGCACGAGATCGAGACACACGCGCTCACGACGGAGAATGGCAGTCACCAGCCTCTCGCATTACTTCGACGCGGTTGCGCGTACTATCTCGATACGCAGGAGGGGCTCGCTATCTACAATCAGAACAGAGTCCTCCCTCCGTTCCATGAGAAACGCTACGGCCCTGCGAGGAGCGTTCTCGGAATTGTGTTTGGTCTGAAGCACTCTTTCGCCAAGACACGACAGTACCTTGAAGAAGAGCTTCGGTACTCTTCCCAAAAAGCCCTGACCAAGACGATCGATATCAAACGCGGCCTTAAGGATACCTCCGAGCACGGCGGGTTCACCAAGGGGGTGACGTACCTGCGCGGGTTGCGCGCCATCGAGCGGTTCGTCGACGGCGGTGGCGATCTCAGGCGTCTCTACATCGGCAAAGTCTCGCTTCGTGATCTGGACTTGATCGAGAAGATTCCGAGTCTCCTGCCCCCCCTGCTTCTGCCTTCCTATCTTCGGGGAGAATCGGCGAACGAGAAAGAACGCGAGTGAGGAGATTGGAGCCGCCGACCGGAATTGAACCGGTGACCCTCTCCTTACCATGGAGATGCTCTACCTCTGAGCTACGGCGGCCCGATGTGCCAGGAGTCTATAAGGTTTGTGTCTGGAGCGACAAGGTGTTCGCTCCTCAATTTCCTATGGTTTCCGTCCAGCTCTGCGCCGGTTCACCATTGAGCTTCCTCAATGCATTCTTCAGTGCGTGCAGGCACAGAAGGGCGCACTTCGTGCGGCGGGGGCCGATGGAGACTTTGAGCAGATCGAACACGGAGCGTGGGGGGAGATGTGCCGCCTCTTCCGTCGTCATCCCTTTGAGGTGGCCTGCGAACATCGACATCGCCGCCTGGCTGATGGCGCAGCCTTCGCCCTCCCAGCGGATATCGTTAATCCTCTTTCCTTTGATGAGGAGCCGAAGCTCCAAGCTGTCACCGCAACTTGCATTGGTCTCCTCGTGCGAAACGGTCGGGTGCTTCATCGGCCCCTTGCAGAGCGGATGATGGGCGTGGTCGAGGATGGATTCGGCGTAGAGATCCATGAGAGAGATCGGGGGATGATCATTTCTTCAATTTCGCGATGGCACGACGGATTTCCTCTGCGCAGCGGTCGATTTCTTCAGGAGTGTTGTAGAGGCTCACCGAGAGTCGCGTCGATGCGCCGATGTCGAGGCGCTCGTGGAGCGGCTGCGCGCAGTGGTGTCCGGCCCGCAGGCAGATGCCCTGCCGGCCGAGAATGTCCGTGAGATCGTGCGGGTGGACGCCTTCGATCGTGAAGCTTACGCAGCCGGCGACTTCGTCCGCGGAAGCGGGACCGAGAATGCGCAGGCTGGGGATTGCTTTCAATTTTTCAATGGCGTGCGCGAGCAGTGCATGTTCATGCGCTTCGATATCCTTCCATGGGTACTGCGTGAACCACTCGATCGCCGCCTTGAGGCCGATCGCCTCCGCAATGGGCGGCGTGCCCGCTTCAAATTTCGCCGGGGGGTCCGCCGGGAGGAACTCTTCGCGCGTCACGCGCTGCACCATCCCGCCGCCGCCGAGGAACGGGGGTATCTTCGAGAGGAGGGGCGACCGTGCATAGAGCACGCCGATACCCGTTGGGCCGAAGAGTTTATGGCCGGAGAAAGCCAAGAAATCACAATTCAATTCCGTGACATCGATGGGCCGGTGGGCGATGAGCTGGCTAGCGTCGATGAGTGTCAGAGCATGGGCGCGGTGTGCGCGCTCGATGATGTCAGAGAGTGGCGGAAGCGTTCCCAGGACATTGCTCAGTCCCGTGACGGAGACAAGCTTCGCTTTTCCATCCTTTAGTGCGGCATCGATGTCCGCCATGCGCAGCGATCCATCCTCTTCCATATCGATCCAGCGAAGAGAGATGCCGATCTCCTCCTTGAGTTGCAACCACGGAACGATATTGGAGTGATGCTCGAGTATCGAGAGCACGACGCCGTCTCCCTTCTTCAGATTCGCCTTGCCCCACGTCTTCGCGACGAGGTTGATGCTCTCCGTGGCCCCCTTCGTGAAGACGATTTCGTCACGATGCTTGGCCGCGATGAATGCACGTACGGTTTCGCGGCTCGCTTCGTAGCGGTTCGTGGCCTCATCGGCGAGTGCGTACATGCCGCGGTGGACATTCGATGCGGCTAATCGGTAGTACGTATCCATGGCGTCGATCACGTTCGCGGGCTTCTGCCCCATCGCCGCCGAATCGAGGTAGATCGGCGGATGCTCTTCCCGGAAGATCGGGAATTGCCGGCGGATGGCGGCAGTATCGAGGGGCATGGAGCCGTAAGGATACCAGCTCTGCTTGGTGTTTTCTCTTCTTTCCTCTGCTACCCTTGCAACGTTTTCCTCCCCTTATGCAACAGAACACCGTCAGGACGCTCTCCATTGCGCTCTTCGTTTTGCTCCTGGGATGGGGCTTCTACACGTTCCTCTTCTATCTCGGCGTGCCGGGGCACGGAGTGGTACTGTTGGGAGACAAAGGCTACGAGACGGTCGTCGGGCAGTGTACGAACTCGGGCGAGATTTGCAGGGGGTTCTTTTCCCTCTTCGCGTTCCTCGAGCATAGCGCCGTCCGCGCCGCGCCGTTTCTGTGGTATGCGGTCGTCTGCCTCGTCATCTATGCCGCCGTTCTCGGATTTCAGGTACTGAAAGGCCGTGCGCTGGCATGCCGATGGACGCTGAAGCCCTGGCACATCATCGTCTTCTTCGTCGCTTCGCTGTGGTTGATCTTCACGACGCTCACGCTGTCCATGGGGGACAACGATATCCCGCTTCGCAGGCTCGTGGAGCCGACACCCGAGATCTATTCGGGGACCAGTGCGGAGGGGCTCAAGGTGCTGCGGGAGAACTTCGACGGCCTGATGCAACGCGGGTGCCTCATCCTCAAGGGGACGTACAACAACGGCGTGAAGGGGTACGACGTGAGTGTCCGCTGCATACAGCAGTCGTTCGTGACGCGCGTGTTCGCGCCGCTCGCGTTCATCGCCCTGCTCCTCGCGGAATTTCTCGTTCTCGGGAGCATGGTGCTTGGCTGGCTCAAGCTCAAGCCTGTCTCTTCGCTCACCGAAACGGTTCTCAGCCTCGGCATGGGTGCTTGCGGATTCATCGTCATTCTCTGGTCGCTCGCCGTCGCGAGTTACCACCTGACGGGTATCGCGCTCTACACGATGACCGCAGGGTGGGTGGTCCTCGCGCTCGTACCGATCGTCGGATTCCGTCATGTGCTGTACTGGCTGCGGAAGCTGAAGGATACCGTTTGGACGCTCGACGAACGCTGGTACAGCGTGCTGATACTGCTTTCGTGGCTCGTCATCAGTTACCTCGCCTTCAATTTCCTCACCGTCGTCCGCCCCTTTCCGATCGGATGGGATGATCTCGGCAGCTACCTCAATCGGCCGCGCCTCCTCGTGAGCTTCGGTCAATTCATCTACTCCATGGCGCCGTTCCAGTGGGAGTACATCACGTCGCTGGGGTTCATGCTCTTCGGGTACGAGAGCTTCTTCGGGGCGACGATTTCCATGCTCATCAACTGGATGGCAGGTTTGCTCGCTCTGCTCACCGTCTTCATGTTCGCGCGTCACTTCCTCGGAACCGGTCGCGGCGTGCTCGCGGCGCTGCTCTACTACACGTTGCCGATGGTGGGGCACTTCTCCTTCGCGGACATGAAGGTCGACAACGCCGTCTTCACGATGGGGGCGTTGAGTATGTTCTGCGTTTTCGCGTTCCTCGCGCAGGAGTTTGGAACGCAGGAACAGACGGACAGGCATAGTGGCTCATGGCTCATGGTTGCGGGTATCTTCGGAGGATTCGCCTTCGCCATGAAGCCGACGACGATCATGACGCTCCTCGCGACCGGGGCCGTCCTTTGCGGCGTGCTGCTGCACTGGTCGGCATTTGTGGGGGTCGTTCTGCTTTCGATCTTCATCTTCGTGTTCCAGGGCACGCTCAGTTTGCAGGATGTCGCTGCACGCATCTTCGGACAGGGTGCTTCGATTTCCGATAGCGTCTTCCTCGGCGTGTGTTTACTCCTCGGTCTTGTGTGTGTGGGGTGGGCGATGTGGAAGCGCCGCGACCGACTCTGGTTCATGCTGCGCGCCGGCATCATCTTCGCAGGATTTTTCCTCATCACGCTCTTCCCGTGGGTCGAACACAACAATATCCTCCGCGGGACATTCATCCCTCACGCGGATTTCGGCGCGCCGAACAATATCACGCCGGTATTCGACGTGACGGGGACGCTCGACCCGAACCAGTACAAGAATCTCATCCCCATCCCCAAGGAACTTCGTGTCGATAAGACGAATCCCGCCTGCAAGGCGACGGGTTCCACGGAGGAGCTCGGACGCTACTGGGGCGAGCAGAAAGGCTGGGGGCACTATCTCCTGCTGCCGTGGCGTTCGGTCAACAATATCGATGCAACCGGCTACTACGTAACGACGATTCCGGCACTGCTGCTTGTGCCCCTCCTGCTTCTCCTGCCGTTCTTCTGGACGCAGAGGGGACGGTGGCTCCGGTGGCTCTTCCTCGCGACCGGTTTCATGCTCTTACAGTGGATGTTCCTTGCCAGCGGCATCGTTTGGTACGGCGTTGGCATGTTCCTCGGGTTCGTCGTGCTTCTGGAGACTCTCCTCGCCAAGGCGCCCGATGTGCCGAACCGCATGGTTACCGGTGTTCTCCTGACACTTTCGCTCTTCTCCGCATTTGGCATGCGCTTCTGGCAATTCGAATCACAGCGCAACCTCCTCGAGTATCCCATGGGCAAATCGAGTGCCGAGGTCATGACGGAGCGCACGATTCCGCACTACAACGACATTGCCAACACTGTGGTGGAACGGGCGAAGACTCTCAAGGATCGGCCGTACCTCTACCGCGTGGGGACGTTCATCCCGTACTTCATTCCGCGGAATCTCGAGATCATCGGCATCGCGGATCACCAGCTCGATTTCTTCAATTGTCTCTATCAGGAGCGCGATCCCAAGCTGACGATTGCCCGCCTGAAAGCCATGGGGATCAACAGCATCGTCTTCGATACGAATACGGCGACGATCGAGCGGGAGTCCGACGGCACCCTGCATCAGAAGGTCAATGCGTTCATTGATTTCCTCAACACGCCGGATGTCGGTCTGAAGGTGGTTGTCAGCGACGCAAAAGCCGGCGTCGCCTTCATTCTTGTCGACTAGTTATTCCCTTCCATGAAGATTGTCGCTGTCATTCCGGCCTACAACGAAGAGACGCGCATCGCGAGTGTCATCCGTGCCGCATTTACCTTCGTCTCGGCGGTCATCGTAGTGGATGACGGATCGCAGGACCGAACCGCCGAGGTGGCGCGGGATGCGGGAGCCATCGTTCTCGTCCATCCGGAGAACAGCGGGTCCGGGGCCGCGACGATGACAGGGGTCGAGGCCGCACGCCATATGCATTCCGATATCATCGTGACGCTCGATGCCGACGGCCAGCATGATCCCAAGGATATCCCCGCCCTGCTGAAGCCCGCGGCGGAGGGGCGTGCGGACATCGTGTTCGCCAATCGTTTCGGACAGCGGAACAGAATCCCGCTGGTGCGGCGCCTCGCAAACGGAATGGGAAACCTCATCACATTCGTCGTCACGGGGAGGTGGGTGTCGGACAGTCAGTGCGGGTTCAAGGTCTTCGGGCCGAAGGCCGTTGCCCAGCTGGATCTGAGGATGAGCGGCTTCGAGTACTGCACGGAGATTGTTCGCGAGTCGGTGCAGCGCCGCTGGCGCGTTGTCCAGATTCCCACGAAAGTGGTCTACTCGGAATATACCATGGCCAAGGGGCAGTCGTTTGCGAACGGGATCAGGACTGCGCTCAAGATTCTGCTGCGTTCCTTCCTAAGATAATGGTTCTCCGCTGTCTGATTTCCCTCTATACTTCACGTCTGTCATGACTCTCACGCCCTACCAGATCGTCGCGCCTATCGTTTCTCTCATTGCGATCACCTATGCGTGGAGCCTCGTCTTCCGGCGCAAGAAGACTCTGTGGGAGGCGGTCCTCTGGTCACTCTTCTGGGGCATGGTGGCATGGTTCGCCCTCCAGCCGGATATCGTCGGATACCTCGCCGTGGTGACCGGGATTCAAGATCGGGAGAATGCAGTCGTCATCACCTTCCTCGGCATCCTCTTCCTCCTCGTCTTCACACTGGTGATCCGCATCGAGGAGCTCGAGCAGCGTCAAACGCGGATCGTCCGGCGGATAGCGCTGAAAGATGCCGGGATGGAAGACAAGGAGAAGGGGGAGTGATGCCTCATTTTGCGTGTATTATCGCTGCGGCTCCCGTCGTTTTGCTTTACCATAGCGATCTATGGAGACAATCCTCCTCATCTCTCCCTATTGGAAGGAAGAGCACCGTTGGATGGTGAGCTCGGTCAAGCTTGCCGAGCTCTGGCAGCGGTTGGGGTATCGGGTGGTCGTCGCGTGCATGGGATCGCAGACAGGGGCGGAAACTGTTTCGCCGACTCTCACGATCTATCGTCGCAGGGATGTCTTCCTCCCCGATCCGTGGAACTACGGAATCGCATTCGGATTCACGGGGCTCGTGCGGCGTATCATCAAGATCGAGAAACCGGATCTCATCGTGGTAAACAAGCTCCTCTTCTGGACGTCGCTCTCTGCGATTGCCTTGAAACTCTCCGGTCGGCGCGTGATCGTACTCACCGATGCGCTCGTGGGGATGACATGGTGGCCGCGGGGATGGTTCCCGAAGGTTTGTGCGGCCATCTATGCGTGGACGCTCGGGTGGTTCGTGCTCTTGAGCGCGTGGCGCGTGGTGACGTACCACCCGCAGCCCCCGCACCTCCTCAAGCGCCTTGGCATTGCGGGAAAAACGCAGGTGATTCCGACGGGGATTGATGCGGAAGCATTCCAAGCTTCGGTCCGGAAGACGGACTTGGACACTATGACGGTCACGTACATTGGCAGACTCGAATCCGTGAAGGGGGTGGATGATTTCCTGGCGGCAGCGGCGGAGGTAAAGATGAAATATGCTCCGGGACTGAACGTTCAAGTGGTGGGTTGGTATAAGCCGGATCATCCGCTCGTTGCAGAGTATCGTGACCGGGTCACGTTCACGGGTCTCAAGCAGGATGTGAAGCCGATTCTCCAGTCCACGGACATCTTCGTGCTCCCGAGCTACAGCGAAGGCTTGAGTAATGCTCTCATGGAGGCGATGGCGAACGGGTGCACGTGCATCGCCACCGAAGTCGGCGGCAATCGATTCCTCATTCAAAACGGCGTGACGGGGTTCCTCTATCCGCCGGGTGACCGTGCGGCGCTCGCTTCGCACATCCGGCGGCTCATCGAAGATATGGCGAAGCGCAGGACGATGGGGGAGGCGGCACGAAAGAGGATCGAGGAGCAGTTCAGCTGGAAAGTAATTGGGCAGAAGTATCTGGATTTGTTTCAGATCGCTCATCACGAACACGCATGATGTACCTCACTACTGTCGGCTCTCCTCCTTCTTTCTTTGTCAGGGCGACAAAGAAAGAAGCAAAGAAAGCGCTCCGCCGCCAAAGCCCCTCCTCCCGGCCCTGTGCCTCCTCGTCGACCCCTCCAAGGATTCGGGGTCGCCTCGTCGGCATACCGCTAAGCGGCAGGGCCTTCCCCTTCACCCCCCGTGGCGGCGGTGCCCACCTTCACTGTTTATAATCCTATGAAGCCTCGCATCGTCATCCTCTCGGCGTTCTTGAGTCCGCTTCGCAGCGGCGCGGAGGCGTGCGCGGAGGAAGTGCCGCTTGCGCTTTGCGATCGGTACGATTTCACTATCGTGACGGCGCGCATGCGAAGATCTCTCCCGAGGCGGGATCTTCTTTCCGGGAAGATCCCCGTCATTCGCGTCGGACTTGGGCTTTCCATCGATAAGTGGCTCTACCCTTTCCTCGCTCCTTTCGCTGCGCGAAGCCAAAAACCAATCATCATTCACGCTGTCCTCGAAACGTTTGCGGGCTTGGCATTACTCCTGTGCCGGTGGGTCACTCCCGAGGCGAAACGGATTCTGACGCTGCAGACCACCAATCGCAGTTTCCTCAAAGGGCCGATCGTTCGATCTGCAGACAAGGTGACGGCAATCAGCTCCGCTCTGGTGTCTATTGCAGAGGGATTCGGCAGAAAAGATGTTACGAAGATTCCCAACGGGATTCCATTAGCTCTCATCGGAGATGCCGTGAGGCGCAATGCAAAAATTCAGGGAAGAATTCTCTTCGTCGGGCGATTGGAGAAGATGAAGGGGGTTGATACATTGCTCAATGCGTTCGCACAGTTAACAGTGAACAATATACAGCTTCGTATTGTCGGAGACGGCTCGCAGCGAAGCGCCTTGGAACAGTTGGCACAAGAATTGAAGATTGCTGACCGCGTCACCTTCACCGGTGCCATCCCGTCTCCGCGCGTCTATGATGAATTCGCGCAGGCGCAGATCTTCTGCGGTCTCTCACGCAGTGAAGCATTGGGGAACGTATTCCTCGAAGCGCAGGCTGCGGGGTGTGCCGTCGTGGCCACCCGCAGAGGTGGCATTCCGGATATCGTGGAGGATGGGGTTACGGGGTTGCTCGTTCCTTCCAGTGATCCTGCGGCGGCAGTCGAAGCGATCGGGAAATTGTTGACGGATGAAGGTATGCGCAAGCGCATGGCCGATGCGGGACTGGAGCGGGCTCGGCGGTACGATTGGAGAGTTATCGCGGAAAGATATGTTGCCCTCTATGAGGGGTAGAGGTGATGTACAACATTATTGTGTGATTATTAATTTAATTGTATAATATTATTATGGAGAACAATGAGATCAATCCCTTTTACAAAGCGTTTAGCGAAAAAATGTACCGGGACAAGATCAATTCCCCGTCGAAGAGTGATACGTATTATCACCAGTTTCATCGTCCTCTCATTAAAGAGGCGAGGAAGTATTCTGATGATGGGAAGGTTAATGTCCTCGACCTTGCCTGTGGACACGGCCACGAGATGGATTTCATGGCCACCGATCCGAATGTGCGGCTGTTTGGCATGGATCTTTCCACCGAGACGCTTTGTACCTCAACAAGGCGACGTCTTGGTCAGGTACACCTTGTCGCGGGTGACACCGAACGATCGCCGATTGCTGCAAATTCTATGGACGTCGGCATAGCAGTGAACGCCGTCGTCTATAAACCGGATCACATGTTGCGCACTCTCTACAGGGCACTGAAGCCGGGCGGGAAGTGTGCTGTGAATTTCCGCGTATTCTCGCATCATCTGAATGAGCCGTTCTATCGGTATTACTTGGATCGCAATTGCACGATGTCCGATCAGGAGCTTCTGGTGGGGGGTGAATCGTTTACACTCAAGGTGTTGGATTACCGCGAATGTAGCGATCCGGATATCAGGAATCTCGACAGGCAGGTATATTTTCAAACAACGGAAGACGTCGAACGTCTTGCCAAAGCAGTCGGATTTGCCATTGCAGGGCATCAGTACTTTCATTTTTCCTCACCTGCAAATCCGGAAAATGAGGTAGATGTATACACATTCCAAAAGCCGTGGAAACCAAGAGCGCAGTGGGAGGTTGATCGATAGAAGGCGAAGAAAGCCACTTTTCAGCTTTCACCGAAGCACTTCCTGCACCTTCTCCTTGGCAATTTCCTGGGTCTTCCCTCGTCGTTTGCGCACGAGAGTTGCGGCGCGATAGAGGCTCTCGAACGTTCCTGCGTCCACCCATTCGTCATCGAGGATGGTGGCGGAGAGTTCCCCGTGATCGAGATACCACTTCGTGATGTCGGTGATTTCCATCTCTCCGCGCGCGGATGGCGAGAGACTTCGGATGATATCGAAACAGCGCTGGTCGTAGAGGTAGCAGCCGGTCTGTGCGAGGTTGCTCTTCGGATGAGCCGGCTTCTCTTCGACCGATACGGGCTTTCCATTTTTGAGTTCCACCACTCCGAAGCGTTGGGCATCCGACACTTCCTTGAGGAAGACATGCCCGCCGCGCTCGAAGGAGCGAATGGTAGGGGAGAGATCGGAAAAGAAGATGTTGTCTCCAAGGAGAGCACACACAGCGTCTCCGTGGGCAAATTCCTCCGCAAGGCTCAGGGCGTGCGCGATGCCGCGGGGGGCATCCTGCACGCGGTAGCTCAAGTTGCAGCCGAAGCGAGCACCACTTCCGAGGAAGCTTCCCATCTGGTCGATGTGCTCCGTCCCCGAGATGATGATGACTTCGTGGATACCCGCGCGAGCGAAAACCTCGAGCGGGTACAGGATGAGCGGCTTGTCGTAGATGGGCAGCAGACTCTTATTCGTGATCTCCGTGAGGGGCTTGAGTCTTGAGCCCGTGCCGCCGCAGATGAGGACGCCTTTCATGGGGTGATGCATACAGCGGCCCATTGTGGCCTTAAAAAGCCTATTTCTCAATTCAAAACGGAACATTTTTGCTATGATTCAGTCGTGAATCTCCTCGTTACCGGAGGCGCCGGCTTCATTGGGTCACACTTCGTGCTCCGCCACTGCGCGCAATTTCCGAAAGACCGTCTCGTCGTCCTCGACAAGCTCACCTATGCCGCGGACCGGCACTTCCTCGATCCGGTGAAAGATCAGATTACTTTTATCGAAGGCGACATCGCAGATCAGACGATCGTCTTCAATCTCCTTCAGGAGAAGAAGATCGACACGATCGTTGATTTTGCCGCCGAGACACATGTGGACAACAGTATCTCCGACCCCGGACCGTTTTTGCAGACGAATGTGCTGGGGGTGCAGAACCTCATCAACGCGTGCCGCGCGCGTCCGCAGATCCGATTCCTGCACATTTCCACGGATGAGGTGTACGGCGATGTCGGAGAGGGGGGGCGGCCGCGCACCGTCGGGGATCCGCTTGTCCCGAGTTCCCCGTACGCCGCCTCAAAAGCGGCAGGGGATCTCCTCATCATCGCCGCGATGCGCACGTATGGTATCCACGCGGCGATCACTCGCTGCACGAACAACTACGGCCCCCACCAGGCGGCGGAGAAATTCATCCCGACGATCATCCGCTCGGCCCTCGCAGATAAGCCCATTCCGGTCTACGGGAATGGCAGGAACAAGAGGGATTGGCTCTTCGTGACGGATCACTGCGATGCCGTGGAAAAGATTCTCTCTACGGACTGGGCCTTCGCCGATGCTGCGATACACTCCGGCCACCTCTTCAATATCTCTGCCGATGATGAGCGGGAGAATCTCGCCGTCGTGCGTGCGATTTTGGAAGTCCTCGGCAAGCCCGAGAGCCTCATCTCCTTCGTTCCCGACCGTCCCGGTCATGATTGGCGGTACGCGCTCGACTCCTCCGCCACCCGCGCGCTCGGTTGGGCGCCGAAAGTGCCGTTTGAGAAAGGACTGGAGGAGACCGTGCAGTGGTATCGCTCCCATGTGCGTTCCTCCTCTTCGACATGATGCGTTTCATTCGCCGTCTTGGGAATGCGCTCGCGCTCTCGCGTGCGTTTCCGTATGCGGGAGCCGGAGGAAAGGGACGCTTGCTGCAGTTGCTCTTTCTGTACGCCTCTCCGCGCAAGTCATTCCCGCGGATGAGTATCGTCCCTCTTGTTCGTTCTGCGTACAACCTCCCGGCCGATGACGCGTTCTTCGAGCGCTACGCTGTGGCCACACAGGGGTTCGAAGAGCTGTGGCAGTCGAAGCCGCGAGCTACGAAGGAGGATATCGAGCACTTCTATCAGGAGCATGACAAAGACATCTGGCGGCAGGCGTATCTCAGTTGCAGACAGGCGGAGTACAAGAAGAAGATCCTGAAGGCGTACCACACACTCCTCGCGGCGGGCATCGACCGCGATGCTCCGGTGCTCGATTATGGCGGCGGGGCCGGCGTGCTGGTGCACTATCTGGCAGTGAAAGGGTTCACTGCCCTCGACATTGCAGATATCCCGTCGCAGACACTGACGTTCGTCCGCAAAACGCTCTCCTCCTCTCTGCGGAATATCATCGCGGTCGATGGAAACGAGAATTTGGGACAGCAGTCCTATGCGGCCATCGTGAGTCTGGATTGTCTGGAGCATACGATGGAGCCTCTCGCGATTGCCAAGCGCCTGCTCGCCGCGCTCAAGCCGGGCGGTCTCTTCGTCCTTAATTTTCCAAAAGAAACCGACTTTTCGACAACGCACACCCGTGAGGCGCAAGTCGAGCGAGACCAAGTCTTTGCTTACTTGCAGGAGCATTGCCATTGCCTCTGTCCGTTCTATGCCTATCGTAAGCGGCGACATCCGTGATATGCGCTCCATTGTTCTCGCCACGGGCATCTATCCGCCGGACATCGGCGGACCTGCGACATACGTGCGCGCGCTGGCGAGCGAGCTGACGAGGATGGGTCACGAGGTGACGGTGGTGACATATGGAGAAATGCAAAATGCAAAATGCAAAATGCAAAATGAGGAGAGGTGGCGGACTGTGAAGGTGGGGAGGAGTGGTGGGCCGTTACTGCGGTGGTGGCGCTACAGCCGCGCTCTCCGGAAGTATGCTGCCGATGCGGATGTCGTGGAGGCTTTCTCCTCGGTGAGCGTGGGCGCTCCCCTGATACTCGCGCGGCTCCGAAAACCGAAGAAGGTGCTCCGGCTCGGTGGTGATTTCTTCTGGGAGCGTTACACGGATCATGGCGGGACGAAGTCCCTCCGCGCCTGGTACGCATCGCATCCGATCCTCCAGTGGCTCATGGGGAGAATCCTGAAGGCGTTTGATTTCATTGTCTTCTCGTCGGCGTTTCAGGAGGGCATCTACGAGGATCACTACGAGTTGCCGGGGCACCGCGTGATCGAGAATGCCGTGCCGGGCGGGGCGCCCACGTTGCACGTTGCGCATCGGCCCCTGCGGTTGCTGTTCTTCGGGCGGTTCGTGGCTTTCAAGAATATTCCGGAGCTCCTCAAGGTCGTATCACGCCATCAGGATGTGCGTCTCACGCTGGTCGGGGAGGGGCCGCAACGCTGTCTCATTGAGAGACTGGTGGAACGCCTGGGTCTCCAGTTGCGTGTCATGATCGTCTCCCCTGTCGATGGGGAGGAAATACGATCCATTTTCTCCACACATGATCTGCTCATCCTCCCAAGTCTGACGGAGATCAGTCCGAATACGGCGCTCGAGGCCCGCTCTGCCGGGTTGCCGGTTCTCCTCACGGAGGAGACAGGGTTGAGTGAGGAGTTCACGTCCGGGATGAAGCTTACGGACCTATCAACGGCGGATCTCATCGCGACTGCCCTAAAGGAAGCGGAGGATCGTTACGGAGCGTTCGCCGCCGAGGCCTCTGCCGAGCCCCCGAAACGCGAGTGGAGGACCGTGGCGCAGGAGCATGCGGAGCTCTTTGAGCAATTATGCGAGAAGGATCAGTGAATATCTCTTCAATAATCTGCTACGATCTTCACCCATGAAGCTCCTGATGATCTCCGGGGACCGTTCCATCCTGAAACGCCAGCAGGGGGCTTTTTGGTATACGTTGCAGGAGTTGCGCAAGCACTGGGATCGGATTGACGTGATCTGCCCGTTCGTGCCGGCTGTTTCCTCCGGTTCTGCGTCGGGTAATCACGCCCCCAATCCCGCACCGTCCCCCGGCGGGCAGGTGTATTTCCACCCTTCGCCATACGGACTCTTCCTCCAACCGCTGTGGATTCTCCGGAAGGGGACCGCGCTCATCCGGGAACACCATCATGATGTCATGACGGTGCACGAGTATCCGCCGTTCTACAACGGCATCGGGGCGCTGCTCCTCGCGAGGCGTACAAGCATCCCCTATGCCCTCGAGGTACATCACATTGTTGGTTTTCCACAGGCGGCGAACATGTGGGAGCGGATTGCCCGTATGTTCTCCCGATTCTATCTTCCTTGGAGTGTCGGTGCCGCCCGTGCGGTGCGTGTCGTCAATGCAACGGTGAAAGCCATCTTGGAGGGGTGGGGTGTTCCCGCTTCCAGGATTGCAGTGGTACCGTCTTTCTATCTCGATTCGACGCTCCTCAAGTCCGTACCCCGGCCGCCGATCGCCTACGATGTTTCTTTCTGTGGGCGACTCGTTCCGAATAAGGGATTGCGGACGGTGATTCAGGCTCTGAAAGCCATCCCGGACGGACGCCTGCTCGTCGTCGGCGACGGTCCGGAGCGCGGTCCGTGCGAAGCACTGGCCCGAGCGCTGAAGATGGAGAATCGCGTGACCTTCCTCGGATGGTTGCCGACGATCGAGGCGGCAATGGGAGCCATCATGACTGCGCGCATGTTCGTCATGAATTCCTTGAGCGAAGGGGGTCCACGTGTCGTGCTTGAGGCGATGGGATGCGGGATGCCTGTGATCGCCACGCGCGTCGGCGTGGTGCCCGAGGTGATCCAAAACGGGATCAACGGCCTCTTCACATCGGGCGATGCACCGGATCTGGAAGCCAAAATCCGACTCCTCCTCTCCGACGATGCAATGCGTGATCGTCTCGGAAATGCGGCACGGGCGGTTCTGGATCGCTTCGATCGGACGAAGCTCATCGCGGATTACGCAGCGTTCCTGCAAGGCTTGTCCGTCGCCCCTCCTTCTGCGTCATGAGGTTGCTCATCGTTACACAGAAGGTGGATCGTTCCGATCCTATCTTGGGGTTTTTCCACCGCTGGCTGATCGAGTTCGGTCACACCTGCGAACATGTCGTTGTCATCACGCAGTCCGGTGACGGAGACGGTCTCCCCCCGAATGTCACAGTGCATTCCCTGGGAAAGGAAGCGGGGAAGAGCCGCCTTCTTCAGATTCTGCATTTCTGGGGATTGTGCTTCCGCGAGCGTGGTGCGTACGATGCGGTCCTCGTGCACATGACGCCCGTCTGGGTGCTGCTCGGATGGCCGTTGTGGACGATCCTCGGGAAGCGCATATACCTCTGGTACGAGATCCGGCGCGGGAGCAAGCGTCTTTCGGTGGCGCTCTGCATCGTGCGAAAAATATTTTCGGCGACGCAGGAGGGGTTGCCGCACGTTTCCCCCAAGCAAGTCGTCCTCGGTCATGGCATCGATACCGCCGTTTTCACCCCGAATCCGTCCGTTCGGGAGAAGGGAACGGTCGTTTCGGTCGGGCGCGTCACGCGATCGAAGAAGTATGACGTCATTCTCCGTGCATTTCAGCAGCTTTCGTCCGCTTCCCGTCTGTTGATTGCCGGCGGGACCGTCACGGCGCGCGATGAGGAGGAGTGGAGGAGCCTCCAGGCGCTGATGTGCGAACTGGGGATCACGTCCCGGGTGGATGTTCGATGGATCGATCCTCAGGAAATGCCGTCACTGCTTCAGCGAGCCGATCTCCTGCTCCATGCGTGCGTCGGCGGACTCGACAAAGCTGTCCTCGAGGCGATGGCGTGCGGTTGTCCGGTCGTTTCTTCTTCAGAAGCAGCTGCATCGGTGCTTCCACCTTCGTGCAGAGCGACGGATGAGACACTGGGGCAGACGGCACTCGCTCTTTTGGGACTTTCCGAGGGTGATCGCAATGCTCTCTCACAGGATCTGCGCCGCCGCGTGCTCGAGGGGCATGACGTGAAGAGGCTGATTGCGGCGATGGTGAGGGAGATGGAAGGGTAATTATTTCATCATTATTCATCTTCTTCTTTCTTTGTCAGGGCGACAAAGAAAGAAGCAAAGAAAGCGCTCCGCCGCCAAAGCCTCTCCGGCCTTCGCCCTTCGGGCTACGGCCGGCGGGCCGCCCGGCCCTGTGCCTCCTCGTCGGCTCCTCCAAGGATTCGGAGCCGCCTCGTCGGCAAAGCTGCCTACGGCAGCAGAGCCTTCCCCCTCATCCCCCGTGGCGGCGGGGCCCAGAATAAAAGCAATCTTGTTCTTGGTTGATAACGGGATGATGCATTGAACTTTATTCCCTTTCCCTCTCTTCCCCTGTACGCTGGCGCGCACATGGCCGATACGCCGCGGTTGAGTATCATCGTGCCCGCATACAATGAGGAGCGCACGCTCCCCGCGATCATCGAACGCATCTACGGCGCCTGCGGGGATTTCGCGGAGGTTATTTTCGTCGATGACGGATCGACGGATCGCACGCTCGAGATCCTTCGTTCCCTCAAGCGGCCGACGGATACCGTGCTCACGAAACCGAACGGCGGCAAAGGCTCCGCTGTTCGTATGGGCTATGCCCATGCACGCGGCCAGTACTCCATCGTGCAGGATGCGGACCTCGAGTACAGCCCGGAGGAGATCCGCTCTATCCTCGAGTATGCGGAGAGCAATCGCTTCCTCGCCGTCTTCGGTTCACGCCGCTTAAAGAAGCAAAAGCAGTACGTGCACCTCGCGTTCTTCCTCGGTGGCAGTTTCCTGACATGCTACTGCAACGCGCTCTACGGGACGCACCTCACCGATCAACCGACGTGCTACAAACTCGTGCGTACGGATATCCTCAAGACTATTCCCCTGAAGGAGAATGACTTCCGTTTCGATCCGGAGCTGACCGTAGCGCTCGCGCGGCGCGGCATCTCCATCATGGAACGTCCCATCTCTTACCATCCGCGGACGGTATCGGAGGGGAAGAAGATCTGTTGGAAGGATTGGTTCCGTTGGATGTGGGTCTTCACGCGACTGAGGTTCGCTCCCGCCTCGGCTTTTTCGGTATGATGCGGTCCATGGGAAGGAAAATTGCCGCCTGGCGTACGCTGCTCCTGCTCGCCTTCTTGTGCGGGCTCTTCGTCGCGCTCACGTTCCCGGGATTTCAGTTCCCCGTCGTGAGTGACACGGTTATCTACGCGCTCACGGGGCAGAGTTTCTGGACCACAGGTCACTATGTGCTCTTCGGTGAACCGCATGCGAAGTACCTGCCGCTCTTCGGGATTCTCTCCTATCCGTTGGTATGGGCGTTCGGCATGCAGATCGGCATGAAGGTCGCGAGCATCACGGCCGGATGCGGCGTACTCGTAGTCACGTACTTCCTGCTTCGCCGCACGTTTTCTCAGCAGGTCGCCGTTCTCTCCGCATTCTTCCTCGCGATCCATCACGGATTCGTCTTCATGGCGATGGTGGGCTCCGCCGATCCGCTCTTCGTTCTCCTCTTCCTTGCGTCGGTTCTCGCCTATGTGAAAGGAGGCGACGATCGAAGATGGTACCTCGTGATGGGCATCGCGGCGGGTCTCGCCTGTCTCACGCGCTACAACGGCATTCCGCTCTTCCCGCTCTTCCTCGTCGCGGCATTCGTCCAGCGCAGGGAGGACCTGAAATCCGGTTGGTTCTGGGCGGGGCTCGCGGCAGGTGGTGCGCTTTTTTCGGTGTGGCTGGTCAGGAATACGCTCACATTCGGCAATCCTCTCTATACGGAATATTCCTCGGAGTGGACGACCAACAGTCTGGGATTCGTTTCCCAGCTCTTCGCCAACGCGCTCTTCTACCTCAATCCGCTTCACAACATTTTGCTGCTACTCCCGTTCGCGCTCTGGGGGATGCTCAAAGCGAGCAGGTTCCGCTGGTTGCTCATCTTCGCCATGCTCACGGCGTGGGTGCTCACGTCGTTCTGGTGGGTGGAGGGGATGCGCTTTGCGCTCGCAGGTTTCCCCATTCTCATCGGGTTCGCTGCATTCGGTCTCCTCGATGTCGTGCACAGAGTATCGCGGACGGTCGGATACTCCGCGATCACTATCATCATACTCGTCCACATTGCCGCGCTCTCGCTCTATGCATACGGTTCGGTCAATGCGTGGTTCGATCGCACTGTCGGATTGCTGCCCAACGATCTTCACCTCTCCTCGGAGGGGTTCTGGGCATGGCAGCAGGCGCGTGATTTCGTGAATGCGCACGCGGAGATCGGTGCCGTGGTGCGCGTCGCGCCGCTCGCGGAGATCGGCTGGAAGGAGCAAGGGATTTATCGCAAGGATCTTCGGCTTCTCTCGGATCCAAAAAACGAGTGTCCTGTTTACGAGATTGCACAGCGGGTGCGATCAGGAACAACGGCCATTTTCCAAACGGAGAGTTGGCCGGTGACATATGTTTTCCTGTCGCCGTGTCGGTAAAATCGTCGGGCACGGCCTCATACTGAGATGAGACCCGTGTGGTGTTCCAGACGGGTGACGCGATCCTTGATCGTTCCTATTTCATCGCGGTTTGCGCCCTGCGGATTGTGCCGGATGGTTTCGACGGTGAGGCCGAAGTGGCGAAGGATTTCTTCTTTGAACACATTCATGTCATTGCGGACTGCTCGGATGTCCGCTTTGACCACGTTCACGTCATCGCGGATGGCTCTGATATCCGCCTTTGTCGCCGGAGTCTGGTCGTCCTTTGTCATTAGGAGGGCAAATGTATGCTCATTATGCGTTGGCAAGACTGTTCAAATCACAGGAAAAACTTGGGCGTCGCTGAGCGACGCCCAAGCAGGCCTTCCTACCATCCGGCAAGCGCGAGCACGCACGTCGGAGCGCTGCAGATCAGTACCATCAGGATCAAGGCGATAACGAGCGAACGCTTCGCCGTTCGCTCGAAAGCCAAGTCGGACTGATGGGGTCGACGCAACATCTCCTCCATGAGTGCGAAACCCGGAAGGTAGAGCAGGAAGCAGGTGGCCAGAATTGCGAAGGCCACGAGAGCGGCAATGCTCTCCATAGCTGTTCTCCCCAATACGAACCAATCCCCACACGGCTGACACATGCCAGCTTCCTCGTGTGAAAGACCTATGGTAAATTATAGACCATTTTTTTGAAAAAGCAATCGTTCGTGTGACCCACTGGCGTCCAAAGAACTTCAGAGCGCTGCCCGTAGTCGTTCGCTCACGCGCTCGACGCGCTCGAACGGTTCCATTGTCCACAGGAGCGGTCTGAACCGGTCGCGGATACGTTCGAGTTCGCCCCGTTCGGGGAGAGATGGGAGCGGATAGCGCTTCCCGCGGAGTTTCGCGTAGAGGTCCGCGATGGTACAGATCGCGAGCATGCCGGAGAGCGCTCCGGGGAGCATCCCGCCTTTCCAAGCTGTTTGTGGCGGCGAGAGGAAGTACCCGAGCGTCTCCTGCGGATTGCGGAAGTAATTGAGGAGCATGACGGCACCGCTCATGCCGCTGAAACCCGTGACGTATCGCTCGCGTTCCTCTTCTTCGATGATGGCGCAGCGGTAGCCCTTCTGCAGGAGGATTTCGTTCGCCTTGTCGCATGTGTCGTATCGCTTCACCACCTTGCCGATGAGGGGGCGATGATTGTTTCCGTCCGCCGGGGCGAGCGAGAGATTCTCCCGGTCGATGAGGATCTCGCGGTTATAGGCGATGCAGTAGCTGCTGCTCGGCGGATAGCTGCGCCCCGCGATGGAAAATTCCCACCACGTCCTCGGCCGGAAGCTCACCGAAGCGGTGCGCGGGACTGTAAGCTCTTTCTCGACTCTCTCGACCGCTCCCGGTCCGACGAAGAACATGTCGTCGTCGCACAGCCAGCCGATTTTTCGGAAGCATGCGATCGAACGAAGGAACTCCTCAGACTTTGTCGCGGCGTAGAAGTTCAGGAACTTGTGCACGCGCGCTCCGGGACACTCCGCTCTCTCCAGCTCTCCGGATGATTCGAAGATGACGATGTCCACGGAGTCCCCAAGGTACTTGCGTGCGAGGTGGTACCACACCGTCATCATCGGCGACAGGATGTTCATCGTAAAGAGGGCGGGCTTGTCGCTCGCTGGAAGCGGCGTACGCGTGCAGTAGTACTGCATCGTCGGCAGGATCGTCTTGAACGCCCGCAAGACGGAGAACCGCTTGAAGGCGTAGGGCAGGAGGTGGACGTAGTCGCGTGCGATGGACGTATGATAGTGCAGGAACCGGCGGCGGCCAGTGTCTTTTGGGGTTATCATGGGGTCGATGACACAGCGAACCCGATGGATGCTCATTCTCGGCGTATGTGCATTGGTATTGGCGATTCTCCTACAGATGCCGCAGGCGTTGCGCTGGGCGTCTCCGCTGTATCTCGGCGTATCCGTACGCTTAAGCACGGACGAGGAGGCGTATCTGGCACGAGTGGAAGAGGGCCTTACCGGTCGTCCGGAGCTGGCGGCAGAGGCGATCATCGGAGATGAGAACCTGGCGGGCACACAAGCTGCGCTCATCGAAGAGACGATAGGCCGTCTTTTTTCTTGGACGGAATGGCGTGCGGCCACCGTGCTGCAGGTGATCGATTCCGTCGTGCCGCCGCTGCTCCTGCTCACCCTATGGATCTTCTTCGTTCTGAGCGGACTCACCCGTATTCAGGCCCTCATCGGCGCGGGCCTCTTCTGTGTTCTTCATCTGAGCGGCCTCAATCGTCCCATCCACCAGGGGGCGAGCACGCTCCTAACGGTGACGGCGCTCATCGGCATCCTTCTGGGGCTTGAGTATCGTCGTTGGCTCGGCGTCCTCGGCGGCATACTGCTCGGCATCCTCACCGGTGTTTACTTCTGGAGCTGGACGTACGCATGGGCGTGGATCGGTGTGCTGATGATATGGTTACTCACCGAGCAGTTCTTCCTTAAGGAAGACCGAGCGGCCGCGTTGAAGCGCCTCGTGACGTTCATCTTCATCGGCGTAGTGACGGCGGCACCGTTCCTGTGGATGCAGTGGCGGCTTGCGGGGACGCCTCTCTACGCGCTGGCGTTTTTTCGCAGCGGTGTGCGCTTCGGGCATGCACCGGAATCACTGATTTACAGCTCTCTCTTTCTCCTCATGATGGCTGGCGTTCTCGGTGCCGTCCTCACGCAGCCTGAGCTGCGCCGGCGTTACCGGCTCATCGCCGTCACCGCAGTCGCAGGTTTCCTCCTCATCAATCAGCAGATGGTGCACGGCGTCATCTTCAACTTCGTGTCGCATTACATCTTTCTTCTGTGTGCCGGAGCGTTCATGGCGCTCCTCATGAGTGTGCGGCTTCCCTCCAAATGGTTGGTGCTCTCGCTTCTGGGGTCCGTGGTGTACCTCTCTGCGATAGTCTCGGATAACGTACGACCCTTCGTCAGTCTTTTTTCCGTCACGCCATCCAATTTCGCCGAGCAGCACTTCGCCACGGCGCTGCCCGTTCTCGATGCCTTGCCGCGCACGACGATCCTCTCGGATCCCGCAACCGAGATGTTCATCGCCGGCGCGTCACGCCATGACGTCGTCTTTTCGACGTATCTCAAGAATGCGCTCCTCAGTCATGACGAGCTTGCGTGGCGGCTGTGCATGACGCTCGAACCGCTGCCGCCACCGGAACGGGGGATCGATCAGCGACAGCATTTGATCTATCCGGATGCCGTTGTTGCGTTCAAGGATCCGGTGGTCAGGTCGCGCGAAGTTGAGCTCGTCACGGCTGCTTGTGCGCAGGTCGATAGCGATCCGGAGCGCTGGTTGAGACGATTCCATGTCGAGTACGTTCTCTGGGACGAGCGACGGCAGACGCAGTGGGATCTCAACCGCTTGGGCGTACCAAGGCAGATTGTTGCGAAAGGGGATGGGTGGTCGCTGTGGAAGTTTCAATGAATGGAACATGCATGTTCTTCTTTCTTTGTCAGGGCGACAAAGAAAGAAGAAAAGAAAGCGCTCCGCCGCCAAAGCCCCTCCGCTTATGCTCTGCGCCTCCTCGTCGACCCCTCCAAGGATTCGGGGTCGCCTCGTCGGCAATGCTGCCTTCGGCAGCAGAGCCTTCCCCTTCACCCCCCGTGGCGGCGGATCCCACTCAAGATTTTGCCGTTGAGGATGTGCGTGCGATCGTCACTGCGCTCTGACCGTCCGTTTCCGTCGCGTAGCGGATCTGCTCGATAGATAGGCCTTCTTTTTCGCAGAGCTCTGCGAAAAAC